>ERZ791902.501-NODE-501-length-28299-cov-4.782148_pt1 | contig 28299 bp, 25 predicted proteins | sample MGYA00510149_ERZ791902 | MGnify/ENA primary metagenome ERZ791902 (study PRJEB30046, sample SAMN00792060) | human gut metagenome | study: EMG produced TPA metagenomics assembly of the A metagenome-wide association study of gut microbiota in type 2...
TCATTGTCACTTCTGTTTGTTCCTAAGTGACAACCTTTTTCAGGGAAGTACACTATGACTATTTCTGAGGCTTCGGCACGAAACCGAGAATCGCCACCAGGCAACTCATCAATGGGCTGATGATGTTGAAGAAGCAGAAGGGCAGATATACCAATGTCGGGATGCCAAGCACGGTGCTCTGTGTCATACCGCAGGCAGTCCAAGGCACGAGTACGGAGGTGACCGTGGCAGAATCTTCCGTGCTACGGCTCAGCAACTCTGGTCGATAGCCACGTGCCGCATATTCCTCCTTGTAAATGGAGGCATTCATGATGATGCTGAGGAATTGGTCGCCCATCACCAAGTTGAGCAATACGCCCGATGTCACGGTGGAGCAAACGAGCGACACGGTGCTGTGGATGCTCTTCAGGAGAACGTGGGTGATGGCGTGGAGCATGTTGCTCGCCACCATGCAAGAGCCGAAACACATGGCGCAAAGGATGAGCCAGATGGTATCAAGCATACCTGCCATGCCTCGTGTGGCTACCAAGTCGTTGATGGCGGTGAAGCCTGTATCCACCTGCGTCTTGGTGTAACAAGTAATCATGATTCCCTCGAAAAGACTCTTGGCAGAGGCGGTCGTCTCACCTGCAATCTTCACCAAGACTTCTGGCTGTAATATCAAGGCACAGACACATGCCGAGAGGGCAGAGAGCAAGAGGGTAATCAGCGATGGTGTCTTGCGATAGATGAGATAACCCGTGAATACGGGGACAAGGAGTGTCCAAAGGGAGATATGAAATCCGTGTTCCAAGCCCGTGAGATACTGAGCAACTTCCACCTCCTTGCCGTCATAAGAGAGTCCGATGAAGAGATAGAGCAGGATGGAGAGGGTGATGCTAGGCACCGTGGTGTAGAGCATGTAACGGATATGCGAAAAGAGGTCGGCGCCGGAGATGGACGAGGCAAGCACCGTGGTATCACTCATCGGGGAGAGCTTGTCGCCAAAGTAGGCTCCTGAGATGATGGCTCCGGCTGTGTATGGGGCAGGAATGCCAAGGGCACTGCCGATGCCCATCAAGGCGATACCGATGGTGGCGATGGTGGTCCAGGAGGTACCTGTCATCACGGAGATGATGCTGGAGATGATGCAAGCGCAAGGCAGGAAGAAGAGGGGCGACATGATTTGTACACCATAATATATAAGGGTAGGTACGACACCGCTGATCATCCAAGTGGCTGACATCATACCGATGAGCAGCAGGATGAGGATGCTTACGCCGGCATCGCCCACGGTCTTCTTGATCATCTCCTCGAAGATGCTCCATTTCATCTTGTAGATGCCCATGCCAAGTGCCACGCATACGGCGGTGGCTATCATGAGGGCTACTTGTGAGGCTCCAGCGAGGGCATCGTCTGGAAATAGGTTGACTACAACGATGATGAGGGCAACTAGGGATGCCAAGGGTATCATCGCTATCAGCGGATTTACTTTCTGATTCATTTCTTAAATAATCTCTCTTGTAAAATGATATGTTCTAAATAAAAACTTGATGTTGCTATGATTGTTTTAGCACCGGTGTTACCAATAATAGGTAGCACCGATGGTTGCTGCACGGTTGCCTGTGTGTTGACCAGCGATGTCGTGGAATCTGCCTTCCAACGCCCAGTGCTTGCCAAAGTTCTTGTAAACACCGATCTCTGCATAGAGATTGGCTGGGGCGTATGTCAAGGTATATTCATGACGGCGGGTGCTCCATAACAAGTTGGAGGTAAAACGCCATCCTTCGGCAAGCGACAACTGTGGAGCTAACTTGAAGACGGCATAGTTGCTATGCAAATGATCCCAATAGGTGCCATCTTGCTGCTTGCCTCCCTCGTAATTGTAGTGTTCCAAGGTGCTCTGCTTTTCCCAGTAATAGTTGAAACCAGTGGTAAGTCGCAAGATGCCTGTGTGCCAAAAGAGGGTGCTTCCGATGCCAAGGCGATTGTCATGACCATTCTTGATGTCTTGGCGGATGTTTTGTACCTGCGAACTGATTACAAAGCAAGGACTACTGAAGGTGTGTTTCAGTTCTGAAACGTATGCCATGCGACGGTTCGGGTCGTTGGTATAGATGGGAGTCCACTCGTTTTCTTGGTCGCCGGCTGTGGTGATGAAGTCGCCAAACTCTGCGTTGTAGAAACGATGGGCAAAACTGCCTTGGAGTGTGTTCCCTGGGGTGAAGCTGTAAGCGGCACTCACGGTGTAAGCATTGTCGTGAGTAGTGTGCTTGTCTTTGGAATCTATCTGCTTGAGGTTGAAATGGATGATGCGATAACGATCACCCACCATGAATGTCCATTTGCCGATGTTCCAATCTAGCTGTCCGTAGTAGTCTTGATAGTCGGAATGGTTGGTGTAGTTGGCGATGCAATTCTTCTCGATGGAGAAGCCGCCTTCAAATCCTGCCGTCATCCATAAGTCTTTGGAAAGGATAGGGAAGGCTAATTCTACGACTCCACAAGGATAGTCTGAACGATTGTGGTACTTCTCGCCAGGATTTCCACCATTGTCACCGATGTGATCAGTGCTAAGGGTGAACAGTATGCTTGAACCATTGTTTGCCAAGGTATGAGTGTAGTCTGCTTGGAAGTGATAGTTGCGTGCATAGTTGGCTAGACTGCTTGTCATGCGGTTGCGTGTATAGGTCTGGAAAAGGTCAATTTCCAAATTGTCTCTTTCTGTGGGTGTCCAACAGAGGCCCACTTTGGCTCCTTCATGAGAATAGTGATTGGAAAGGTTGCTGTCGTCGCTAGAACGTTGCATATTTCCTTCCACATGACTCAGTATGCGCAGTTTGTCTTCCTGATGCAAAACGCTGGCGATAACTTTGCCTCCACCGTATGTGTCGCCAAAGAGTCCTATGCGTCCACTAGTAGTATTCTCTGATTTGCGCAAATTGATGTCGATGATGCGCTTGAGGCTGCTACAACCTTTCATCACCTCGGCATTATGGCAAATCTTGATTTGCTCTATCTCACGTGCCTTGAGGTGATGTAAGAGGGTGGTGTAATCTAGACCATATTCTTGGTTGTCTATACGAATGGCATATTTACCATACATATCGGAAAACGGGTCGCCACCTAGTACATTGTTGCCGTCTAAGGTTATTAGGTCTGGGCAAAGCTGGAGCACATCGAGGAGAGACTCTTCTCCCATGAGTTCCATCTCTGCTACGTTGATGATGTAGCGGTCACCGGCATGTTGGATGACTGCGGATTGTGTCATTGTCATGGCTCCCAACGCTAAGGTGAGCGCTAGGAGATATTGCTTGTTGATTAAGTATGAAGCTTTCATCTTTTTCTTTTGGTTGTTTCTCTTGGCTAAATAGTAATGTAATGATTAACTAAATAGCAATGTAATAAGAGGAATCGTGATAATAGAACCTAGGGTGGTGATGAACGTGGTCTCGGTGATGAGCGATGGATTGCGTCCATACTTCAGACAGAACATGGTTCCGAAACTTGCCACAGGCATGGCGATGACCACCGTATTGATGTTGTTCACCAAGTCGCTGACTCCGCATGCCTTGAAAAGAAAGTATATCGACAAGGGCACTATCGTGAGGCGGAGCAATGCGGTGATATAGACCTTCGGGCTGCCGATGATTTCTCGGATAGGCAACTTTGCCATTGAACTACCGATAATCATGAGGGCGGCTGGCACGGTGATGTTGCCCACCATCGTTACTGGTCGGGCGATGATGTCGGGTGTATGTATGCCGAGTGCCACGAGGATGGCGGCAAGGAAGGCACCGAGCATCGCCGGACTCACCAAAACCTTCGGGTTGAACTGCTTCAGACTGTATTCGCCCTTGATGAGCATCACGCCTGCCGTGAAGATAAAGAAGGTGTTGGGCATATTGAGCAAGGCTGCGTAAAAGACAGCGTGCGGCCCGAAGATGGAAGAGACGATAGGATAGCCGATGAAGCCCACGTTGGCAAACATCAATGCAAAGCCTATCATGCCCTGGTCGTCATGGTTCTTGGTGATGAGGCGTGGCACCCAGAAGCCGAATACTAATAATAGAATATAGGTGAGAAATCCTACGCCCAACAAAGGGAGGATGAGCGTGCGGTCGGGCAGCTCGTCTCCCATCACTGACGATAAAACCAACAACGGACAAGTGATGTCAACCACGATGGACGACAACTTCTTGTCAAACTTGTCGCCCATATATCCTAACTTGCAGGCGACGTATCCCAAAATCACGATGATGAATAGAACCACCATCACTTCTAAATTCTGCACTGTCCTGACTCCTTATTCTATTTTAGTCGATAAATCTCTTGGTGATTTCGCCGTAGTTTTCGATGCGGCGGTCACGGAGGAATGGCCACCAACGGCGCACATCCTCGCTATGCTTGAGGTCGATGTCCACCACAAGGCTCTCTTCTTCCTTGTCGCTCGCACGATAATGAAGCTCACCCTGTGGACCTGCCACGAAACTGCTTCCCCAGAACTGGATGCCTTCGGTCTGTCCACTTGGGTCTGGCTCGAAGCCCACTCGGTTGACAGCCACTACAGGCAAGCCGTTTGCCACGGCATGACCACGCATCACGGTGGTCCAAGCCTCACGCTGGCGCTGTTGTTCTTCCTCGGTATCGTAGGTGGCGTAACCGATGGCGGTAGGATAAATCAGCATTTCTGCTCCTTGGAGAGCCATCAGTCGAGCAGCCTCTGGATACCACTGGTCCCAACAAACCAAGACACCGAGTTTGCCCACGGATGTCTGGATAGGATGGAATCCTAAGTCGCCCGGTGTAAAATAAAACTTCTCGTAATAGGCTGGGTCGTCGGGGATGTGCATCTTGCGGTACTTGCCTGCGATGGTGCCATCCTTCTCGATGACCACTGCCGTGTTGTGATAGAGACCAGGGGCACGGCGCTCAAAGAGAGAAGTGACGATGACGACACCGAGGTCTTTGGCGAGTTTGCCATAGAAATCAGTGGATGGACCAGGGATAGGTTCTGCAAGATTGAAGTTCTCCACATCTTCTACTTGACAAAAGTAAAGGGTGTTGTGGAGTTCCTGCAAAACGATGAGTTCAGCGCCACGATGAGCAAGGTCGATGATGCCTTCAGCGAGGCGAGTCTTGTTGTCGGCAATGTCTGCCGTGATATGTAATTGTAATATTCCGAGTTTCATATTAATTATTTCTTAATGTTCCTTCTGGCAGTTGCATGGTGAGACAGTGGATGCTTCCGTGCTGACGGATGATGGTGAGCGAATCTACGCCGATAATCTCACGGTCGGGGAAGGCAAGTTGAATCTGTCGCTTTGCCTCCTCGTCTTTCTCAGGTTGGTTGTAAGTCGGATAAATCACGGCTCCGTTGAGAATGAGGAAGTTGGCGTAGGTGGCAGGCAATCGGTCGCCCTGGCTGTTCTTGTCGGTTGTCAGTCTGTCGCCTTCGTCATAGATGGCATCCGGCATCGGGAGCTTGAGCAGGCGATAAGGGTATCCCTCGAAGGTGAAAAGTTTTTGGAGTTGCTTTTCGAGGGCATGGAAGTCCTCATACTGCTCATCTTCAGGGTCGTCACAACCTACATATAATAAGGTGTCGTGGGGAGCCACTCTCACGATGGTGTCGATATGACCATCGGTATCATCGCCGATGAGATTGCCATGGTCGAGCCATACCACCTGGCGGGCATGGAAGAAATTCTTGAGCTGTCGGTCGATGTCATCCTTGGTGAACGGTTGGTTGCGGTGAGGGGCGAGGAGGCATTGGGATGTCGTAAAAATCGTTCCCTTGCCATCGCTCTCGATGCTTCCACCTTCCAGGACGAATCCCGTATGGTTTTCCAAGGCAGCCTCGAAGGCACCCTGGTAATAGAGTTGGAGGTTGATGGCATTGTCTTTCTGCCATGCGAACTTCTCGCCCCAACCATTAAACTTGAAATCGAGCAAGTGGATAGGGACGATGAAAGAGTTTTGCTTGTTGCGTGATATCAACGTTATCGGTCCATGATCACGTGCCCATGTATCGTTGCTGTCAATCTCAAACAAGTGGACTCGCTTCATCTGCTCAGGTGAAAGTCGCTCTGACAGCATCTTGTGCGTACTTTCTACAATCGGAGTAACTACAAGAAGGTGCTCGAAGCGAGTAATAATCTCAGAAAGCTCTAGATAGGTATTGGTGATCTGTCGGAGATATTGCTTCCAGTCGGTGTCAGCATGAGGCCAAGTGAGCATGATGGCACTCTGTGGTTCCCATTCTGCAGGGAGCACGAAGTCGCAAGGAAATGTCGAATACATAAGCTATACGTTTTAATGCACATGGTTGTCAAATGTGCTAGTTGTTCTAATATTTATAGTTATGCGTGCAAAAATACTAAAAAAATCGCAAATACATCATTTTCTTGTGATGAAATTGCTATTTTTGATTAATTTTTGTTTGGTGATACTTGGGAATGTCTCAAAACGTTTGAGTAGAAAGATATTGAGAGGTATTGATAGAAATATTAAAAAAGTTTAAACATAAAGAGGAAAAGGTTCATAATAGCGGATAAATGCTTAACTTTGCAACCTACAAGTGTAATTTGTTAGCAAAATCGGGCGGTAGCATCTTTAATGCTTGCTAGATGGAGCTACCTTAAATATTAAAGGAGCGTGAAAATATATCAGGTTGTTGATGCCCTTGAACAATACGCGCCTCTGCCCTTGCAGGAAGGATACGATAATGCCGGCTTGCAAGTTGGATTGACAGAGGCGGTAGAAGTATCAGGGGCATTGTTGTGTCTTGACGTCACTGAGGCTGTCGTCGATGAGGCTATCCGAAAGGGCTGCAATCTCATCGTGAGCCACCATCCGCTAATTTTCCGTAAGCTGGCGAGAATCAGCGATGAGAACTATGTGCAGCGCACTGTGATGAAAGCCATCAAGAATGACATCGCCATCGTGTCGATGCATACCAATATGGATGCTGCCACCGGGGGTGTCAACTTCAAGATGGCCGAGAAACTGGGGCTTCGCAATGTGCGCTTCTTCGGAGGCGAAAAGGAAGTGAATGGTGTGAAAGGGGGCGAGGGCGTGATGGGTGAAATCGCTGATGAGGCTATCGAGGCTTCTTCTGACTTGAAGGAGCGTTTCTCGGAAGGCATTGCTGCTGACGACCTCATCTTGATGCTCCGTGACCGCTTCCGGGTGGAAAGCGTGCAATGCAATGAGTTGCTTCGCCGTCCTATCCGAAAGGTGGCTCTCTGTGGTGGTGCTGGCTCCTTCTTGCTGGATGCTGCTATCGCTGCTGGTGCGGATGCCTTCATCACGGGCGAGATGCACTATCATGAGTTCTTCGGGCATGAGCAGGAGATTCAGATTTGCGTCATCGGACATTATCAGAGTGAGCAGTTCACAAGCGAGATATTCCAAAGTATCATTGAGGAGAAGTGTCCGGGAGTGAAATGCTATATCTCGGAGATCAATACCAATCCGATACTCTATTTATAAACATTAATTATTTAAATAATATAAAGCGTATGGCAAAGAAAGATCCTACAGACTTGACCGTGGAAGAGAAGTTGAAGACTCTCTATCAGCTTCAAACCACTTTGTCGGCTATCGATGAGAAGCGTGCATTGAGAGGTGAGTTGCCTCTCGAAGTTCAGGACTTGGAAGATGAGATTGCTGGTCTTGCAACTCGTATCGAGAACATTGAACGTGATATTGACCAGTTCCAGAGAGCAGTATCTCAGAAGCAGGGCGAGATTCAGGACGCTCAGGCTAGCTTGGAGCGTTATCACTCTCAGTTGGAGACAGTAAGCAACAACCGTGAGTATGATACTTTGAGCAAGGAAATCGAGTTCCAGGAGTTGGAAATCGAGCACTGCAACAAGAAGATTCGTGAGGGTCAGCAGAGAATCTATGAGAAGCAGGGCGACTTGAAGCATGCTCAGGAGATGAAGGCTGATCGTGAGCGTGGTCTCGTAGAGAAGCGTGCCGAACTGGACGACATTATGGAGGAAACTCGTGAGGAAGAGGATCGTCTGAAGGAGAAGGCTATCGACTTGGAGAAGAAGATTGAGTCTCGTTTGCTCTCTAGTTTCAAGCGTATTCGTAAGGGTGCTCGCAATGGTCTGGGTATCGTTTACGTACAGCGTGATGCATGTGGTGGTTGCTTCAACAAGATTCCACCTCAGCGCCAGTTGGATATCAAGATGCACAAGAAGATTATCCCTTGTGAGTACTGCGGTCGTATCTTGATCGACCCAGAATTGGCTGGTGTTAAGATTGAGACTCCTGCAGCAGAGGAGAAGCCAAAGCGTAAGCGCACTATTCGCAAGAAGAAGGCAGAGGATGCTGAATAAATTTAGTCGGGAGGTTTTTCAAAAAAACTCCCGATATTTTTATAAATTCATCGGGAGGTTTTTGATGAACATAAGCCCAACAAAAAAGGCTCGCCAAACGGCGGGCCTTTTTGTTGGGTATTCTCATTTTTTTATTCCTTTACACTACATTCCTCTCGCCTTGAAGATTCTCTCCTTGGCGTCATTGATTTCCTGGAACTTTTTCTCTGCAGCTCGGCGTACATCCTCGCCCAGTGCTGCCACCTTGTCGGGATGATGCTTGAGTGCCATCTTGCGATAGGCAGCCTTCACCTCGTCGTTCGTAGCCGTTGGAGAAATGCCTAGCACCTTGTAGGCATCGTCGAGGCTGCTCGTGGAAGAAGCACCACTGCGGAGGTTGAGCATCTGCTCCACGTCTTCCTCGGAAAGACCGAGATGGATGGCTACTTCCTTGAGCGCTGCTATTTCCTCAGGGCTGACCACTTGGTCGGCTTGTGCTATCATCACGAGGAAGTTGAGCAACTGGAGTCGCTGTTCATACAGCATATTGCTGCGTATCTGGTGACAGCTGTCTTGTATTACCGTGCGATATTCAGCCATGCCGATGCGCTTCTGTTGCTCGAAGAGCTTGAGGAGGATGCTGTTGCCCTGTTGGCTAGCTTCCTCACCGAAGTTCTGGCGAAGGAATCGACGTACCAGTTCCATCTCAGAGTGCATGATCTTGCCATCCGCTGTGATGATGTAAGAGGAGAGCACGAGGAGCGAGAACATAAAGCTGTTGCGCTGTCCCTCGTAAGCACGCTGGCTTCCGTAGCCTCGGCTCCCAGCGTAAGCATCGTCGTATTCCCGGTTGTTGTAGTCATTTCCTCCGTCTCGGTTGACTTCATCCAAGCCGTGGTCGAACAAGGAGCCTAGAGCGAAACCCGCCAAGGCTCCCAAAGGACCTGCTGTGATGAAGCCGAGGAAACCTCCTATCCATTTTCCTGCTGCCATATCAGCCCCTGCTTTACTTGAAATAATACAGGAAGGTGGCGATGCCAGAGAGAGCTGGCTTGCGCTGACCCTCGATCTCGATGTCAAACTTGATGCTGGTCTTGCAGATGCCACGAAGGTTGGCAATCTCATGCAAGGTGGCAACGAGGCGAACACGAGAACCTGTGATGACTGGCTGACCGAACTTCATGTCATCCATGCCATAGTTGACCATCATCTTGAGGTTGTTGACCTCGATGATCTGCTGCCACATATATGGAAGGAGAGAAAGGGTCAGATAACCGTGTGCGATGGTGCTGTGGTAAGGACTTTCCACCTTAGCACGCTCTACGTCAACGTGAATCCACTGTGGGTCGAGTGTTGCGTCTGCAAACTTGTTGATGCGGTCCTGATCTACCTGCAACCACTCTGATTCTCCTAATTTCTCACCGAGGTGAGAAGCAAATTCCTCGTAGGAATTGATTACTAATTTTGCCATTTCTTTTATAATCTAATTTATATGTTTAGTCTCTTCTGAAAATGTCTCGTGTATAAACCTTGTCCTGTACATCGTCCAAACACTTGTCATAGCGGTTGGCGATGATGGCTTGACTCTGCTTCTTGAAGTCTTCGAGATGATTGACCACACGACTGCCGAAGAAGGTAGTGCCATCCTCCAGGGTAGGCTCGTAGATGATTACCTGTGCTCCCTTTGCCTTGATACGCTTCATCACGCCCTGGATGCTGCTCTGACGGAAGTTGTCGGAGTTGCTCTTCATGGTGAGACGATAGACACCGATGGTGCAAGGCTTCTCCTCAGCTGCATTGTAGTTGTTCTGGTTGGCGTAATCGTAGTAGCCAGCCATGTTGAGTACTCGGTCGGCGATGAAGTCCTTACGAGTACGGTTGCTCTCTACAATGGCTTGAATCAAGTTCTCTGGCACATCAGCATAGTTGGCGAGCAACTGCTTGGTATCTTTTGGCAAGCAATAACCACCGTAGCCGAAGGAAGGATTGTTGTAGAATGTGCCGATGCGAGGGTCGAGTCCTACGCCATCAATGATTGCCTTGGTGTTGAGTCCTTTCATCTCAGCGTATGTGTCCAACTCATTGAAGTAGCTCACACGCAGAGCCAAGTAGGTGTTGGCGAAGAGTTTGACAGCCTCTGCTTCGGTCAAGCCCATAAACAAGGTGTCGATGTCTTCCTTGATAGCACCTTCTTGCAGGAGTTCTGCGAAAGTGTGGGCAGCCTTGTCGAGACGCTCGTCTCCTTCAGGGCGACCAACGATGATGCGGCTAGGGTAGAGGTTGTCATACAAAGCCTTGCTTTCACGCAAGAACTCAGGTGCAAAGATGATGTTGTCACAGCCATATTTCTTGCGCACGCTTTCTGTATATCCTACAGGGATGGTGCTCTTGATGACCATGATGGCATTTGGGTTCACCTTCATCACCAGTTCGATGACTTCCTCTACGTGGGAGGTGTCGAAATAGTTCTTCACTGGGTCGTAGTTGGTAGGTGTGGCGATGACGATGAAGTCAGCGTCCTTGTATGCCTCCACGCCATCGGTGGTAGCCTTCAGGTTGAGTTCCTTTTCAGTCAAGTACTTCTCGATGTAGTCGTCCTGGATAGGAGACCTGCGATGGTTGATCAACTCTACTTTCTCTGGTACGACATCCACAGCCGTCACTTGATGATGCTGGCTAAGCAATGAGGCGATGCTAAGACCTACATAGCCTGTACCTGCCACTGCTATTTTAATATTTTGGTTTGCCATTTCTTTGTTGTTTGTTTGATGGGTAGCTTTTCAGCATACCTTATTATATATATAGAATGCAAAGATAGTGTAAAATATGGAGAATGCAAAAATATAGCGATATTTTTATCAAAAAATAACTCGCTCATATTTTGCGAATTTCAGAACGACCGTCCACTTGGTCGGAAATTCGCAAAATATGGCGAACTTTATATTGTCAACAATTCGTCATAATTTGGAATATCTTCAAGGAATAAATATTTTTTACCAGCATAGTCCATCTTGCAAATGTAGTGTTCCATGCCATTGCTCACCACGAGATAATCTACATGTAGGAGCATGTTGTAGGCTGTGATTTGGTCGAAAACTTTTTGGCTGATGGGAATGTGTGGAGCCTTGTATTCGATGATCATTTTGGGTTGCAATTCACGGGAGTAAAGTACGCTGTCGGCACGGAGCGTCTTGTCGCCGATGGTCAGCGGAATCTCGTTTGCCAAGAGTGAGGCAGGGTAGCCTTTGTGCTCCACCAGATAGTGGATGAAATGCTGGCGCACCCATTCCTCAGGGGTGAGTGCGATGTATTTTCTCCTTAAAATATCGAATATCTGAGGGTGCTCCTTGGTGCCTCTCAACTTCAATTCGAATGCCGGAAGATTCAGTTTTATCATATTAATATATACTTTTTCAAAAATACTTTGTACCTTTGTAGCAAAATACAATTTGCTATTTCTTGCCCCATTTTTCCTTGGGGAAAAGTGATTGCAAAGATACAAAAAATATCGTAATGGCAGAAAAAAAACAAGCAATAAGTTATGAGTCTGTGATGAAAGACTTGAAGGCTCGCAACTTTTCTCCTGTCTATATTTTGATGGGAGATGAGTCTTATTACATAGACTTGCTCTGTGATTATATCACCGAAAATGTGTTGCAACCTGAGGAAAAGGACTTCAATCAGGTGCTGCTTTTTGGTGCCGAAACTACGGCGGCGCAGGTGGCTGACCAGTGCAAGGGCTATCCGATGATGGCGGAGCATCGAGTGGTGGTTTTGAAAGAGGCTCAAAATTTGCGCAATTTTGAGTCGATCGAGAAGTACCTCGAAAATCCGGTAAAATCAACCGTCTTTGTGATGACTTATAAGAACGGTTCGATAGACCGTCGCAAGAAATTGGTTCCGCTGGCTGAGAAGGTGGGCGTTGTTTTTGAGAGCAAGAAACTGAAGGATTATCAGTTGCCATCGTTTATCGAGACTTTCTTGAAAAAACGAAAGGTGAGCATCGAGCAAAAGGCTACCCAGATGATAGCCGACCATATCGGTGCCGATTTGCATCGCTTGGTGTCTGAGTTGGATAAACTGATGATTTCTCTTCCTGAGAATGATCGCCGCATCACTCCTGAGGTAGTGGAGAAGGTGATAGGAGTGAGCAAGGAGTTTAATGCTTTCGAGTTGAGAAATGCCATCGTCAACCGTGATGTTTTCAAGGCAAATCAAATTATCAATTATTTTGACAGCAATCCGAAGAGTGGATCGCTCTTTGCGCTTCTCCCGATGCTCTTCAATTATTTCCAAAATTTGATGCTTGCTTATTATGCTCCGAATAAAACGAACGAAAATGAGCTCGCAAAATTCTTGGATTTGCGTAATGTATGGGGCGTGCGTGATTATACGACAGGAATGAGAAACTATAATGGTGTGAAGGTGATGCAGATCATCAACAAGTTCAGGGAGGTCGATGCCAAGTCGAAGGGTATCGATAACCCAAATACTTCTGCTGGAGAGTTGATGAGAGAACTCGTTTTCTTCATCCTTCATTGATGCTTTTTCATCTTCTAGATATTTTTCTTCTTGGTCAAAGAAGCTCCAAATCTCAGTTTTTCTCTTGGTGAGTTTTCTGAGATTTGGGGCTTTTTTGTTTCTGGATTTTTCTCGTTTCTTTTGATTTTCGTTTCTGTTTTGGGTGAAATCCATGGGGTAGGAGAGAAGGAATTTTCTCACTTTTCTACTGAGAAATTATGGTGCTCGCTTGGGATTTTGGGACTGTCTTTTGTCCATCTATCCGTTCCATCTGCAGGTTTCTCTAGGCAACTGTGCAGGATTTTAAGCCGAAATAGGATTGAAAAATGTAAATTTTAGCCGATTTTTGAAGAAATGGAGACGTTTTTGGCGTGTTTGATGCTCAAATTTGCGCCATTTTCATCTAAAATGAGGGATTTTTGAGCTAGATGGAGAAGTGACGGGAATTAGCCTGTTTACTTGTAACTGATAGTATATGAGCGAGTTATAGAAAAGTAAATGCCTCTTGGTGCCTCAAAACTAGCGAATTTGACGCTGGGGCTTAACATCGGTCTGAAAATGAGAAAAATGGAAAAATAGAGCACTTTTCTGAAGTTTCAAATTTACATTAACTTATATTAGGTTTTAAATCTTTGAAGTTTGAAGATTTAAATATTAAAATTTAAATGAAGAATTTGAATATTAATATTTGAATATGAATAACTATATCTGTTTTAATAATCAAGATTTTACATTTTAATATTTGAATATTGGGTTTACTTTTACAAACTGCATAAAAATGCAATAGATGTTTTGCAACTCTAAATAGTTGAAAATCAGATATTAATTTAGTTTTGTTCAGATAGTAACCAAATTTTTACCTATATGCTAGATGATAATTTGCATAAATGAAACTGATAACCTAATATAGTGAAGAATAACTATCAGATAATCAGTTAATTCATCTAAAATATTCGACAAAACCTTTGTAAAATATATTGTTTTTTAATATCTATTTGTAAATATAAACAAGAAAACTCACTTTCTAATATAGAATTTTGAAACTTTAAATAATTAAATTTTAAGTTTAAGATTTAAATAATTCTTCATTTTCTTGCATAATTCAAAAAAATGCTTTACCTTTGTAAAGTCTAAGAGAATGACCTCTTTTCGAGGCATTTTACCAACTTGTTCCGAAAAAGCACATGGCTCACACCGCCCAGTTGGCTGTCGGACGAGCTTCAATTTCATCTATAAAATGTAAACGATTAGGATATGAAAGATAGAATCAGACACATCATGGAGGCGCAGCACCTCACGCAGCAAAGTTTCTCACAACTCCTAGGAATCTCTCCAGCACAGTTGAGTGGCATCTTCAAGGATCGTACCAAACCGACCCTCAATATTGTTGATGCGATTCATCAAAAGTTTCCTCAGATCAATCTGAGTTGGTTGCTCTATGGTGTCGAACCGATGTATGTCAATTCCGAGGTGGCTCAGGGCCCATCCGCTACAGGTTCCGATGGCTCCAGTGATGCCAGTCCTCAGATAGAAGGTATGGCTCTGGACTTCGAGGATGAGCACTCTGGGGAGGGTCAGATGGGTGTAGGTGATGCCTCAGCCTCCCCTACCTATTATAATAATAAGAGAATCCCAACTTCTCAGGTGGCTCAAGCCTCTCTCTTCGATACCCCTCAAATGCCCGGTGTCAATTCGACACTAAAAAATAGAGCGCAAGAAGTTGTGAAATATATTGACAAACCGCAGCGAAAGATTACCGAGATTCGTATTTTCTACGATGATCAGACGTGGGAGACTTTCGTACCAAAGAAGTAGCTATCGTCCCTTCAATTCCCTCTAACTTCTTTAACTTCTCTTTAATTCCCTATATAAATATGTGTGTTTAAAAATCAAAATATATTCTCTTTTCTTTCGTAGTGTCGAAAAATTGCATTACCTTTGCATCATAACTAAAAAGGTAATGCAATTTTTTGTTTTCTCACATGATGGGAAACTGCATCTCCTAACGAACAAGAACAATCAAAATCGTAACGATGAAAAAATACATTTTAGACCTCAACGTGGTTTCGGTAGAGCCATTGAGCGATAAGCACATCTTGATCAAGCTTACCGATGAAAAGCCTCTGCCAGAAATCTTGCCAGGACAGTTTGTCGAAGTTCGAGTAGATCATTCTCCTACTACCATGCTCCGCCGCCCTATCTCCGTGAATTTTGTAGATTATGAGTCCAACCAACTATGGCTGCTTGTAGCGATGGTGGGTGATGGCACTCGCCAGTTGGGTACACTCAAGGCTGGCGATCACCTCAACTGTGTGCTGCCTCTGGGCAATGGCTTCACGATGCCAACGAGCCAGGGACAGAAGTTCCTCTTGGTAGGTGGCGGTGTCGGCGTGGCTCCATTGCTTTACTTCGGAAAGCGTATCAAGGATATGGGAGCCGAGCCAGTGTTCCTCTTGGGTGCTCGTACCGATAAGGACCTCCTCGAACTGGATGAGTTTGCCAAGATAGGTCGTGTCTGCATCACCACCGAGGATGGTAGTGCAGGAGAGCAAGGTTTCGTCACCAACCATTCCATTCTTCAGAGAGAGAGTTTCGATATGATTTCCACTTGCGGTCCGAAACCGATGATGGTGAGCGTGGCTCGTTATGCCAACAAAGCCAACGTGGAATGCGAGGTTTCTCTAGAGAACAAGATGGCGTGTGGCGTGGGTGCTTGCCTCTGTTGTGTGGAGAAAACTAGCAAGGGAAACCAGTGCGTCTGTAAGGATGGTCCTGTCATCAATATCAAGAACCTTCTTTGGGAACTCTAAGAGGGGAAGGATAGCGAGTCGCTCCTATTGATGGGAGGGCGATTTTCGCTAGAAATGTAAAATAAAGGGAATGTCAGTCGAAAGGCATTCTGATTAAAAATGTAAAATATTATGGCTTCATTAAGTGTAAACATACATCAGTTGAAATTGAAGAATCCAGTGATGACGGCATCGGGAACCTTCGGCTACGGTCTGGAATTTGCAGACTTCGTGCCATTGGAGGAAATCGGTGGCATCATCGTAAAGGGAACCACCCTGGAGCCTCGTGAGGGTAATGACTATCCTCGCATGGCTGAGACTGCGCAGGGTATGCTGAACTGCGTGGGACTCCAGAACAAGGGCGTGGAATATTTCTGCAATCATATCTATCCACAGATCAAGGATATAGATACCAATATGATCGTCAATGTGTCGGGACATTCCCCAGAGAGCTATGCGGCTTGTGCGGCTCGCATCAATGAACTGGACAAGATTCCAGCCATCGAACTCAACATCTCTTGCCCTAACGTGAAGGATGGCGGTATGGCTTTCGGTGTCACTTGCGAAGGAGCTGCCAGCGTGGTGAAGGCTGTGCGCCAGGCATATCACAAGACGCTTATCGTGAAGTTGTCGCCAAACGTAACCAATATCGCCGACATCGCTCGTGCTTGTGAGGCAGAGGGTGCCGATTCCGTTTCCCTCATCAATACCCTGATGGGAATGGCGGTGGATATCGAGAAGCGCCAACCACTGTTGAGCATCCGCACGGGAGGCTTGAGCGGTCCTTGCGTCAAACCAGTGGCACTGCGTATGGTCTATGATGTGGCTCATGCCGTGAAGATTCCAGTGGTAGGCTTGGGAGGCATCTCTACAGCCAAGGATGCGATAGAGTTCTTGATGTGTGGTGCTACGGCGATAGAAATCGGTACAGCCAACTTCGTGGACCCTGCCGTGACCAAGAAGGTGAAGGATGGCATCAACGACTGGCTCGATGCTCATGGCTGCTCTTCCGTCAACGAGATCATTGGTGCTATCAAGTGATTTCGCGGAAGTCGCTAGCAAAAAAGCTTTTATACAAGAACAATAATAGGATATATTAAAAACAATAGTTATGTTATCAGATATTGAAATTGCAAGATCAGTAAAATTACGCCCTATCAACGAGGTCGCTGAGGAGTTGGGCTTGAAGGAGGAGCAAATCGAGAATTATGGTCGTTACATCGCCAAGGTGGAAACGGGTGCCATCGACAAGTCTAAGTTTGCCGGTCATCACCTCATCTTGGTCACAGCCATCAGTCCTACCAAGGCTGGCAATGGCAAGACTACCGTGAGTGTAGGTTTGGCACTCGGTATGCAACAGATAGGCAAGAAGGCTGTTGTCGCTCTGCGTGAGCCATCCCTCGGTCCTTGCTTCGGCATGAAGGGTGGCGCTGCTGGTGGCGGCTATGCCCAGGTGTTGCCAATGGACAAGATCAACCTCCACTTCACGGGCGATTTCCATGCCATCACGGAGGCGAACAACATGATTGCTGCCTTGCTCGACAACTATCGTTATCAGCATGAGGCAGAGGGATTCAAGTTGAAGAAGATTCTTTGGCGTCGTGTGATGGATGTCAACGATCGTGGCTTGCGTCGCATCATCACGGGCATTGGTGACAAGAACGGCATCGAGACTGAGGCTGGCTTCGACATCACCCCTGCATCAGAGATCATGGCTATCATGTGCTTCGCCACGAGTCTCGAAGACCTTCGCCGTCGCATCGACAACATCTTGCTCGGCATCACAGAGGATGACAAACCATTCACCGTGAAGGATATGGGAGTGGGCGGCAGCATCGTGGCTTTGCTCTTGGATGCCCTCAAGCCAAACCTCGTGCAGACGACAGAGGGAACTCCTGCTTTCGTACATTGCGGTCCATTCGCCAACATCGCCCACGGATGTAATTCTGTGATGGCTACGGCGGCAGCTCTTGAATATGGCGACTATGCTATCACGGAGGCTGGATTCGGTGCCGACTTGGGCGCAGAGAAGTTCTATGACATCAAGTGCCGCAAGACTGGTTTGCAGCCAGACCTCACTGTCTTGGTTGTTACCTTGCAAGCCTTGAAGATGCACGGTGGCGTGGCTCAGGAAGACATCAAGAAGCCAAATATCGAGGGCATGAAGAATGGCTATTGGAACCTCGACAAGCACGTGAAGAACTTGCAGAGCTTCGGACAGACCGTTGTGATCGCCTTCAACAAGTTTGCTACCGATACCGACGAGGAGATTGAGGTCTTGCGTCAGCATTGCGAGGAGATGGGATGTGGATTTGCAGTCAACAATGCGTTTGCCGAGGGTGGCAAGGGCGCTGTCGAGTTGGCAAATCTCGTGGTGAAGACCATTGATGAGCATCCATCAGCACCTCTTTACTTCGCTTACAAGGACGATGAGCCTGTGGAGAAGAAGATAGAGGATGTCGCTTTCAATCTGTATGGCGCTGGCAGCGTGACGATGAGCGATTCTGCCAAGGCGATGATCGAGGAGATTAAGAAGTTGGGCGCCGAGAAGTTCCCTATCTGTATCGCCAAGACGCAGTATAGTTTCTCTACGGATGCCAAGGCATACGGTCCTACGGAAGGTTTCGAGCTTCATGTAAGAGACATCACCGTCAACATGGGTGCCGAGATGATTGTCGTCATTGCCGGTCCTATCATGCGTATGCCTGGTTTGCCAAAGAGCCCTCAGGCGGAGCGCATTGATGTAGTGAATGGTGAGATTGTCGGTCTTTCATAAACTGATATTGTTGGACTATCATAAAACGAGATAGCCTTTTCAAAGGCAAAATCAGATAAAGGAATCCGCTTCAGTTTTCTGTTTTTTTTAGCAGAAAGCTGAGGCGTTTTCATTCCCCTAACTTCTATTACTTGCACGAGAAGTTAAGGAGTTAAAGGGAGTTACCGCTCCCTATGGTCGCTGAGAAGTTAAGACAACAGCCTTTGACTTCAAACATTTTATGCGGATTGTCGCCTTTTACAATCCAAAGTACACACACACACATTTTGTCACACGTCACAGTTGTCACAGTTTTTTTAGACAAGAACTATTGTGCTTTTCACTCCCCAAGTTTCCCTTCCTCTGTCTTGGCTCTCATGGCAGTGGAAGAGGCGAGACTGAACTCGCAGCCGCAATATAGCTGGTTGTAGAAGTCATTGAGGTGTAGAAGTTCGTTTCTTCTCATTTGCAGACCACCTTTGCGCCAGTTCTGCTCCCACCATTCCACATCTGGGCAGTCGTCCACGGCGATGTGTCCGGCAGTGTCTATCTGGTGGATGTTCTTCCATCTAGACGAGGCGAGGGTAGTGGTGAGGAGTGAAAATCCATGCTCCTGGGCATAGCGGGCTGCCCGACGCAAGCGAAACTGGAAGCAGGCGGAACAACGGGAACCTCTTTCCGGCTCACCCTCCAAGCCCTTGATCGCCGTCAGCCACTGCTCGTGGTCGTATTCGTCCTCCACGAAAGGAACGCCTTGCTCCTTCAGAAAGCGAATCAACTCATGCTTGCGAATCTCGTATTCCTGTAGTGGATAGATGTTGCTGTTGGAGAAAAACACGGTAGGCTCCATCTTGTTGCGCAACATGCATTCTACGATGGCTGATGAGCAAGGAGCACAACAAGCATGCAATAGCACTCGCCGTCCTTCGGCGCAGCTACCATCAGGGAGAGTAAGTTTGATGTATTTATATTGTTCTTCTGGAAGTATTTTCATCTTTGTTATTCTTATGAAATTTGTAATCTAGTTGATTGGGAAGTTCTATCGAATCGGATAAAACATAACCCCTATAAAACAAAAAAAACAAATGGGGTACAATCTCACGACAACCCCCATTTGCCCAAATATATGCGAAAACTGATGCAAAGATACTGCTTTTTTGGTTATCTCCAAATTTTTCGGCAAGTTTTTTTCGGAAAATGCTGGAAAATGCCGTTTTTTAACTCTTTGTTAACGAATATGGGATAGTATTGTTAACAAGTGTTTCTGAAAACATATCAACAAGTGTTTCTGGAATTCATGTAAAATCGAGAGTATAGAGAATCGACAACGAAATCAGCAAGAAACAGAGAATCAACAACGAAATCAGCAAGAAATACCCCTTATTCCTTCTTGTTTTTACAAAAAGTCAACAAAAACAAGCGTTTTCTGATGTTTTTGATAGCAAAGTATGCTCGGTTTCGAAAAATAATCGTAACTTTGCACTCGCAAACTACAAAATGAAAAAGAAGAGTAGTATTTTTCTAACTAATAATATTAATGTAGAAAGATTATGAGTGAACAGATTGAGCAACAGAATAACAAGCCCCTTGTGGATGCTGAGCAAGGTGCAGCAACGGAAGCTAAGTTAGATGCTGAGCAAGGTGCAGCGCAAGAGACGGAGCCAATGGCTGGCTTCCAAGTTATCAACGAAGGTTTCTCTACCCTGGAGGCGATAGAAGAAGCCAAGCGTTGCCTGCATTGCAAGATTCCTCAGTGCCGCAAGGGATGTCCTATCGAGAATGATATTCCAGACTTCGTGCACGAGTTGTCCATGGGCAACATGGGTGCGGCGATGTCCATCATCAATGCCAAGAGCAACTTGCCTGCCATCTGCGGACGAGTTTGTCCTCACGAGAAACAGTGCCAGGGACATTGCGTGCTCGGCAAGAAGGGTAAGCCTGTGCAGATAGGTAAGTTGGAACAATTTGTTGCTGACTTCGATACCAAGATGAAACTCTCTCGTGAGAAATTGCCTCAGAAGACACGTGGACGTGTGGCAGTCATCGGTTCGGGTCCTGCGGGCTTGACGGTGGCTGGCGACTTGGCTCGCCAAGGATTCAACGTCACCATCTTCGAGGGACAGGCTGAGCCAGGCGGTGTCTTGATGTACGGCATCCCTGAGTATCGTCTGCCTAAGAGCGTGGTGAGAGAGGAAATCAAGAAGATAGAGGCGCTGGGCGTGCAGTTCATTACCAACTGTATGGTGGGTGAGAACAATGTCACCATCGACAGCCTTTTCCGTGCCGGCTATGATGCCATCTTTATGGGTACGGGCACGAGCGTACCTCAAAATATGGACTCCACTCCAGGTGCCAAATTGCACGGTGTGAGCCAGAGCAACTACTTCCTTCACAACGTGAATGCTTACAACGAGGGTGCCTTGACTCGTGATATGGTGCCTCTGCGTGACGGCGAGAAGGTGGGCATCATCGGTGGTGGCAATGTGGCGATGGATGCCGCTCGTACAGCCATCCGTCTCGGTGCCGACGTCACTGTGCTCTATCGCAAGACCCAGGAGGAGATGCCTGCCATCCAGAGTGAATATGAGGAGGCAGTGAAGGAAGGTGTCAAGTTTGAGTGGAAGACCACTGTCGAGGCATTCCTCAAGGGCAAGAACGGCCGACTGGGCAGTTGTGTACTCAACACCCCTGAGGGCGAGCGTGTGGAGAAGTTCGATCGCATCTATCTCGCCATCGGTTCCCGTCCTGCCAACCGCATCGTCTCCACGACAGCTGGTATCGAGGTGGACGAGAAAGGCTATGTCAAGGTGGTGGAGCGTCCGTTCGGTATGACCACCCGCCGAGGTGTGTTTGCCGGAGGTGATGTCGTTCACCGTCCGCAGACCGTGGTCTTGGCGATGAAGGCTGCCAAGGAGGTGGCGCAAGGCATCGCCCAGTATGTGGATGCCATCAAGTTGCTCGAGGAGGCGAAGCGCATCGAGGAGAATGGCACCACGGAGGCTGAATAGGATTTAGATCTGCAAAGGCGCAGTTCGCCCGATGGCGAAGCGCAAACGTTATAGACTTTTAAATCGCATTAATATCTTCCAAAACTTTCGATGGGTTTTGGAAGATATTTTTATTTTATATATTTTTGCAAGAAAAATAGCAGAAATGAAGAAACTCTTATTAATGATATGTCTCTTGATGATTGTGGGGTTGGCGAAGGCGCAGAAGACGTGCGTCATTGCCAGTGCGGAAGACCATGTGCCTATCCGTGAGGCGCTCATCCATACCGACAACAACCATTGGGCGCGAACCGACTATCGTGGCTATTTCACCATGAAGTATCAGTTCGATTCCGCCACGGTCTCCAAGCAGGGTTACCTGAAAACCACCATCTATCTGAAGAACCTCCCCGATACCGTCTTCCTCTTGCCCGAAAGTCAACAGCTAGGAACGGTGGAGGTCTGGGGAAAGAACCAGCAGCACGTGAGGGACATGGAGGACCAAATCAGCGAGTCGGCTAGCCAGTATGGTGGACCCGTTACTGGTGCTTCCTTCGACCTGGCGAATATGCTCGACAAGCGAGGCAGACGTGACCACAAGCATCTGCAGAAAGCCAAGAAACTGCTGGGCGAGTACGATCGCAAGGACCCTATCGTCTCGGCTTACGAAAAGGCGACTGGCAAGAAGTATCAGTTGAAGACACCTTACGAGGTGGAACTGGAGAAGCGAGACTCAGGACTGGTGGAGTACAAGGGCGAGAAAATGACTCCGCAGCAAAAGAAAGCTGAGCAAATCGGTGACGTGATTGTCAAGACTGGCAAGGCGATAGATAAGTTGCACAGGGACAAGCCGGTCAGCTTGGATATGTTCAAAAAAGAAGAGTAAATTCGGCTCTTTTTATATTATTAAGGTATAAAATACCCCTAAAAACGGATAATTCAGCATTTTTGTGAAAAAATAGTTGGTGCATTTCGCAAAAAATAGTAATTTTGTAGCCAAAACGAAAAGACGAATTAAAACATGTTTGAGAATTTAAGTGATAGATTAGAGCGCTCTTTTAAAATATTGAAGGGTGAAGGTAAGATTACCGAGATCAACGTGGCTGAAACCATGAAGGACGTGCGTCGTGCACTCCTTGATGCCGATGTCAACTATAAGGTGGCTAAGGAATTCACCAACAAGGTGAAGGAGAAGGCGTTGGGCATGAACGTGCTCACAGCCGTGAAGCCAGGACAGTTGATGGTCAAGTTGGTACACGATGAGTTGGCTGAGTTGATGGGCGGCGAGGAAGCTCCACTCAAGCTCGAAGGTCACCCTGCCATCATCCTGATGAGCGGTTTGCAAGGTTCGGGTAAGACCACATTCAGTGGCAAACTTGCCAACATGCTCAAGACGAAGAAAGGTAAGAAACCTCTGCTCGTGGCTTGTGACGTGTATCGTCCTGCCGCTATCGACCAGTTGAAGGTGGTAGGCGAGCAAGTGGGTGTTCCTGTATATAGCGAGCCAGACAACAAGGATGTGTGCGTGATCGCCGACCATGCCATCCAGCAGGCTAAGACCAATGGCAACGACGTGGTCATCGTCGATACCGCCGGTCGTCTTGCCATTGATGAGCAGATGATGAACGAGATCAGCAATCTCAAGAATCACCTCCGTCCAGACGAGACTCTCTTCGTGGTCGATTCCATGACCGGTCAGGATGCCGTCAACACGGCGAAGGAGTTCAACGACCGCCTCGACTTCAATGGAGTCGTATTGACCAAGCTCGATGGTGATACTCGTGGTGGTGCTGCCCTCAGTATCCGCACCGTGGTAACCAAGCCAATCAAGTTTATCGGTACTGGCGAGAAGATGGAGGCCATCGACGTGTTCCATCCAGCTCGTATGGCAGACCGTATCTTGGGTATGGGTGATGTCGTTTCCCTCGTGGAGCGTGCCCAGGAGCAGTTCGACTTGGAGGAGGCGAAGAAGTTGGAGAAGAAGATTCGCAAGAACCAGTTCGACTTCAATGACTTCTATGCTCAGATACAGCAGATCAAGAAGATGGGTAACATCAAGGACTTGGCGAGCATGATTCCTGGCGTGGGCAAGGCCATCCGTGACGTTGACATCCCAGAGGATGCCTTCAAGGGTGTGGAGGCGATCATCCAGAGTATGACTCCTAAGGAGCGTTCCAACCCAGGAATCCTCAACACTAGCCGTCGTCAGCGCATTGCCAAGGGGTCGGGTACCAACATACAGGAGGTGAACAAGCTCATCAAGCAGTTTGACCAGACTCGCAAGATGATGCAGATGATGACTGGCAACAAGATGGCTTCCATGATGAGCCGCATGAAGGGTATGCCTGGAATGCCTAAGATGCCAGGAATGTAAGCAATTAATAATTAATAATTGAGAATTAATAATTGGGGGGCTGAATAGGGAGGATAAGGCTACCTAATTTTATTCTGAGATATAATATGGAGCTAATAGACGGAAAGGCGACGGCAGCCGCCATCAAGGAACAGATAGCCGAGGAGGTGAAGCAAATCATCGCCGCAGGCGGAAAGCAACCACACTTGGTTGCCATCCTCGTGGGTCACGATGGAGGTAGCGAGACCTATGTGAAGAACAAGGTGCTCGCTTGTGAGAAGTGTGGCTTCAAATCGACACTCATCAGATACGAGGATGACGTGACGGAGGAGGAACTCCTGGCTTGCGTCGATCGACTCAACAAGGACGAGGATGTGGATGGCTTCATCGTACAGTTGCCTCTGCCTAAGCATATCGACGAGCAGAAGGTGACGATGGCTATCGACTACCGCAAGGACGTGGATGGTTTCCATCCTGTCAATGTGGGCAGAATGGCGATCGGCTTGCCTTGCTTCATCTCAGCCACACCGCTCGGCATCCTCACACTCTTGCAGCACTACCATATCGAGACCAGTGGCAAGAAGTGCGTGGTACTCGGCAGAAGCAATATCGTGGGCAAGCCAATGGCGCAGCTCATGATGCAGAAGCAATACGGCGACGCCACTGTCACCGTGTGCCACTCTCACTCCAAGAACTTGAAGGAGGAATGCCGTGAGGCTGACATCATCATCGCTGCCATCGGCAAGCCTAACTTCGTGACTGCCGACATGGTGAAGCCGGGTGCTGTGGTCATCGACGTGGGCACCACACGAGTGCCAGACGCCAGCAAGAAGAGCGGTTTCCGTCTCAATGGTGACGTGAAATTTGACGAGGTAGCTGAGAAATGTTCTTTCATCACTCCTGTACCAGGAGGCGTTGGTCCGATGACCATTTGCTCACTGATGAAGAATACGCTCGCTGCCGGCAAGAAAGAATATTACAAGTAAGCTAGTCTTACGGAGTAAAAAGAATTACAAGTAAGCTTAACAAATACTTGATTTTTTATAACTCTCTAATTTGGTTCGGGGCTGGGCGCAGTGATGCATCCAGCCTTTTTTTTTATTTGAAAATAATAAGTGTTTTACGACCCTAATCGTATCGATTATATCTAGGCCGTAAAAATCATCGGCAATCATCTTAAAGAAACAATCTTAATAAATAAAAATATGAATTCAAAACATCTCTTGATATCAACTGCATTGGTGGTTATGGGACAGATGGTGGCAGTGCCAGGGCTTGCATCGCAAGCCTCCAAGGATGCGCCAGCCTATACCATCGCAGGCAGGGACACCACTTGTCAGATATTCGTCTATTCACCAGCACCTAACCAAGGGTTGCATCTCGCTTATCTCACGGATGGCGATAAGTGGGTGGATGTAGGTCAGCTCTGCGCCTCCGACTACGGTCCGTGGGGAGCGGAGAAGAAAATGTACAATCCTTGCGTGGTCAAGGCGAAGGATGGCACTTGGCGAGCACTTTGGAGTGTCAACGACCATTCGCCTCAGTTTGCCGTGGCTTATTCCGAGGACCTGGTGTCTTGGCGACCACAGGATTATCCTATCGTTGCCGAGAAGGGCGTGAAGAGTCCCGTGGCTTATCAGATGGACGATGGCACTTTCGACATCTATCTCAAGACTGTCAAGGGCAAGCGCTATGTGCAGGCTTCCAACGATTTCCGTACTTTCAAGGAGGACTCTCTGGAGGCTGCTGCTGACGAGATATTGTGGGAGAAAGATACAGCCACGATAGCAGGCAAGACCTATCAGGGCGATGAGTTCGAGGTGCCCTTGGTGCATCTCAACTATATCCTCGACTGGTTTGACGCCTTGGCTCAGGATGGTCGTGAGAATAGCCGTCCAATGCCGAAGACCTCTGCCGACTTGGCGAACCTTGTCAAGGGTGATGAGACTGCCATGAAACTCATCGGTCAAGGTGAGATTACGGCTAATTTGAGTATTGATGGCAGTCATACCAAGCGCATCTCCGACAAGTTGATTGGCATCTTCTTCGAGGACATCAGTCGTGCTGCCGATGGTGGCTTGTATGCAGAGTTGCTTCAGAATGGCGACTTCGAATACACCCAGGCAGACAAGCGTGGCTGGAATGCCACGACGGCATGGCAGGGTGTAGGCGAGGTGCTCACGGAGAATGGCGTGAGCAAGAACAATTCGCATTACACTGTGATCGGAGCTACACCTATTTATAATATAGGCTGGGATGGCATCGCCGTCAAGCGTGGAGCGGCTGTCGAAGGCAAGGAGGGGAAGCATCAGAATGCACTCTACGACGTGAGCTTCTATGCCCGCAACATCGATGGCAAGACGAAACAACTCACCATAGCCTTGGTCGATGCCGCTGGCTTGCCTATCGCCGAGGCGAAGGTGAAGGTGGTTGGCACGGAATGGACTGAATACAAGGCACAACTGGCAATCACCGACAAGTACAAGGGTGATGCACTCGATGTAGCTCAGGTGGATGGCAAACCAAACATCGGTCAGAACATCCGTTTCGCCATCATGCCGAAGAGCGAGAACAAGGTGGCACTCGACATGGTGAGTCTCAAACCGCAAGATACCTACAAGGGGCACGGGTTGCGCAAGGACTTGGCAGAGGCAATCGCTGACTTGAAGCCGAAGTTCGTGCGTTTCCCTGGTGGTTGTATGCTCCATGGCCAGGGCATCGACAATATCTATCACTGGAAGGAGAGCGTGGGTCCGTTGAAGGACCGCAAGCCAGCTAAGAACATCTGGAACTATCACCAGACTCGTGGCTTGGGCTTCTATGAGTATTTCCAGTGGTGCGAGGACATGGGTGCAGAGCCATTGCCAGTCTTGGCGGCAGGCGTGCCTTGTCAGAACTCTGGGGCAGATGCTCGTGATGTGGCAGGACAGCAGGGCGGCATTCCGATGGAGCAAATGCCTCAGTACATCCAAGACGTGCTCGACTTGGTGGAGTGGGCGAATGGCGACCCAGCTACATCCCGTTGGGCGAAGATGCGTGCCGACGCAGGACATCCAGCTCCATTTGGCTTGAAGATGATTGGCATCGGCAACGAGGACTTGATTTCTACTACCTTCGAGGAGCGTTACCTCATGATATGCAAGGCACTGAAGGAGAAGCATCCTGAGATAGAGGTGGTTGGTACGGTAGGACCATTCCATTGGCCTTCATCCGACTATGTGGAGGGTTGGAAGATAGCCAAGGAGAACAAGCGATTCATTGATGCTGTCGATGAGCATTACTATGAGCAACCGGGCTGGTTTGTCAATCATCAGGACTATTACGATAGTTACGACCGCCAGCAGCCTAAGGTATATCTCGGCGAGTATGCCTCCCGTGGCAAGGATGCGCTCGACAATGCCTTGGCAGAGGGAATCCACCTCTGCAATGTGGAGCGCAATGGCGATGTGGTCGAGATGGCATCCTATGCACCGCTGCTTTCCAAGGATGGATATAGCAACTGGAGCCCGGATATGATTTACTTTAATAATAATAAGGTACGCGCGAGCCAAAGCTACGAGGTGCAGAAAATGTTCTCTGTTCATGCCGGTGACAACTATGTGGAGTCGAAACTCGATTTGCCAGCTAGTTTGAGACGATATGTCGGCATAAGTGTAGTCAAAGATTCTAAATCGGGTAAGACGTGGTTGAAGGTGGTCAATGCCTTGCCATGTAAGTTGAAGTTGAAACTGTCAGGCTTGTCTCACCAAGAAATTGCAATAGATGCAAGAAAATACAATGTTTGGCCCCTATAAATACAATGTTTGGCCCCTATAATTGTTCGAAAAGGATATGAATATAGGCTTTTTTGTATGTTTTCTGTCCTAAAAAGCAAAATTTAGGCAAAAATATTTGGTGGTAATAGTTTTTTTTTGTTACTTTGCACTCGATTTCAGAAAGTGTGCAAGCGTTGCACGTTTTAAAAAGGAATATTAATTATTTTATTTAATAAATTTTTAGAGAGACATGAAAAAGTTAGTTTTATTGTTTGCTGCCGCTGCAATGGCAGTATCAGTATCAGCTCAGACTGTTACTGAAAGCAAGACTTTCGACAACTTCTACATCGGCATTAATGGCGGTGCACAGGTTAAGACAACAAACGAGGCTTGGATGAAGAACCTTAACTCAAACGCTGGTCTTCGTATCGGTCGTTGGTTCACTCCAGTATTCGGTTTGGCAGCTGAGAGCAACGTTTACTTCAACGATCACTGCTCACACTTCATGCCACAGTCTAAGACTATAGCTCGCTACATGAACACTAGCTTGATCGCTACTGTTAACTTCTCTAACTGGTTCGCTGGTTACAAGGGTGAGCCTCGTACATTCGAGTTCGTTCCTGTATTCGGTTTCGGTTGGGGTCACACATTCGGCACAGAGGAAAACTTTAACGTTTTGACTTCTAAGGCAGGTATCGACTTCACATTCAACTTGGGTTCTAAGAAGGCATGGCAGATCTACGTTGAGCCATCTATGAACTGGGCTTTGAATGGTTATGGCTATGAGGGTGTTGCTTACGACATCAACAAGTCTGCATTCCAGTTGAACG
>ERZ791902.506-NODE-506-length-27990-cov-10.740254_pt1 | contig 27990 bp, 23 predicted proteins | sample MGYA00510149_ERZ791902 | MGnify/ENA primary metagenome ERZ791902 (study PRJEB30046, sample SAMN00792060) | human gut metagenome | study: EMG produced TPA metagenomics assembly of the A metagenome-wide association study of gut microbiota in type 2...
CAAAGAAAACTTCTGCGGCATGACCATCAAGGGCATGGTGTACGATGACAAAAAGACTGCCGGTGAACGGTTGATTCTGGCGGCAAAAGAACTTCCCGACACAGAGCCTGTTGTGCTGGGCGAGTACCGCGGCTTTGAGCTTTCGGTGCGCTATGAGCCGGTCCGAAACGAGCAGCAGGCGGTGCTGAAAGGCAAGGCGATTTATCCGGTGGCACTTGGTGCCGACCCGCACGGCAATATCACCCGACTGGACAACCTGCTGGCCGGTTTTGATGAGCGCATTGCCAATGCAGAAAACCGACTGGAGAATCTGCTGCAGCAGCAGACGGCGGCACAGGCAGAAGTGGAAAAGCCCTTTCCGCAGGAAGAAAAACTGGCACAAAAATCTGCACGGCTGGCTGAACTGAATGCACAGCTGGATGTGGACGAAAAACATCACGAGCCGGAGATGGAAGAAACGCCGGATGAGGAATCTGCGCGCCCTTCCGTGCTGGCTGCCCTGAACGAAAAGTCGGATAAGGAGGAACCGGTCAAGCCGTTCCGCAGCTACTCGGACCGGGATGGTGATGCCCGATGAGAGAAAAGAGGGACGAGATTTTGATCCTGCGCATCACAAAAACCGAAAAGAATCGGATTTACGAAAAGATGTATGGCATGGGCATCCGCAGTCTGAGTGCGTATATCCGTAAAATGGCATTGGATGGTTATTGTCTGAACCTTGACCTGCCGCAGCTGCGCCGGATGTCGTACCTGCTTCAGAATTGCAGCAACAATCTGAATCAGGTGGCAAAACGTGTGAATGAAAGCAATCAGCTTTATGCTGCAGACATTGAAGATTTGCGGCATCGGCTGGACGAGCTGATTGGCATCGGAAAACAGATTCTTTCCAAACTGTCTGAACTTTAACTTTTTTCCGCAGAGGGGAGCTGCGGATTACATATTGATTGACATCCTTGCAATGGATGCGGAGATACCTTTATAATAAGGGCGAAAGGCAGGTGCTCGATATGAGGTTCATTTTTAAGATGGTCATTCTTCCGTTTTCGCTGCTTACGGCTTTCCTTGCGCTGATGCTGAAATTGACATTGAATCTGTCGGCATTTGTGCTTGCGCTGCCGATGCTGTATATTTTTGGCTGCGGACTTTATACTCTTTATTGTAGGGAATGGACACAGTTCCTGATCCTTTTTGTGGCAGAGTTCGGATGCTTCCTGCTCATCACCGCCGGAACAGTCATTGTAGAAGCCGTGGAATGGTTCAGTGGCTGGATTACTGAATTATAAAATTTTTATGCCGCCATTGTGCGGCATTTTCTTTTTGCTGGGAGGTGGTAGAACTGGCTGCAACACGTTTGATTGCGCTGCACAAAAACAAAGGCAAGTCGGTTGCGGCCTGTCTGAAAAGCCGCACGGACTATGCGAAGAATCCTAACAAAACGAACAGGGGAAAGCTTGTCAGCAGCTATCAGTGCAGCCCCTTGACCGCAGACGAAGAATTTATGCTGTCCAAGCGGCAATACGAACTTGCCACCGGGCGCAGGCAAAAAAGCGATGTGATCGCCTATCAGATTAGTCAGTCGTTCAAATCCGGAGAGATCACCGCAGAGGAGGCTAACAAGGTAGGCTACGAACTGGCAATGCGCTTTACCAAGGGCAAGTATGCCTTTGTGGTGGCAACGCACACAGACCGGCAGCACATCCACAACCATGTGATCTTCAACTCCACAGCGTTGGATGGCACCAGAAAGTTCCGGGATTTTTTCTTTTCGGCGCTGGCCGTGCAGCGGCTGAGCGATTTGATTTGCCTGGAACACAGCCTGTCTGTGATTGAAATAAAGCCCTACCGGGAGCGGCAGAAGCGTGTACTTTACCCGCCAAAAGAAAGCAACCGTGACCGCCTGTGCGGAATCATTGACACCATCCTTGCAGAAAAACCGAAGGATTTTGAAGTTTTTCTGCAAAAGCTGGAGCAGCAGGGCTATGAGGTGAAGCGTGGCAAGTACACGTCGGTGAAAGGCAAGGGACAGAAGCGCTTTATTCGGTTCCGCACACTGGGCACCGGCTATGGCGAGGATGAGATCAAGGCGGTGCTGGAGGGAAAGGCGAAGCACCAACCGTACCAGAAAAAGCAGGCCAAAGAGCAGCCCTTCCAGTTGCTGGTGGACATTCAGGGAAAAATGGCAGAGGGCAAAAGTGTCGGCTACAAAAAGTGGGCAACCAAGTTCAACCTGAAGGAGATGTCCAAGACGCTGCTGTTCTTGCAGGAGCAAAAAATCGGTAGCGCAGAGGAACTACGAGAGCGTGCAGCAGCGGCAACCGAGCGCTATCATGCCATGGGCGATTCCATCAAGGCGGCGGAAACGAGGTTAGCCGAAATCGCCGTCCTGAAAAACCACATCATCAACTATGCCAAAACAAGGTCCATCTATGAGGCCTATCGGAAAGCAGGATACAGCAAGCGATTCTTGGAAGCAAATCGGGAGAGCATTGCGTTGCACAAGGCAGCCAAAGCGGCTTTCGATGAGGCTGGGCTGAAAAAGCTTCCGAAGGTAAAAGAACTGAGCATCGAATATGTTGAGTTTCTGAAAAAGAAAAAAGCAGAATATCCGAGCTATCGGAAAGCACGAGAGAGGATGCAGGAGCTGATGAAGGCACAGAAAAACGTAGAAATGTTTTTTGCAGACAACAGGAGCGAACAGGAACAGCAGCAGACCCGATAAAACGAAAGTCACCGAGGATTCGATCCCAATCCGTTTTGGGAAAGAATCCTCGGTGGCTTTTTTAGTTTATATAGCAGCGGTCCTGCGTGACGAGCCAATCCTCACATAACCGCTGCGCTTCGTCCTTTGAGCGGCAGGTGCAGTTGAAAAGTCTGCCGTGCAAAGAACAATATGTGTAGTGTACCTTTGGGATGCCATCGGAATCTCTGAAATTGACACAGCGTTCTTCACCGGGCAGCAGGTAGATTGAATCCACGTTCGGCAGCTCCTTTTATTCTTGTTTGATGTGCATTGCACAACATTGCTATTGTAGCATGCCTGGTTCAAAAAGGCCATTGATGATTTGAACAAAGAAATGCTCTAAAATTTTCTGTCCGAAATAAACGCTAATAGAGTTAAACAAACGCCAACTGATTATGTATAAAGAAATGCACGGCCTTTATTCTAGTGGTGTGGAACTAACGCCAATAGAATGCGAGGATGTTATGAAAACACTTTTAGGCCAACGAATCAGAGAACAACGCAGGAAAAAAGGCTGGACAATGGATAAACTGGCCGAGAAAGCAGATCTGTCTGTAAACTATGTGGGTGATTTGGAACGTGGGGTGAAGACGCCAAGTCTGAACACTTTCATCCGGATCGTTGAAGCATTGGATGTTCCCGCAGATGTGCTGATCCGGGACTCCGCAGCCCCAGCATCTTATGTGGCAGATGATGAGCTGAACCGGAAGTTGAGCCGTCTTACACCGGGGCAGAAGAAAGCCGCAACCGATATTTTGAACGCATATATCGATAACATACCGTACATCAAAGAGAAGTAAATAGGTTACAGTGGGTGCTGACAAAATCATTGTCGGCACTTTTTCTTTTAAGTGGGTCTGTGCCCAGCGAATATACCACTGAATCATGAACTCCATCAAAAAAGCGTTCGGAACGAACGCGCAGCCTGCAGCGGCACGATGCAGATCACAAAGGGTCTGGGAATTCCCAACAAGCATTTTGCGAAGCAAAAATGGCGTTTGTATAGACAGACGCCCTGCTTGCCGCAACAATGTCGCTGTAGTCTTTGGTATTCTTTCATTGATTTTAACTGATTACAAGTGTAAAATATATATGATGATATCATAATGGATTTTTGTACTTGCTTAATACAAAGACATCGGTTATTCACGGATTTCAGGAGGTTCCCCGGTATGATATGCCCTTTGGACAGTTCTTACAAGGCTTCTCTGACACGAGAGCAGTTTCTGTTCCACGAAATGCGTATTGTCGCTAAATTTATGGTAGATGGAAAAAATGAATCAGAAATAACGGACATAATTACAAAAGATAACCTCTTTCAGTACCCAACTGAACGTATGACAGTTGGTATGGTACGGGCGTGCTATCGACGGCTGAATCTTTTGAGCAGTGAACGACTGATTCGGAATGTTGCAGAGCATCCAGTTGAAGAGGCAAAACAAATTTGTCTTTATGCGATTATGAAAGATAATAGGCTTGTCTGGGATTTTATGGTAACAGTTATGGGGGAAAAATATCGAAACCAGGATTTCAGCTATGGAAAACTTGATCTGACAAGCTTTTTTACAAGACTACAGGAACAGAATGAAGCCATCGCGGGTTGGAGTGAATCTACAGTTAAAAAGTTAAAATCGGTTCTGAACCGAATTTTAAGGGAAAATGATTACCTGAATGATATAAAAGCAGATCATTTGAATCCAATTTGGCTTTATCCTGAACTGGAAAATGTGATTCGTACAAATGGGGATCAGGTGGCATTGGCAGCATTTAACCGTTTGGAGTGAGGAAACTTTGATGGGTGACATACAAAAACGTCTTGATAAGGTTCGGCAGATGATTCAGAGTCAAGATTTCCTAGAAGGAAAAGGTCTTAGCAATGAAGTGAATATTCGTATCTTCTGCTATGAACCGAGAGATGAAATGGCAGTCCGGCATTTCATTGAACAGCTATCGACAGATCTGACATTGGAATGTCAGCTTCGAATCTGCAATTTATATCAAACCTTCCTGGAAATCTGCAAAGACATGGATATTTTGGATGCTATCCCTGATATGGAAGAAGAGGATGGCCGTGATTATCTGTTGGAACAGCTTCAATCGACAATTGGAGTCGATGAAATTGTACAGAAAATTCAGAGCGAGCCGTTCCAGCCGGGAGAAGTACTGGTTTTGACTGGCGTTGGAGAAGCGTTTCCATTTATGCGAATTCATACGTTACTGGAGGCATCATTGTTTGCAGAGAGGCCGGTGTTTGTGTTTTACCCGGGAACATTTAACGACCAGCAGCTGCGGCTGTTCAACTGTCTGAAGCCGAACAATTACTATCGTGCATTTAACGTTGTGTGAAGGGGGGAAAACGGAGCTTTGGTTATACAGAATATGTTTGTAGAAGACATCAACCGTAAAATTAACGGTGTTGTCAAGGTTGACGAGGACGAGAACAAGGTCTTGGAACAGGAACTGAACGAGTACGTTATTACACGAGAGCTGAAGCGGCATTTTGCAGCCTTTTTCAATACCTATGCAGAAGCATTTGACGAACCGACGGCAGATACAGGAGTCTGGATCTCCGGTTTTTTTGGCAGCGGTAAATCTCACTTCTTGAAAATGTTGTCATACTTGTTGGAAAACAAAGAGGTTAATGGCATTCGTACGGTGGAGCGCTTCCGCAAGAAATTTGAGGATGACCCTGGTACCTTTATGCAGGTGGATCGTGCAACCAAAGGTGAAACCGAGACGATTCTGTTTAATATCGATTATGAAGGCTCTATCAATAAGGATAAAACAGCCGTTTTACGTGTTTTTGCTAAGGTGTTCTATAATCATCTGGGATTCTTTGGAAGCAATCTCAAAGTTGCTATGCTGGAGCAGTACATTACGCAGCAGGGCAAAATGGATGAATTTTGCCGTCTGATTGAAGAAAAGAAGGGCAAACCTTGGACTGAAGTGCGGAAAGCATTTGCATTTAATGGAAAATTCATTAAGCCTGCACTGGCGGAAGCATTGGATATCAGTGAAGAGGATGCAAACAACTGGTTTAACGATAAGAGTGCAACGGAACTCTCTGTTTCACAGCTTGTAGAAGACATCAATGCATACGTCAGCACAAAACCTGCAAACTTCCGCCTTCTGTTCATGGTGGACGAGGCGGGGCAGTATGTTGGCACGGACACGGATATGCTGCTGAATCTGCAGTCTTTGGTGGAAAAAATCGGCAGCGAATGCAGAGGAAAAGTCTGGGTGGTCTGCACCGGACAGGAAGCTATTGATGAGATTATCAAAGTACGAGCAGATGAATTTTCTCGAATTCAGGCCCGTTTCAAAACTCGTCTGAGCCTTTCTTCTTCTTCCGTAGACGAAGTAATTCAGAAGCGTATTCTGAAAAAGACTCCGGAAGCAGAAAGAACGCTGGATGCGGTCTATGAGAAAGAAAGCTCCGGGATGCGCAACTTGTTCAGCTTTACAAATGCAATGCCGGACATCAAGGGCTTCTCTGGTCCGGCACAATTTGCAGAGGACTTTCCGTTCGTTCCATACCAGTTTCTCATCATGCAGAAAATTTTTGTGGAGATCCGTAAACACGGCAATGCAGGTAAACACTTCTCCGGCGGCGAGCGTTCCATGCTGAGCGGATTTCAGGAAGCAGCACAAAAAGTGGAAAAGCAGAACGAGTTTGCGTTGGTGCCGCTGTTCCGCTTCTATGATACTGTACATTCTTTCTTGGATGGTTCCATTCGCAATGTGATTGATCGCTGCAGCAAAGCCGTAGAAAATCACGATGGTCTGGAGCCGATGGATGTGGATGTTCTGAAGCTTCTCTATCTCATTCGATATGTCAACGAGGACATGCCGGCCAATCTGGACAACCTTGTGATTTTGATGGCAGACGACATCCGTCTGGAAAAGGTCGCGATGCGCGAAAAGCTGCGCGGCAGTTTGGATCGACTGATTGGGCAGAATTACATCGGACGTACTGGTGATACCTACAACTTCCTGACGGATGAAGAGCAGGACATCCAGAAAGAGATCAACCTTACACAGGTGGATACGGGCGCTATTGTTGGGGATATAGCAAAGATTATTTTTGGCATAATTTATGATGCAAAAAAGTTCCGTTACGGCAAGTGTGACTTCCCGTTTGATCAGATGGTGGATAACACTATGTACGGCATCGCCACAGGCGGCATGCGTCTGCGCTTTTTGACGGCAGCTTCTGATGCAACGGAAAAAACGGAATTTCGCCTGATGAACAGCTCCAAAGGCAGCGAGGCGATTGTAGTTTTGGGCGATACGCCGTATTATGAATCACTGGAAGCATCCATGAAGATCCGCAAATATGTCAAACAGCGGAATGTCAGCCAGATGCCCAAGAGTGCTCAGGATATTATCCGCGGCCAACAGGAAGAAGCAACCAAGTATGAAGCTGAAGCCAGCAAAGCTCTGGTAGAGGCTATTGAAAACGCAAAATTTTACGCCGATGGTGAACATCTGGACATTAAGAGCGGCAATGCTAAGGCCAAAATTGACCAGACGATGGAGTATCTGGTCTCGCATGTTTACAGCAAGTTGGACCTGATTGGGAAAAACGCAGATACCGATGCCGAAATTATGGCGGTGCTTTCTGGTGCAGATGTCGTTTTTGCAGAAGCTGACCCCAACCGAGATGCGGAAGCAGCTGTGGAAGAATATCTTGAAATGCAGGCAATGAAGCATTTGCCTACCTCGATGGCGGATGTACAGAGCAAGTTCAGCAGTATACCCTATGGCTGGAAGGAAATCGACATTGCTTATGTGGTGGCGCGTTTGATCGTGAATCAGAAGGTAATCATCAAATATGCAGGCACTACCATCCAGCCGGACAACGCCAAATTACCTGACATGCTCCGCAAAAAGAGTGAGGTGGGTAAAACATCCATTAGCAAGCGCGTGGTGGTATCGGCAACCAAAATGAAGGCTGTGCGGGACCTTCTGCGGGATTACTTCGATGTCATGGATGTTCCTGCGGACGAAGACGGTTTGGTTGAATTTATTGCCGATGAGTTCGGAAACCAGCTGCAGCATTATAACAAACTGAACGAGAAGTACGATGATGCCCACAAGTATCCGGATCAAACAATGGTGCGCAACGCTATTACTGCAACGCAGGAAGTGTTGAACCAGAAGAAGGACAACATCGCGCTGATCGACTATCTGCTCAAGAAAGAGGACGACCTCTTTGATCAGAAGGATGCCATGGGCAATGTAGAGACCTTCTTCAAGAGTCAGGTCGGCACCTTTGATGATGCTGCACGGCTGGAACACGAGATGCAGGCGGATCTGGACCGCATTGCGCAGGATGCGGCGGCATACGAGGCCCTGAACAAGATTCGGCTTATCATCACAGTGCCATCTTTTGGGCAGAAGTTCAACTATAAGCGCATTCCGGAGCTGAATGGGTTGATGCAAACGGTGCGTACAGCCCATGACCAGATGCTGGATGAAAAACGCGCTGAGATCCTAGAAACTGTACGTCAGTGTATGGAAGCTACCCACACCGCCGCCGCCGGCGATCCCAAGGCGATGGACATTATCCGCAAATCTGACACCTACTTTGACGGGTACAAGACGAAGATCAACGAATGTAAGAGCATTGCACTGCTGGACGGTATGATTATCCCGCTGAGCAAGTACAAGGATGATGCTGTTAGCAGCATTGAGATTGCACTGATGCCACCAGCACCAAAGCCGGCCGCAGAAAAGAAGGATGTTGTTACTCCGGCACCAAGGCAGAAAAAGGTGAAATCTTACAGCCGCCAGATTCTTTTCCCTGCCAAGACCCTGCGGGATGATGCGGATATCGATGCTTATGTGGAGAAGATTCGCTGCCAGCTTCAGAATCTACTGGACGGCTGCGACGAGATCAAGTTGAACTAAATGGGGATTTGACAAATGGCTTTTATTGCAATGCTGGCCCTTCAAGTTGCAGGAGCATTGGTTTTGCTCTTGAATAATATTAACGGAAGTCGAGAAGCTGTTATACGTAGTTGCTTTCCTGGATCCAATACAGTTAAACGGGATAATGATAACAACTGTGTTCTCCCCTGTGAAAAACTGCAAAGAAGTGCACACGCAATCTATCTGAATATTGTTGCTTTTTTCGATCTTGTGATTGGATACGGAATCGCAGCGTTCAGCCCGGAGTGTAAGTATCCGCAATTTATGAATGTTGCTTTGGTGATTGTGTCATCTGTTTTATTGACTATTGCTGAATTTTATCTTTGTAAGGTGGCGGCAAAGTTTGTTTATTCGAAAGATAGAACAGTTTCTTATGATGAGTTAGAAAAGTTTGATGTGGAAACATTTGCCACAGACAGGGAGTTTGACGAAATGTTAGATGGTGTATTTGGAGCGCAGGATGATAGGTAAGAACAGAGGATTGCTATATGGATGAAATCGAGAAAAATAATTTTAGCTCTATAAAAAAGGCTCTCGAACAAATTCAGATGTTAGGGCTCTCCGAGAGGATGAATCCATACCACGATCTTATACAGAGCATTGGAATTGCTACGACAAATCACAAAGAAGTCTTCGAACTGGCCAAAACAATCGGTAACGTTGCTGGAACTTCCAATTTCTTGAGGTTAGTTCAGCCGATAGTCAATCCGGAATCATTATCTATAAGCAAGTCTGTTGCCTCAATAGCCGCAACCATAATGGGGGAATCTCCTACATTCATACGGAATCTGAAGGAAATTCAGGCCAATTTAGGGCAAATCATAAACACAAAAATTGACTGGAATGTCATCGCTATTCCGGGTTTTTCTGAAGAAGCGAAGAAGAAACGGATTGAGGCATACCGCCAGTGGGGTGCTTATGGATGGACTGTTATTCCTCATGCTAATTTCAAGTATTTTAACACAGCACCAGCTTCAAGGAAGGAGGCAAACGAAAAGGTTCTTGCCTGCTTCAAAACGAAAAGTCAAATGGAAGAATTTTGGAAGGCATTTGACTCTGCTGAAAAAGTAAAAAAGAGCGATTTTGTGGAAGCAATCAAAGATTTTGACAATCATTGTTACAAGTCCTGTGCGATGATGCTGTACTCTTTGATTGACGGAAGACTTATTCGATTGCAGGGCGGCCCCAAAGCCCAAAAGGAAAATCCGGATACAAAAAAATCCCCCAAAAAGCCCGTCCGATATAGCGGAGCTAGTGCCGTCAATAAGATCAATAGCAAATACAATAAAATCCATGAAGATGAAATTGAAAGTTGGTTTTTTAGCAATTTAACGAGAGAAAATCTTTTTTGTGCACTGGCGGTGCTGTATGCAAATGGAAATGACTTCAGGGAGCAGCCTGATATTATGAATCGAAACTTTGTTGACCACGGAATGCTTCACCGCAAAGTACGGAGAATGGATTGTATTCAGCTTTTTCTGGCGTATTACAATTTTCTTATGTTTGAGGAACGCCTAACTGTGGAAGACAGAAAAGAATTGAAAGGAATCAAGTGAATCATGGATAAAAACGCCATCAAGAAATATGCGGTCTGGGCGCGGAAAGAACTGATCTCCCGCGTGGCGCAGAAAGCCCAGCAGTACGGCATTACGGAAACGGAAATGGTGGACGCCGGTGCTGATAGCGTCAACGGCAAAGTGATGTCTGCAGAAGAGATGCAGCAGCGCAGGGCACTGATCGCACAGATCAATGAAAAGGGCTACCAGCAGGTTATGGAAGAGGTGGCGTATACATGGTTCAATCGCTTTTCGGCACTGCGGTTCATGGAGGTCAACGGCTATCTGCCCAGCCATGTGCGGGTGTTTACGGATGAAAACAATGCGTTCAAGCCCCAGATTCTGGCCGAAGCCCTGCATCTGGAATTGGATAAGCTGGATAAGGACAAAGTCTACGCCCTGAAAGAGACCGAGCAGACCGAAGAACTGTACAAATACCTGCTCATCGTGCAATGCAACGCGCTGAACAGCATTCTGCCCGGAATGTTCCAGACCATTGCGGACTACACGGAGCTGCTTCTGCCGGACAACCTGCTCCGGGAGGGCAGCGTCATCGAGCAGATGATCTCCCAGATCCCGGAGGACAACTGGCAGGATGCCGTCCAGATCATTGGATGGCTGTATCAGTACTACAACAGCGAGAAAAAGGACGACGTGTTTGCCGCCCTCAAGAAAAATGTCAAGATCACCAAGGAGAATATCCCGGCGGCGACCCAGCTGTTTACCCCAGACTGGATCGTGCGGTACATGGTGGAAAACAGCCTTGGACGCCTGTGGGTGGAGGGTCACCCGGACACCAAAACACAGCTGCTGCCCACGCCGGAGGAACAGACCGCCTATACCGCCGGGAGCCGTGACCCGGAGGACACCAAGTGGCACTATTATCTGGAAGAAGCCCAGCAGGAGCCGCAGGTGCAGGCACAGCTTGCCGAGATCCGCAAGCAGTATGCCGCCCTGACCCCGGAACAGATCAAGGTCATCGACCCTTGCTGCGGCAGCGGCCATATTCTGGCGTATCTGTTTGATGTACTGATGCAGATCTACGAGAACTACGGCTACACGTCCCGCGATGCCGTGACCAGCATTTTGCAGAACAACCTCTATGGTCTGGATATTGACGACCGCGCCGCCCAGCTGGCCTATTTTGCGGTGATGATGAAGGCCCGCCGGTACGACCGCCGATTTTTCAGCCACACCACCCAGCCTCATGTGTATGCCATTGAGGAAAGCAACCGCATCGAAAAGCCGGATGTAGAGTATTTCTGCAACGGCAAACCGTCATTGACGGATGCTATGCACACTATCCTCACCCAGCTGTATGATGCCAAGGAGTATGGCTCCATCCTCACCATCACCCCGCAGGACTGGGATGCCCTCTATGCCCGGTTTGACGAGGTGGCAGACGAGTCCTCGTTCCATCGAGAGAGTATTCGCAAAAAATTACTCCCATTGGTGCGGGTGGCACAGACGTTGGCGCAGAAATACGATGTGGTCGTCACCAATCCGCCGTATATGGGTGCATCGAACATGAACCCTAAACTAAACGAGTTCATAAAGCAAAATTATACGGACTATAAGAGTGATTTCTTCTCTGCCTTTATTGTAAAATGCTCCAACATGGCAAAACCGGAGGGTTACTGTGGCTTCTTTACGCCTTATGTGTGGATGTTTATCCAGAGTTATGAGAAACTGCGTCAATACCTCTACCAGCAAGCGACACTTGAAACACTGATTCAATTTGAGTATTCTGCATTTGAGGAGGCCACTGTACCTGTCTGTACTTTTACATTCAGCAATCGTTATGTAAACAAAAAAGGCTGCTATCTCCGCTTAGTTGACTTCCGTGGTGGCATGGAAGTCCAGCGTCAGAAAACGCTGGAAGCTATGACGAACCATGACTGCGGGTTCTACTATGAACAAAGCACGGATAACTTTGCAAAAATTCCGGGAAGCCCGGTGGCATATTGGTGGAATGATTTTTCAATTTTCAACCTTGATAAAATTGAAAAATACTATGAATCTGCCGGTCGAAATAAAACGCACAACAATGAGCTTTATGTGAGAAGCTGGTGGGAAGTGGACGATACGAACCGGTGGCAGCCTTATGCCAATGGCGGTGCTTTTAGAAGATGGGCAGGCAATGATTATGATGTTGTTGACTGGTCTGAGACAGCTAAAGAAAGCTATGCTTCGCATGGGGGATTGTATAATCAGAAATATGCTGGAAAACGCGGCGTATGCTGGAATCTCATAACGTCGTATAAAAACGGATTTCGTCTAAAGCATGAAAATCACCACTACAGTTCTGGAGCACCAACAATCATCGCCAAAGGAAAAAATTATGACTACTTGATTTTAGCTTTTTTGAATAGTGTTGTTGCTACAGAACTTATAAGCATGATGAATCCGACGCTCAATACGACGGTTAATGATGTGTTGGGATTGCCGCTTTCTTTCGACAAACAAGATGTAATTGAGCCTCTTTCTGAAATCTCTGTCAAGGAATCACAAAATGACTGGGACTCCTTTGAAACATCTTGGGACTTTACCCGCCACCCCTTTATCAAAGCCATTACCAAATACCCCAACAGGATGGATGTTGGCAACATTTACCTTGCTGAGTGCTACGATATTTGGGCTGGCGAATGTGAAGAACGCTTTGAGAAGCTGAAAGCCAACGAGGAAGAACTGAACCGCATTTTTATTGATATTTACGGCTTGCAGGATGAACTGACCCCGGAGGTAGAAGATAAGGATGTAACCGTGCGCAAAGCGGACCTTGGCCGGGATGTGCGCTCCTTTATCTCCTACGCTGTGGGCTGTATGTTTGGCCGCTACTCTCCCACCTATGATGGCCTTGCCTACGCAGGCGGTACATGGGACGATGGCAAATACAATATCTATAAGCCGGATGCAGACGGTATTATTCCCATCTGTGACGACGAATACTTTGAAGATGACATGGTGGGCCGTTTTGTGGAGTTTGTGCGGGCGGTATACGGTGATAGCTCGCTGGAGGATAATCTGCGCTTTATTGCAAACGCACTGGGCGGCAAGGGACAGCCGAAAGAGGTCATCCGCAACTACTTTCTGAACGATTTCTACGCCGACCACTGCAAAATTTACCAGAAGCGCCCCATCTACTGGCTGTTTGACAGCGGCAAGAAGAACGGCTTTAAGTGCCTGATCTATATGCACCGTTATCAGCCGGATACCATTGCCCGCATCCGCACCGATTATGTGCATGAGCAGCAGGCGCGCTACCGTACTGCCATCGAAGGTTTGGAAAAACAGGTGGCCGCTGCCACCAGCACCAGCGAGCGTGTCAAGCTGACTAAGCAACTGAACAAAGTGCAGGCGCAGGACGCCGAGCTGCATCAGTATGAGGAAAAAGTTCACGCGCTGGCCGATCAGATGATTAAGATTGATCTGGACGATGGTGTGAAGCATAACTATGAGATCTTCAAGGATGTGCTGGCGAAGATCAAGTGAGGTAAAATAAATGGAAAATGTTTTCGCTGACTTTCTACAGAATGGTGGTCTATACGAAACTATTACCGTCACGGAAGACAATGTGATGGATTTTTGCAGTTTATTGGGCGGAAAAATCAAAATTAGTATATTTTGCCCTAAATGTAAAGAAAATCGAGTCTTCACAATGAAACCTGTGACTTTTAGAAATAATAGCGGGGTTCTTCAAAAACTTGGTGAAGAAATATATCATAATTATGAAATTTATCAGTCATGTAAAGCTGTACCTGGTGAAAAAGACTCGCCATGGCATTGGTACACCTATTTGCCGATGGACTTTGCAAGAATTCTAACTTTAACATTTGAGTGTGCAATGGATCCAACTGCACACAAAATTGATTTTATAGTTCGAGCGGATGGTGACACTTTAATTAAGATTGGGCAGTATCCGACTTATGCAGATTTGACTTTTCCAGAACTGAATCAGTATAAAAAAGTTCTCTCAAGAGAAGATATGAAAGATTTACATCGGGCAATTGGATTGTTTGCATCTGGAATTGGTGCAGGCTCGTATGTTTATCTTAGACGTGTCATTGAACGAATGGTAGTCGCAGCTAAATCTGAAGCAATTACCAGCGGAAAGTTAACCGCAAAAGATTTTGAAGGTGTAAGATTCTCAGATCAAATTGTCTTGTTGAAGGATGCTTTACCAGAAATTCTTGTTGGTAATTCAACTGTCTATGGGATTGTTAGCAAGGGTATCCACGAACTCTCAGAGGAAGACTGCATTTCTTATTTTCCCATACTTAAAGAGTGTATTTTTTCGATTGCCGAGGAATGGGAAGCTATTCGAGTAAGAAAACTGCGACAGAAAGAAATGAATTCTGCACTTTCTAGAATTGCAAACCAAGTAAAGTAAAGAGGAAGTACTGTGGAAACAGATAAAATCGTATTAGACCTCAACCGTCGGTTTGCGGTACCGCTGCCGGAATTTTATGAGCGCCGGATCATCTTCTGGCACGATGAAGAAAAGAAGTATGCGGACAAGCTGGATGAGATCCGGCTTGAAAATGCTAAGCTGGTTGCACTGACCGGCAGTAATACCTTTGCGGTCAAAAAAATGCTGTCGGTGGATGACCTGACGAGCAACTATGTTGTCTACTGTCCCATTTCCTACGAGCGGCAGGAGGATGACTGGCTGTTGGATATTGAACTATACAGCGAAAGCTACCGGACGGATGCTGTTTCCAACTGGATGCAGGAACTGGATATCTTGGACAATCCCTCTATGCGCAAACTGGTGAAGCACTACCGGAAGTTTTTTGGTGCACAGGCTCGTCGTGCCAAAATCATGGCACAGGATAAGATCCCTGCCACTCCGGTACAGCTGCACATGGCCGTGATGGCGGCACTCTGCGGTATGAAAAAAGCACAGCCCAATGAAATTTTGCTGAACGTGCTTCGTGGTGGGTTGGATAAAGCGCAGAATCCAATCTATCAGAGTTTTGTGGATTATAGTGCGGAAGAAGCTTTCTGGGCAATGGTTCGGCAGGGCTGTGGCTATGCAGAGGAAGATCCGGATCTTGGGCAGCTGGCAATTCATCTTCTGTTGACAGCTTCTACGTGCACACTGCGCCCGGAATTTCTGGCAGGGTTGGAAAAGTTCCTCTCCATTCCGCATCAGGCGTACTGCTACGAGCTGGTGTCGGAGTGGCTGCACAGTGATGATCTGCAGCAGCTTTATGACGTGGCCCGCTATGTGGAAGATGAAGTACATCTGCCGCAGAGGCTGGAAAAACTGACGGTTGATGATCTGGCGACAACGGAGTGTTTCCCGTGCGTCAACGAGATCATCCTGAGCAAGCTGATGACGGAGATCAGTGACCATATTATTGATGTGGATGTGATCACAAAGACAGTGGAAAAACGTCGCACCTGTGTCTGGTACGAGTACTTCCGCAATTTCTACGAGGGTCTGTTGCAAGTGGCCAACATGCAGGAGTTCTTCAAAGAGCACTCCGCAGGGTTCCATACCCCGGACGCAAAGCAGGTCTGGAAAGAATATGCGGAGGACTATTACAGGATGGACACCTATTATCGACTGTTCCATTTGAGCTTCCAGAGAAGTCTGGAAACCTCCAATATCAAACTGGACGACCTGCTCAAGCATGTTGTAGATAAGGTAGAGGGGCTGTACTCCTACTGGTTTCTGGGAGGCCTCGGCAAAAACTGGTCGGATGTGTGTGCTGATGAGATGGCAGAGCATGGCCGCGTATTGGAAATTCCGCAGCAGTCGGATTTCTACAATGAGCACATCCGTCCGGCAGACAGCCGCGTGTTCGTGATCATCTCGGATGCTATGCGCTACGAGGTGGCGGCATCACTGGCAGATGAACTGCGCAGAGAAACGCAGAGCAATGTGAAACTCGGCAGTATGCAGGGCATCTTCCCGTCTATCACGAAATTTGGCATGGCGGCATTGCTCCCACATAAAACGTTGACGGCTGAACTGAAAAATGAGGTACTGAATATTCGGGCCGATGGGCAGTCTACCGCAAGCACGAACCGGGATAAGGTCCTGAAAGGTGTAAATCCGGCCAGCGTGGCGTTGCAGTATAAGAACATCATCGGGATGAAACGTGCAGAGCGTGCGGCACTGGTCAAGGGTATGGATGTAGTCTATATCTACCATGATACCATTGACGAAGCAAGCCATACATCGCACACCTCTGTGTTCCCAGCATGCGATAGGGCTATCAGTGAACTGAAGAATATGGTGCGCATTATCGTCAATGACTTCGGCGGGGCGAACATTCTGATTACGGCAGATCATGGCTTCCTGTATACTTACAGTCCGCTGACTGAGGATGACAAGGTGGATAAAACCAGCTTCCATGATATGGAAGTGGAATATGGCAGACGCTATGCAATCATGCAGAAGGAGGCGAATCCGCAGTATTTGCTTCCTGTAAAATTCATGGACGGAAAAACGGAATACACTGGATTTGCCCCACGGGAAGGTATTCGCATCAAGATGAATGGTGGCGGGCTGAATTTTGTGCATGGCGGTATCAGCCTGCAGGAAATGACGGTTCCGGTGATCGAATATCATTATCTGCGCAACGGCTCTATGGAATATCGGCGCAATAAGCAGAAGTATGATACACTCCCCGTAACAGTGAGTTTGCTTTCTTCCAGTCGGAAGATCAGCAATATGATCTTTTCACTGGATTTCTACCAGAAAGATGCGGTAAGTGCAAACCGTGAGGCTGCTACTTATCTGGTGTGGTTTACGGATGAATACGGAAAGCCTATCAGCGATACCCAGAAGATCATTGCGGACAAAACCAGTGAGAACGGCGCAGATCGTACGTTCCATTGCAACTTCAACCTCAAATCGATGAAGTTCAGCAATACAGTAACCTATTATCTGGTGATTGCGGATGAGCAGGGTCAGCAGATGCAGCAGCGGGAACAGTTCCAGATCGATATTGCATTTGCGATTGATGAATTCGATTTTTTTAACTGATGGGAGCAGGAGGACTATAAATGGAGCCGAATGCGGAAAATAGCTGCCGTCGAGACGCAATCAAGGAAAAATTACGGCAGAATTTTGATGGAAAGATCGTCCGCAAGGATCTGACCAAAAAGATCAAGGAAGGTGCCAACGTACCAGTCTATGTGCTGGAGTTTCTGCTGGGGCAGTATTGCAGCTCGGACGATGAGGAGATCATCGAGCAGGGCGTGCAGAACGTAAAGCATATTCTGGCGGACAACTTTGTGCGCCCAGACGAGGCGCAGAAGGTGCTTTCTCAGTTGCGTCGGAACGGCAGTCACACCATTATTGATATGGTGACCGTGCATCTGGATATCAAGAAAGACTGCTTCTTTGCGGAGTTTTCCAACCTGGGGCTCTCCAATGTGCCCATTACGGACGACTACCCGGAAAAATATGACCGTTTGCTCTGCGGCGGCATCTGGTGCATCGTCCAACTGGAATATGAATCCGAAGGTGACAGCAGCTTTGGTATGGAAGATCTTGACAGCGAACCCCGGCAGAAAAAGCAGAAGGATGTTTCGCCTATCAGCATCCGCAAGCTGACCCCCATCCAGATGCCCCATATCGACATTGAGGAAGTGCGCGCTGGACGTAAAGCCTTCGCGCAGGACGAGTGGATGGATGTAATGCTGCGTTCTTGCGGTTATGAGCCGGAGCAGTTGAACCAGCGGGAGAAATGGCTCTTGTTGGCACGTATGCTGCCACTGGTGGAGAACAACTTCAACCTCTGTGAGCTTGGTCCTCGCAGCACCGGTAAATCCCACATCTATAAGGAAATCAGCCCCAACAGCATTCTGGTGTCCGGTGGACAGACGACTGTGGCAAACCTGTTCTACAACATGGGACGAAAGACCGTTGGTCTGGTGGGTCTGTGGGACTGTGTGGCTTTTGATGAGGTTGCTGGTATCAAGTTCAAGGACAAAGACGGCATCCAGATCATGAAGGACTATATGGCTTCCGGCTCCTTCGCCCGTGGCAAAGAGGAAAAGGCAGCCTCGGCCTCGATGGTCTTTGTGGGAAATATTAACCAGAGCGTGGATGTGCTGCTAAAAACCTCCAGCTTATTTGACCCGTTCCCGCCTGAAATGGGAACAGACACTGCATTTTTGGATCGCTTGCATTGTTACATTCCCGGCTGGGAGATCCCTAAATTCCGCCCGGAGCATTTCACCAACGACTACGGCTTCATCACGGATTATCTTGCTGAGTTTATCCGGGAACTGCGTAAGGAGCAGTACGGTGATGCACTAGATAAGTATTTCCGCCTTGGTAAAAATCTGAATCAGCGTGACACGATCGCAGTGCGTAAGATCGTAGGCGGCTATGTAAAGCTGCTGTACCCGGACGGTGAGTTTACCAAAGAGCAACTGGAGGAGATCCTTGTCTTTGCACTGGAAATGCGACGTCGTGTGAAAGAGCAACTGAAAAAGCTGGGTGGCATGGAGTTCTATGATGTGAATTTCAGCTACATTGATCTGGATACCTTTGAAGAAAAGTTTGTGTCGGTTCCCGAACAGGGTGGCGGTAAGCTGATCCCGGATGGAATGTGCAATCCGGGACAGATCTACACTGTTTCGCGTGGAAAAAGCGGCATGATCGGTGTGTTCCGGTTGGAAAGCCAGATGCTGCCGGGCAGCGGAAAGTTTGAACGCACCGGTCTTGGCAGTGACCGTGACTGCAAAGAGTCAAGAATACGGCGTTCAATTTCCTAAAAGCAAATGGAAAATGCATCAGCGGAGGCATCAGCACTGCATCTAAAGACTACATCATCAATTATCAGGATCTGCAAGGTATTGGCATGACAGGAAAATTAGCATTGCCTACGCTGATTGCGCTGTGCAGTATTGCGCTTGGACGGCCAACAGTCAGTACCCTTGCAGTTCTGGGCGAGATCAGCATCAGTGGAACAATCTTGAAGGTAGATGAGCTTGCGAACAGCTTGCAGGTTTGCCTTGATAGTGGAGCGAAGAAAGTTCTGCTGCCGATTACAAGCGCCGCTGATCTTGGAACGGTGCCACCCGAATTGGTAGGAAGTTTTAATTTGATCTTCTATAGTAGCGCAGAGGATGCGGTGTTCAAAGCATTGGGTGTAGAGTGAGAAGGGAACGTGCTATGAAAACAAACGATAGAAAAATTACAGATTTGATGTCTACGATCCATACTGGGAAAACGCAACTTCCTGACTTTCAAAGGGGATGGGTATGGGACGACAGTAGAATAAAAGCACTGATTGCAAGTATCACAAATGGATATCCTGTTGGCGCGGCAATGTTTCTGGAATACGGTAATGAGAGTATTCATTTCAAATCACGAGTCGTTGAAGGGACACCTTCTGCAGACAAAGTAGCACCAGATGAGCTGATTCTTGATGGACAGCAACGATTGACATCCGTTTACTCTTCGCTTTTTAGTGAGAAGGCTGTTAGGACAAAGACAGACAAAGGACAGGAAATAGAGCGATTTTATTATATTGATATGGTCAAAGCGGTTAACAGTACGATTGATCGAGTGGATTCTATTGTCTCTGTTCCGAAAGATCGAAAAATAACTTCAGATTTTGGCAGAAAAATTGAGTTGGATCTTTCTTCTGTTTCGCAGGAGTATGCACAGAACATGTTTCCTCTGAACATTATTTTAGATCCCAGTAAATACAGCAAGTGGCAGATGGATTATATGCAATATCATCAGTATGATCCGAATGCGGCAAAGTTGTATATGGATTTTCTGTCTAAAGTAATTGTTCCATTGGGGCAGTATACAATTCCAGTGATTACATTGGATAAAGATACACCCAAGGAGGCAGTTTGCCAGGTCTTTGAGAATGTAAATACTGGTGGAGTATCACTTACAGTTTTTGAATTAGTCACTGCGATTTTTGCAATGGATAATTTCGAACTGCGTAAGGACTGGGAAGAGAGAAAGAATAAATATTTTAATGATGAGATTCTTTCGGTGACCTCTGCAACGGATTTCCTTACAGCTTGCACATTACTGTCTTCGTATAAAAAAGAAGGAACCGTAAGTTGTAAGAAGAAAGATGTCTTGAATCTGACGCTGGCAGAGTATCAGCGGTATGCAGATGATTTGACAGATGGATTTGTAGAAGCAGAAAAAATTTTGCAGGAAGAACGGATCTTTTCCAGCAAGGACTTACCGTATACAACGCAATTGATTCCGCTTGCAGTTCTTTGTACACTGCTGGCAGAGCATAATCGCATTAAAACAACAAGCGTAAAAGACAAAATAAAGCAATGGTACTGGTGCGGCGTTTTTGGTGAAATGTATGGAAGTGCAAATGAAACGCGCTACGTATATGATGTAGTGGGAGTGATGGCGTGGCTAGAAGACGCCAGCAAAACGCCTAAAACGGTGCAGGAGTTTTATTTTAATCCAGTGCGTCTGTTATCTTTGCAGTCAAGATTGAGCGCAGCCTATAAAGGCATTATGGCACGGATCTTGAAAAATCAATGCAAAGATTTTATCAGTGGTCGCGAAATGGACTTTACGGTTTATAAAGCGGAGAGTATAGACATTCACCATATCTTCCCGCGAGATTATTGCGAGAAAAAAGGGCTGCCGCGCGCAAAATGGAATTCTGTCGTGAACAAGACACCTATCACGTATTCTACTAACCGTGAAATTGGTGGAGTGGCGCCAAGCCAGTACTTGACTAAAATTGAAAAGAAAGGTCAGGTTTCACCGAGTGTATTGGATGGCTATCTTAGGACGCATCTAATCGATACAGGAGATATCCGCGCAGATCGATTTGATGATTTCTTTATCAAACGTTCGACTGCCATTTTGAATGAAATTGAGAAAGCTACAGGAAAGACTGTTTCTGGCCGAGACAGTGATCTTGTAATTCAGGATTTTGGTGGAGCACTATTATAATTCACTAAAACAGGGCGTATCTGAATTTTAGGAGGCCATCATGGAACCATCAAAAGCAACCAGTGTCAACAGCCGTGCGGAAGAACTGTTTGTTCAGTTGTTCTGTGAGGCGTTTGGCCCGGAAAAGACGGAAAATCTACAAGTGCAATATCCTTGTGTGGATATTTACGGTCGGCACCGTTATATCGATTTTGCGCTGGAATCTCCTGAATCTAAGATTGCAATCGAAATAGACGGAGAAACCTACCATAATCCCAGCAAGGTGTCCGAAAACAAATACGCTGATGACCTCCTGAAGCAGAACAGTCTGATCTATGACAACTGGAAAGTCTACCGTTGGATCTACAGCCAGTTGGAAAAGCAACCGGAAAAGGTCAAGGATGAGCTGATCACATTCCTGGGCACCAGCCCCATGTTCAAGGTAGGTCAACGGCAAAAAGATCGTGATCTTCTGCGCAAGTGTAGATCATGCGGTGGAGATTGCGAAGCTGCTGCGCGACAATGGTGTGAAAGCAGAGGCTGTTTCCGGGCGCGATTGGGTGGAAATCCGGAATAAGATCCTGAAAGATTACGAAACCGAATCTACGAATGTTCTTTGTGCCTGTGACTTGCTGAATGAGGGCTGGGATAGTCCTCATACCACAGTGCTGTTCATGGCACGGCCCACAATGTCTAAAACAATCTATATGCAGTAGCTTGGGCGAGGCACCCGCCGCTGTCCGGGAAAAGATGACCTGCTGGTGATTGATTTTGTAGACAACGCCAATATGTTCAATATGCCCTACAGTCTGCATCGGGTGCTGGATATTTCAAAATATCAGCCCATGGCCTATGTGCTGGCCCCGAAGAACAAGCGGAAGCTGGATCAGGACATGCTGTTCAAGGGAGAAAAGCCGGAAGCGTGGCTGGATGTGCCGATTGATGTAGACGACTACGAAATCATCGACTTGTTCAATTGGCAGAACAGCGTCAAGGATATGATCTCGCAGATTGAGTTTGTTCGGATGGTAGATGTGCAATCCGAAACGGTAGATCGTTATATCAAGGATGGAAAAATCAAGCCGGATCTTTCTGTCCCGTTTGGCGACAAGCGGATGTTCCACTATTTCCGGGAGGAAAGCATCCGCAACATTGCCAAACAGTATGGCTGGGATCTCATCACACCGCAGAATATGGCAGACAAGTTCATGAAATTCATTGAAACGATGAATATGAGCTTCTCCTATAAGCCGGTCCTGCTCAAAGCAATTTATGAGTATATGGACAGCAATGGCAGAGTTGCCCTGCCGGATGTGGTAGATTACTTCATTGACTTCTATGAAGACCGTAAGGCGCATGGGATGATTGCGGAAAAGCCCAACAGTATCTACCAAAAGGGTGGCTACACTAAGAAGGATGTGGAGAAGAACATTCTGTCCAATCCGTTCAAGCGTTTTGAAGACATGCGTTTTTTGATGCGTTGCAAAGATGTAGAGACCGTTGAAGTGAATCCCATCATCTTCCGCAAACTGACACGGGAAGATTGGCTGCATATTGTGGATGTCTGCGACAAGAGCCTTGAAAAATATTATGCACGATTCCAAAAGTGACTAAAAAGGGAAGATTATAGTACACATATAGGTGTAAAATGTGAATAAGAGCAGCATTCAAACTGAATTGTGCTGAAAAAACCAATGAAAGGAATGAATCTGAATGGAGAATTTGTCCTTTTTCGATGAGCAGCAAACTATGGAAAACTTGAACGGTGTAAAAGACTCAAAGCACTTGGATGTTGTTAAACTGAATTATGAGTCATGCGAGTCTCTGACATGGCAGGAGCTTTTTTTCGGATATGATAATCTTTGCGCAATCACCTATTCTTCCGGTATTGGTTTTGTGTGTGAACTTTTGGATCGGTTTGAACAGGCAGAGATTATTTTCGGTTGCGAAGATGTTATGGATTACTCCATGCAAAGTGTGATGGCGTACCAGTGCAAGCTGATTGAACGAATGAGAAATAAAGCGTATAAAAAGCTTGCCGAGCGTGTGGAAAATGGAACGTTGCATCTTTTCGTTGCAAGGGATATTCTTTCTCATGAAAAGATCTATTTGCTTTCAGCCAAGGATGGTAGAAAACGCGTGATAATGGGTTCGGCAAATATGTCAGCAGCCGCATTTGAAGGAAGGCAGCGAGAGAATATCTGCTATATGGATGGAGATGAAGCATTTGACTGGTATATGGAGTGTTACCAGACGTTAAAAGAAAAAAGCACGGACGAAATTGGAAAAGATTCGCTTTTGTGTGCCGATGACGGTGAAAATCTGGAAGAACTTCCGATTGCAAAGACGGTTCGAGTAAAAAAGGCTGTTGTGATTCAGCCTGTCTCAGAAAATCAGAAAGAGGAAGTGCGCTTTGCGCTTGATGTAAAGGGACTTGCAGCAAAATTCAAACCATGCGTCCCGAAACCGGATAAAAAAGGAAAAATTCTGCTGTCGCCAGATAAAATCAAAATCATCCGAAAGCATGTGGTTGAGGCAAAAACATTGGAAAAAGAACAACGCAGTGAGTACCCGCAGCTTGATGTTGAGCCGGATGAAAAGTACGTGACGTTAAATGAACAAAAACTCGATTTGAACCCTCCGAAGGCCGAAGTTGAGAAAGATGTGGAATTGTTCCTGCGTTATATGGATGGATATGAAAAATTCCATGGAGATCATGTTGGAATGCAGTTCCGATACTATGAATTTGCAAACTGGTTCTTCTGCTCTCCATTTATGGCCTGTATGAGGGATATGGCAGTTCGATACAATCAGAATACCTTGCCGTATCCAGTATTCGGCTTAGTTTATGGACAAAGTAAGGCTGGAAAAACGAGCTTTCTGGAAACGCTTCTAAAAATGATGATTGGGCAGAAAACGAAGATCTCTGCCCCGGATTTTACACGTTCCAGTATCGATAGCCTCAAGCAGACGGTGCATGGGGCACCGATTATTGTGGACGATCTGACGAATACGAGATTTAATCAGCATGCAATTGAAACCATCAAAAATGATGACTTTGGGATTGCAGAGCATCTGGTAAATTATCCGGCAGTTGTAATCAGCGCCAACGAGGACGTTAAAGCTGTTGCACCGGAAGTGATTCGCCGGACGGTGATCTGCCGTGTTCAGGCAGGACTGACCAACACAGAAGTGATGAGCAGCAATATTGTGCGTACGGTTCAGCGGGAGGTTGGGACGGCACTTTATCGGGAATATCTGCGACAGATGCTTGAAATTGTTCCGGAATTGCTGGAATTGATGAAAGATGATGAACAGGATGAAGCGCCTGATATTCTGAAAGCATCGTCACAGGTCCTTATGAATATTTTCAAAGAGTATGGGCCGGAAACGCTGCCAGAATATATTCGAGTTTTGAGTCTTGAGGATTATTTCAGCGAGAAAGTAACGGGAAGCTACGCAATAAAAACAATTCAAAATGCATGGAAAACCAGCAAGGATTCATTTGAAATTTATCCCCGAACAAATGAACTCTGCTATAATGCGGGTGCGACATATGAGGCCGACAGAATTTTGAAAGAATTGCCAGAGACATTGGAAGTACGTAAGTCCAGAGACTGCCTGATGATGAATCTGGAGGAGGCGCAGAAGTTCTTTGGTATCACTTTTAAGAAACCGTTATTTCCATGGCTTTCAAAGATTTTTGCATAAAATGCTTTGAAAGAGATGCTTGTTGGACATCACTTTCGATAAAATGAACCTCAGAAGGGAAAAAATATATTTCTGAGGAGGACAAAACAATGTCAAACGGTGATTATGGTTACTTCGGCAAAGGCGATACGGGCTATGCCCAGTACATGACGGCGTTCAACCGCAACTTCGGCGGCTCGTCCGGCGGCGGTGGTGGTGGCGGAAACCACAACAACAATGGCGGTGGCGGCGGGGACGGCAGCGGGTGCGGCTGCCTGATCGCTATTGCAGTGGTCGTGGTGCTGATCCTGATCATCTTGGGTGGTTGAATCAATCCCTGCAGGTGAAACACAGGTTTTCCCTGTGGGGATTTTTTGAATCCGCTTGTAGAAAGCAACGGTCTATGGTAGAATGAAGCCAAAGAAAAACAGGAGGGCTTACACATGGTTTTACTGGTTGTGGATACACAGAAAGGTATCGTGGATGAACGCCTGTATGCGTTTGAAAAGTTTGTCAGCAACATCAGGGAATTGATCCGGACTGCCCGCGAACAGGGAATCGAGGTCGTCTATGTCCAGCATGACGATGGGCCCGGCACAGGCTTTTCCATCGGAGACGATGAATTTGAGGTCTATTCCGGGTTTGCACCGCTGCTGACTGAAAAACGGTTCGTCAAAACCGTATGCAGTGCGTTCAAAAAAGAAAGCGGTCTGCTGGAATATCTGACGGAAAAGGGCGAAAAAGATGTGATGGTCTGCGGTATCATGACGGACTTCTGCATCAATGCAACGGTGGAGGCGGGCTTTGAGCATGGCCTGCACATGATCGTTCCTGCCTATGCAAATTCCACGAAGGACAACGAGTATATGACAGGGGAGCAGAGCTACCACTATTACAATGAATTCCTCTGGCCAGATTGTTATGCCGATTGCGTGCCTATGGAGAAAGCGTTGGAACTGCTCAAAAAGTGAGGAGTTTACAATGATTTCTGAAAAAGTAAAAAATCAGATTCAAGTGGTGCAGGGTGATATTACCAAACTGGACTGTGACTGCATCGTGAATGCGGCCAATCGGAGTCTGCTGGGTGGCGGCGGTGTGGATGGTGCCATCCACCGGGCAGCAGGGCCGGAACTGTTGGCGGAGTGTCGTACGCTGCACGGCTGCCGCACCGGCGAAGCAAAAATCACCAAGGGCTACCGGTTGAAAGCAAAGTATATCATTCATACAGTGGGGCCGATTTATTCCGGCACAGCAGAGGATGCTGCGCAGCTGGCGGACTGCTACCGCAATTCGCTGGACCTTGCCAAAGAGCATGATGTCCATAGCATTGCCTTCCCGGCAATTTCGACCGGCGTGTATGGCTACCCGCTGGAAGATGCCACGGAGATTGCAGTCAAAACAGTGGCACAGTGGCTGGAAGATCACGCGGATTACGCCATGCAGGTGATTTTCTGCTGCTTCGATGCCCGGACGGAGCGGGTGTATCAGGCAAGAACTCTGCAACAGTGAAAGCGGCAGGATGGTCGTGGAACTGTATCTTGGCAGGCAGGATGGACACAGCTCCCGAATCCTGTACTGAAAATGGAGTAAAGATTGAAATACAGAGAAATCGCAGACGGCATTTTTGTTGACCGCCCCAACCGCTTTATTGCCCATGTGGAAGTGAATGGAGCAGTGGAAACCGTCCATGTCAAGAACACCGGGCGGTGCAGAGAACTGCTGCTGCCCGGTACTGCGGTGCGGCTGGAAGTGTCAGACAACCCGAAACGCAAAACAAAATACGACCTTGTGGCGGTACACAAGCAGGGCCTCGGCTGGGTCAATATGGACAGTCAGGCACCCAATAAGGTGGTAGGGGAGTGGCTTGCAAAACAGGGCTACGACTATATCAAGCCGGAATTCACCTATGGGAAGTCCCGCATCGACTTTTATATGGAAAAGGGCGAGCAAAAGTATCTGATGGAAGTCAAGGGCTGCACACTGGAAGTGGACGGTATCGGCTATTTCCCGGATGCACCTACCGAGCGCGGCGTGAAGCACCTGCACGAGCTGGCTCAGGCACAGCAGGCAGGGTATCGGTGCGCAGTGGCTTTCGTGATTCAGATGGAAGGCATCACCGAGGTGCGGCCGAATGTCAGCACACAGCCGGAGTTTGGCACAGCACTGGCCGAGGCAAAGGCTGCAGGTGTGCAGGTGCTGTTTTTGCTCTGCCGTGTGGGGCGTGACAGCTTGGAAATCATGGAGCAGCGGGAAGGCTGAAAAAATTTTCAGAAAACCTCTTGACCCTGACGCAGCGTCATAGCGTATACTGTGGCTGTCGCAAGGGAGGACAGCAAGATGATGACAGTGAACGAAGTGAGCAAGCGGACCGGAGTGAGCATCCGGACCCTGCAATATTACGATAAAATCGGTCTGCTGCGCGCGGCGGGCCGTACCGAAGCAGGCTATCGGCTGTATGACGATGCCGCGCTGGAACGTTTGCAGCAGATCTTATTGTTCCGGGAACTGGAATTTCCGCTGAAGGACATCCAGAAAATCGTGGAGAATCCTGCTTTTGACCGGCAGAAAGCACTGGAACAGCAGATCACACTTCTGACATTGAAAAAGCAGCATCTTGAAGTTCTGATCGGCCTTGCGCAGAAAATTCGATCCACAGGAGGAATGGTTATGGACTTTACCGCATTTGATACGCAGAAGATCAAAAAGTATACCGAGCAGGCCAAAAAGGAATGGGGCGAAACGCCGGAATACAAAGAGTTTGAGGAAAAAACTGCCCATAAGACCGAGAAAGAAGTCAAGGACATGAGCAGTCAGCTGATGGACATCGTGGCGGCATTCGGCGGGATGCAGGGCAAAGACCCAGCGGACCCTGAAGTGCAGGCACAGGTGAAGAAGCTGCAGGAGTTTATCACAGAGCACTACTACAACTGTTCCAAGGTGATCTTGAATCAGCTGGGGCAGATGTATGGGGCAGGCGGAGCATTTGCGGAAAACATCAATGCTGCCGGTGGTGTCGGTGCCGCAGAATTTGCGCAGAAAGCTATTGAGATTTATTGCAAGTGAGCCCAAAAACGCTTTGCGTGATTCAGTCACAGAAATCATAAATAGGAAATGCTATCATATAGACACAAGAAACACACCGATAACATTCCGATGGAGGATTTCGATAT
>ERZ791902.510-NODE-510-length-27950-cov-5.725937_pt1 | contig 27950 bp, 14 predicted proteins | sample MGYA00510149_ERZ791902 | MGnify/ENA primary metagenome ERZ791902 (study PRJEB30046, sample SAMN00792060) | human gut metagenome | study: EMG produced TPA metagenomics assembly of the A metagenome-wide association study of gut microbiota in type 2...
GAGCATCTGAGCCAAGTTGCGGTTCAATTCTTGTCTATTTTCTGCCATAATTCTATTATTTTATTTCAATTACGGCTGCAAAGGAAACACTTTCCAACGAAATACCGAAAAAAAGTTCCGTTTTCTGCAAACATTGCGTCATTTTGTACAAGAGGCAATTCGCAAATGTACAAGCATTATTCCTAAATGTATAAAGCAATGCCCATCAATCAAGCAAGATTCATCCATTTGCAAACGAACCTCACTTGGTACCTTTTATCTTTTCTGCCTAAATCCAGAAGGAGTCTCTCCTTTCATTTTCTTGAAGAACTTGGTGAGATGCGCCTGGGATGAGAAGCCGAAGCTATTGGCGATTTCCTGGACCGTATGCGTGGTGGTCGTCAACTCTCGTTCGATTTCCTTCACGATATACTCATCTATGATATTCTTCGGAGTCTTGCCAGAGATACGGCGAGTAACCTGGGCGAGATAACGACTGCTCACATTCAGTTGGTCGGCATAGAAATGCACATCGCTATAGGTACGACAATAGTTGACCACCTGCGAGATAAACTGACTATACAAATCCGAGCTGCGACCTTGCAGATTTCGCTCCCTTGCCCATTCGACATTGATGAAATCCTGCGCCATCGCCAAAGCCTCTTCCATCTTCTTGCCTTGGGTAAGATACACCGAGAGAGCGGAAGAGAAACGGTTGATGAGACCATGCGAGTTGGCATTGTCAAGCATGAAGACACACAAGCCACCATCCTCTGCACGGCGCAACAGTTTGCTATCTTGCAGCATGATGTCGTTCTCTTTCTTCCTCGCCACCACCGCCGAACAGAGCGGCAAGAGGCGATACTTGATCTGGCTCACCACATCCTCTGTCATCAGCGCATCGCCATTGCTCGACCAGATAGCCGGGGCATAGACGATATAGTCGGGACGATACTTGGTGAGGGCATCGATGATAACATCCAAGGTCTCCACCTTACGTATCATGCCCACCTTGACCACACTAGGCTGAATATCGTTCATAATCGCCTCTATCTGTCCCGACACAATCTCTGCCGGCACATCAAAGAACTCCTGGATACCCAGGGTGTTCTGTACAGTGATACTCGTAATCGCCGAGACAGCATAGCCTCCCAGTTCCGAGATGGTCTTGATGTCTGCCTGGACACCCGAACCACCCGTACTATCCGAACCCGTAATAGTCAATATCGGTTGTAATTCTCTCATACACCTAAGCTATTGAATTCTTCACTCTTCATTCTTCACTTAATCAGCTCTTCACTTTCATAAATTCCGTCGGCGTCATACCATACTCCTTGGAGAAGCACTTCGAGAAGTAGCTGCTGTTGGAGAAGCCCACGGAGTACATCACCTCCGACACGCTGAACTTACCTTCCTTGAGCATCATCGCCGCCTTGCGCAAGCGGATGCCACGAATGTATTCCACTGGAGTCTTGCCTGTCATCGCCTTTATCTTGCGATAGAGTTGTTTGCCACCGATGCCGATGATTTCCTGCAAACTCGTCACATTGAAGTCGGAATCTATCATGTGCTTCTCTATCGCCTCGTTGACCTCACGCAACAGGCGCTGGTCGGCATCGCTCAGCGTCATCGGCTTCTGCTGGCTAGCCTCTTCTGCTGGATTTTCCGATTCAGCTGCCACCTCTGTCGAAGGCGTGCTATCCGATGAAGGAACAGCCTGCGTCCCTTCATTTGGCAAGTCAGCCATAGCCGTGCTATCCACCACCAAGGAACTATCCACGAGTTGCGTTACCTCCTCGAAGGAGCGATGGTTCACCGCCGCCTTCAGTCGCTCTGCCAAACTAGCGAAGAACTTCATACGGGCATCCACCTGTTCGAGGATCTCCGCCTTCTGTCGCTGCTCCTCAGCCAAGCGTTCTCTCACGAGATAGAACTTCATACCTCCCCAAACGGCACCGATAGCCAAGGCGAGATAGAAGAGTCTAGCCCATATCGAGAGATACCAAGGTGGCAATATAGAGATGTCGAGCGAATAAACCTCCTCGCCGATGTTGCCCTCGCCATCCAAGACATGAACGGCTAGTTGGTAATCGCCGTATGGCAAACCGTTATAGACAATGTCGAGATTGCCCTGGTTGAGATAATGCCAATCGTGGTCGATGCCTTCCAAACGATAGGCATAGACACGGGAAGGATGGTCGCCAAAAGGAAGGTCGGAGAGTTGAAGCGTAAAGTTGTTCTCATCGCTCTCCAACGTGAGTTTCTTCAGATACAGCGGAGCCTCATCAGCATGACCTGCGGATGCTTGTGCTCCATCCATCACCTGCGCTCCATTGACGATGACACCGGTCAAGAAGAGTTGCATTTTCTCCTTCTGCGATGCGGCAGCCGATGGTTCTGCCAAGTCAGCACGGACTCTCACCACACCGTCGTTGCCGCCCATCACGACTACGTGTTCAGACTTGGAATAAGCCATCGTGAGTGGAGAGAGGACTGGAATGATGAAACGGAAGCTCTTGCCGTTCTTATCGAGCACACAACATTCATCGTCGCTCACGACCCATATCTTGCCTTCCACATCGCACATCGTGCTCACCTTGCCTCCTATCTGCCATTCATGCGACTGAATGTCGGCGAGACGAGCCTCACGTCCCTTACTGGCTGCCACATCATAGCACTTCACGCTACTGTTGTCGCCTACCCATACATTGCCATGGGAGTCTGCCATCAGATAATTGATAGCTCCCACGTTGGCGGTATGTTCCACGGTCATGCGGACAGGGTCGATGCGGTCGAGACGATTGTAGGTGGAAGCCCAAATCATTCCTTTGCCATCCATCACCATCTGTCCTACGTGGATGCCCGAAAGTGCATTCTTGCCTTGGTCGGTGAAATGCGCATCGGCGATGCAAGAAGCGGTGGCTGTGATGGAAGAGGTACGAGAGTGAGCAATGTCAGTCACGAGTTTCTGCTTGTTGATGACGAAGATACCGCCCATATAGGAAGCCATCCAAATACGTCCCTGTCGGTCTTCCAAAATGTCGTAAGCCCAGGCGGTAGAATACTTGCCACTCTTGTCATAGACGATGAAGTTCATCATCTGTTGGGAGGAGCGTTGTAGCAAGTTGATGCCATGATCGGTACAAGCCCAAAGGTCACCCTCATGGTCCTCATATATCTTGCGCACTCGGTTGTGGGTGAGCGGATATTGCTGGTTGTTCTGCTTATACCATACGCAGCCTTGCCATATCAGTCCGTTGGTACCACCCAACCACCAGTCGCCATTCTTCGTCTGGAGGATGGCATGCAGGCAGTTGCCCTCGCCCGTAAAGGTAAGTTTGTCGAGCGGCATATATTCATAATAGGTATGGGTGGAGAGACGGGAAAGACCATTGTCGGTGCCTATCCACACGTTTTGCCACTTGTCCACGAAACAAGCCCACACGATATTGTTGGGGATGGAGGCGGCATCACGAGAGTCGTGTACATTGTGTTCGAGTACATTGTGGATAGACAAGCTATAGAGTCCGTTGTCGGTACCGATATAGAGCTTGCCCTCGTTGTCCTCAGCCAAGCACTTCACCGAGTTGCCATTGAGTTCCTCTATCTTCGAGAAATGGCGGAGTTGCAAGTCGGCACAATACAAGGCTCCCTCCGTACCGACCCAATAACACTTACGCTTGGCATCGTAAGCCAAGGCATTGACGAGCGGTTGCTCCCCCTGGCGCAGAGGAATCAAGCGCTGGTTCAAGCGAAGACCGGAGATGGAACCTGTCAACAATCCCTTCGGTGTATGCAACAAGGCATAGACATCGCTGCCCAAGGTCGCCTTTTCGTTGCGCACATCCAGCACTCGCTGTTCCTTCAATAGCTTACGTTGGCTCTCATTATCGAAATGCTCCTTGGCAGGTGTCGATACATAACTATATCTCTGGGTATCGAAAGCCAAGATGCCACTGCCCGTAGCGAGATAGAGCATGCTGCCCTTGAAAGCCAAGGCATTGACACGGGTATTGGAGAAAGCGTGGTCGGCATAATGGCGATAGCTATGATAACCATCATAACTATAGAGTCCATTCTCGGTGCCAAGCCATATCACGCCTTGTTTGTCTTGTGCAATACTCGACACGGTTTGCGCACCATCCAAGGTGATATTTACAAAACGCTGGGCTTGGATGGCACTGACTATCAGCGTCATCAACAAGACCAGCGTTATTTTGTATGGGAGTTTACAAGATTGTTTCATGTGTGCAAAATTACACATTCTTGCGCAATACTCCAAATTTTTTGAATACTAATTTGCGAACAAGGTGAGTTCTTTCTCCAAGCCTCGCTTGGCATCCTTCACCTTCAGCGTGATGTTGCCCTTCTGCACCTTGCTCTGTACGATGACCACGAGTTTGCCAGAGAAGAGTTTCATCTGTGGCTGGGTGAATGGTTCCAAGGATGTGGCATCGCCATTGCAAGCCGCCTTGAAGGTTCCTGCGCCAGAGACCTCGAAGGTCATCTCGTCATCGGCAAGCGGACATTCATTGCCATCCTTGTCCAAGAGACTCACGGTGATGTAAGCCAAGTCGTTGCCATCAGCCTTCAATACCGTATTGTGCTCATCGGTACATCCCTCCACCATGCAAGCGATGCCCTCATGGTCAGGGGTCTCAACGCTGAGTTTGATTTGGGTCGGCTCACCAGCAGTGCGTCTCACATCCTCGCCAACCTTGTCGCCATACTGATTGTAAGTCACCACACGAATCTCGCCTGGCTCATACTTCACGTCATTCCAACGGAGGCGATAGCGATCCAATCGGCTCGATGGGTCCTTGCGTACTCGTCCTTGACTCTTGCCATTGACAAACAACTCACCTTCCACGCCATCGGTATAGCAATACACAGGAGTCACCTGCCCCTCACGTCCCTGCCAGTTCCAATGAGGCAAGAGATGGGTGGTGTGCTGGTGCTCGTTCCAACGGGCACGATACATATAATAGCGATCCTTAGGCAGACCAGCCAAATCGCAGATGCCGAAGTAACTGCTGCGTGATGGCCAATACTCATCATAAGGTGTTGGCTCACCGAGGTAGTCATAACCAGTCCACACGAACTCGCCGATTACCCAACTGTAGTCGTCTTGCATCTTCCAGTCGTCATCCGGTAGGTTGCTCCACGAACAATACTCGGTATCATAGCTGGAGCACTGACCATCAGGGTAAGGATTCTTATCCTTGTTTTGCACCACTACAGGGAACTTATACACGCCACGGGAACTGACCGTAGATGCAGTCTCGCTTCCGAGCAAGAAGCCCTGAGGGAGCTGCTCGATATTCTTATAATATTTATGTACACGATAGTTGAATCCCGGCACATCCATTGTCTGTGCGAAGCCCGACTTCAAGGCAGCCTCAGCCCTATCCATACCCTGGGTGACAGGGCGAGAAGGGTCGTACTGATGGCAGATGTCTTGCAAGTGCTTGGCGATCTCGACACCTTCCTTGCTCCACTGCTCAGGAATCTCATTGCCGATGCTCCACATGATGATGCTAGGATGGTTGCGGTGGTGCTTCACGAGATTGGTGATGTCCTTGTCGCTCCACTCCTTGAAGAAGCGAGCATAACCATTCTTGCACTTAGGATAAATCCACATATCGAAGCTCTCTGCCATCACCATCATACCGAGTGAGTCGCAGAGTTCCATCTGCATCGTGGAAGGCATATTGTGGGCGGTACGAATGGCATCACATCCCATCGCCTTCATCATCTTGATTTGTCGGATGAGTGCAGCCTTGTTCTCTGCCGCACCGAGCGGACCGAGGTCGTGATGCAAACAGACACCTTTGATCTTTCGGGTCACACCATTGAGTTGGAAACCATAGTCCTTCGATACCGATATGGTACGGATTCCGGTCTTCAAAGTCTGCACATCCGCTACCTTCTTGCCCTCATATCGAGTGAGTTTGAGCTGGTAGAGATACGGATGCTCAGGCGACCAAAGCTGTGGATTAGCCACCTTGAGTTGAGTCTTGATGGTAGGATTGGCACCATTGATAGTTTGCTGTGCCACAACCTTTCCCGCTTCATCAGCCAGAGCTATGACCGTGCGACCATTCTTGGCAAGTTTGCCTTGCAAGAGCGCATCCACCTCCAACTCAGCCTCAGCCTTGTCAGCCTTGAGTGTACGGGCGAAGGTGTCCCAAGTAGAGAAGTTGACATCGCCATAAAGCTCCACTTTCACGGGGCGATAAAGACCGCCACCTGGATACCAGCGGCTGCTCTCCTCCACATTCTTGAGGTGAACCTTCACAAGATTCTTCTTGCCACCAAACTGCACGTATGGCGTGATGTCGATGCGGAAGGCATTGTAGCCATAAGCCCACTTGCCAGCCTCCTTGCCATTCACGAAGACGGTGGGCTCACTCATCGCACCATCGAATACCAAGACGGCACGTTTGTAGCCCTTTGGCAAGGTGAGGTTCATGCGATACTCGCCCTCGCCTATCCAAGGAAGCGCACCCGAACGACCCGACTTCTCAGATTTCTCCTTCTCGCCATTCTGTTCGATGGCAACCATCTGGAGGTCCCATTTCTTGTCGAATGGTCCGGCGATAGCCCAGTCATGAGGCACTTGCACCTGTGTCCACGACTTGCCATCACGAGAGAAATCCCACGATGGCAAGTTGATAATCTTTCGACTTTGCGCCATGGTCATCGCAGAGAGAGCCAAGGCGAAAGTCGCCAATGTCATTTTTTTTTGTCCTATCATTACTATATATATAAATAATGTATGATGTCTTTAGCACATTCCTTACTTGAAGGCATCGAATACGGCTGTTGGCTTGCCACTCTTGTCGAAGGCTCCCTTCTGGTAAGCACCCCATCCCAATGTGGTATAGTTGGCAGGTTTCCAGTCGTTATATACCTCTGGTTCCCAATAGAAAATACCCTCACAGGTAGAGATGGTCTTGCAACCATCCACCATCTTCTTCATCATTGGGGCTGCCTGATCGGAATCCCAATTCATACCAATCTCGGAGATAACCACATCGCAGTTATACTTGTCTGACAAGGTTTTGATGTTGGCGAGACAGTTGTCTGTCAACTCGGTCCAGTTACTGTCCTCAGGATAGAGCGACATACCGATGACATCCCACTTGCCGCCGTGGTTCTTCAACTCATCGAAGATCCAAGTGTAGCGACCGAGGTTGTTGCCCTCGTCGATATGCACGATGACCTTAGCCTGTGGATAAACAGCCTTGACAGCATCGTAACCTGCGGTAATGTAGGCAGAGAAGTTGGAAGCGTTCTTGGAGCAACGACCTGTGACACTCACGTCATCATCGTTCCAAAGCATACCGTCACGAGTCTCGTTTCCTACCTGTACCCACTCCACGTTGCTGACACCTCTATCCTTCAAGGCAGTCAACACCTCGGTAGTATGACTAGATACGGCTTGCTTCATCTGCTCGAAAGTATAACCTTGCCAAGCGGCAGGTACTGTCTGATGAGCAGGGTCTGCCCAAGTATCAGAGTAATGGAAGTCGATCATGAGGCGGAAGCCCAACTGCTGTGCTCGCCAAGCCTTGGCCACGACATCGTTCTTGTTGCACAAACCGCCATCTGGATTTACCCAGACACGAAGGCGGATGGAGTTGACACCGAGGTCACGAAGCAAAGACAAGCACTCTTGCTTCTTGCCACTGGCGCTATAGAAGTTGACACCATCGCCCTCCATCTCAGTGAGCCAACTGACATCGGCTCCCTTGGCGAAACCACTCATATCGTAAGTTTTCTCCTTTTCAGGAGTCGTGTTATCTTCGTTGCTGCAACTGGTTCCCGTGATAGAGAACAAGAGTGCTGAAGCCAGCAACATTGCTTTACCTAATATATTTTTCATTGTTTTTTGTTTTGGTTTGTAGTTGTCTTTTGCAAAGATAGTGCAAGGCGAACGTTATGAAGCTTGATTGCTAAGCTGAAGCCTATCTAATGCAAAGATAACATTATTATTATATGTTTGCCACATAAAAGTTTTCCTTTCTCAAGTTATTCTGTGCAAAGGTTTGCACAGAATAATTTCAAGAGTCGAAATCCTTTGTTTTATTCATACTTCCATGTCATGGTGTTGAGGTCAATGGTGATGGGCACTTTCTCCTTTCCATCCACATCATCATTCAACCAGATGTCCCATCCTTGGAATTTATCTTTTTCCGTTGTAGTTTCCTTATAAAGAGTGAACTGACCATCACTAGTTGGAGCCGCCCCATAGCAAACTTGCTTGTCTGCAACACCATCACCAACATAGTAGAAACGCATATTCCATTTATTCTTCAAGTCATAAGTGCAAGAATAAACGTTATCGCTCACCTTTTCAAAAATAGCATAAAGTGTACTTCCATCGTTAGAGAACATTCCGATAGTATTATGTATCTCTGGCTCTGGAGAAGTCTGGTCGCCGGCTACGATAGAGTAAGTCAACTCACTATTCTCCCCTACTTTCACGGTAATGGTATAAGTTCCAGCCTTCTCGATATTCACACTACCTGCTGTCTCGGCATCCGTCATTTTGCCATCAGCAAGAGTATAGTTCATCGTCTTGGTTACAGCCTTGGTATCATCAGTACCTGTTGACTTGTTATACTCTGCACCAGTAGCTGCGATAGAGATAGAGGCGTTGTCGGCAGAAGTCGTGATGACCTTCACCCAAGCATAGTTAGGAGCATCATAAGTCATCGCCTCGCCATTGAGAAGAAGTTCCTTCAACCAAGTAGCCTTCCACTCCTTAGCCTTCGTATCCAGTACCGCATAATAGATACCAGCAGGCTCTGGGAACCAGCAGCTCCAAGCAGTCTCTGTATTATCAATAGCGAAGGTTCCTTCCTTAGAAGAGTTACCCCAAATGGAGCCATCATTCTCCTTACCCCAGAAGTTCAACCAAGATGATACATTCATATAACCTGTATAAATGCCATCTTCATTAGGAGAATAAAGATAATCCACGACTTTTGACTTATCCTCCTTCTCCACGAGCGTCAACTTATTCATGTGTATCATATAAGGTGTAACGTTCACCTGACATACATTGCTATAAGCTGCATCGAGGTTGGCACCCATCTGACTCTTGACACGGAAGTACACAGGAGCATTCTGCTCTGGAGTCATCTGCAACTCCTTGGCAAGTGCATTGAGATCGGCACCAGTGAAAACCTTGGAGAGAGTTGACACGGTGTAATCCTTCGTTGTGGCAAAATCCTCGGAAGTGGATGCTTGCAAATAAGTAAGCAAATTACCACTAGCAGCAGGTTTGGTCTCGTCGCTAGAGAGCAAAGTAGGATTCTTCCATGCAAATGAGACCACAATGTCCTTGGTGTTGTCAACTGACAAGAGGACATCCGAAGCAGAAGCCATCAAACCAGAAGCCTCGAAGCCATTCAAGTATATCTTGTCGCCACTCTCGTCGCAACTCACCAAAGCGGTGAGTGCGCAGAGAAGCATCATCAGGTTTCTAAATATCTTTTTCATTGTCGTTATTCTTAATAGTTGTCGTTATGAAGATTTGGATTAGCGGTAAGTTCGGTATTTGGAATTGGATAGATGTTGTACTTACTATCGACAGCCTGTCCGTCGTGCGTGCCACCCTTCCATTGCCAGATATATTTGTTGGTCGTGAATTGTCCGAAGCGAATCAAGTCGGTACGACGATAGCCCTCATGGTAGAGTTCACGAGCTCGCTCATCGAGGATGAACTGGAGGAGAGCATTATCATCGGCAAAGTTACTGCTCCATACATCCGATGCTCCGGCACGCTCTCTGACGAGATTGATCCAATAGATGGCTCCCTTCTTGCGAGAGGCGATGACCGCAGGGTCGCTGGCATCCGTGCCACCATTCCAATCATCCCAGCTGGTTCCCTTGATACGAGCCACACACTCGGCATACATCAGATAGACATCAGACAAGCGGAAGAGTGGATAGTCGGTCTCGGCACCATCATTGGTCGTATTGGAAGCATCTGTGCCATCGTCCTTCTTATTGGACCACTTCTCTGACAGGTAACCAGTAGTCTCATCTGTCATGCTTGCCACGTCCTTGCTCTGACCATTGGTGAAGAACTTGGCACGTACATCGCCCTTGGCTGTCTCTCCCTGAGAATAGATGTCGCTCTCATTGAACTTATCCACAAACTCTGGACGAAGACGGAACTCACTCCAACCGCTTGTGGCACCGAAATCACCAGGAGTCTGGTTGGCATTCGACATACTCAACTGTCCACAAACCATATAGGTGGAAGAACCCCAACTAACGGTATGGGTAGCAGATACTGGCAGAGCGAAGATGATCTCGTTGGTACGCTTGTCATTATCGGCATTAAAGAGTTTGCTGTAATCGCTCTCCAAAGAGTAGCCCATGTTCATCACCTGCTCACAAGCCTCCTTGCACTCGGCATACTTTGCCACGCCAGTATAAACCTCACTGTTCAAGTAGAGTTTGGCAAGGAGTGTATAGGCTGCACCCTGCGAAGCCTGACCGTAAGGACAAGTGGAAGCAGGAAGCAAGTCGTTCACGCAGTCCTTCAACTCACTCTCGATATAGTCGAAAGTCTGCTGAGGAGTAAAGCGAGGAGGAATGAAACTGCCCACTGGGTCGTTTTCCGTCACCATCGGGATATTGCGATAGAGGTCGAGGGCGTGGTAGTAGAACAAGGCACGCATGAAACGAACCTCTGCCTTGTACTCCTTCATCTTCACCTCATCCTCTCCAGTGAAGCTAGCGGCATTGGCATTGCGGAGAAACTCGTTGCAAAGGGCGATGTTGTAATAGATGCGATAGTACATATCAGATACCCAGGCATCGTTGGCATCCCAAGTAAGATAAGTCAAGCCTGTGGTCTGCTCACCTGTCAACCAAGTGGAAGCAAACTCATCGGTACCACACTCCTGGAGGTTGACGAACATACGCATGTAGTCGAATCCATTACCACTATTCAAGACTGATTCCATGTCTTTGTTGTCGCCACCCTTGCCCTGACCACTGGTCACCATGGAGGCGTAAATCTTGCCCAGCACAGACTCATAGTTGGCGAGGCTGGTATAAACATCCTTGGAGGTAGTCTCCGTCTGAGGATATTGGTCGAGATCGGAAATACAGCTAGTGGCACAGGTCAGCACCGCTGTTCCCATCATCATTGTATATAATATATTCTTGATTTTCATTGTTATCAGTTTTTATGTTTGATTGAAAACATTCTTCACTCTTCGTTCTTCACTCTTCACTTAAAATTGGAATCCAAGGCTCAATGAGTAAGTGCGAGGACGTGGATAGAAGGAGTTGTCCATTCCGTTAGGAACCTCTGGGTCGGTGCCAGAGTAACCTGTGATGGTGAACACATTCTGTACCATCGCTGATACGGTGAGCGAAGCCCACTTGCATATCTTACCCACATTGTAGCTCAGGCTCAAGTTGTCAAGCTTCAAGAAGGAAGCATTCTCCACATAGTAGTCGGAGAGATACTGACGAGTTTTAAAACCAGTCTTGAGGAAACTGGTGTTGAGGTTGTTGAGCTGTGAGTTGTTGTAGCTCACGGTTTCCCAAGCACCTGTGCTCATGCCCATTCCATTATATACATAGTTGTCGATATTGGCACGGAAACTCATGCCGAGCGTAAACTGCTTGTATCTCAAAGAGGTGCTCAAACCCATGATGTACTTAGGGGCTGGAGAATGATAGCGATAGAGGTCGACATCATTGATCTCGCCATCGTCATTGAGATCGGCGTATGCGCCCTCGATTGGCTTGCCTGTCTGTGGGTCGTAGAGCTGATGATATACATAGAACATGTATGGCTCGTAACCCTCGGAAAGTACCTGGAACTGATATGCGTCGATGCTAGGACCTACCTTCACATTGGTCTGGTTGCCACCCTTGACGAGCGAGAGGTTCTTCACCTTCATGTTCTGCCAAGTGAAGTTGTAGCTCAAGTTCCACTCCCAGTCCTTGGTTTGGATAGGAGTCGCATTCAAGGTCAACTCGATACCCTTGCTATCCACATTACCCACGTTGGTCAAGATAGTCTTCGAGAAGTTGGTACCGGCTGCAGTAGGAACGGAAGCCAAGAGGTCCTTGGTCTTACGGGTATAGAAGTCGAGCGAACCACCGAGGCGACCACCCAAGAATCCGAAATCGACGCCGAAGTTCCAAGAGGTGGTGGTCTCCCACTTCAAGTTCTCCACGTATGCCTCAGGACGGTAAGTCATGATGTAGTTGCCATTGATGAGAGCCTCGGCACCTGTCACACTGGAGGTATAGACTGGCAAGTAATTGTAGTTGCCGATACCATCCTGCTGACCTGTCACACCATAGCTGGCACGGAACTTCAAGTTGCTGACCACCTTGCTGTCCTTCAACCAAGGCTCCTGTGTCAAGGTCCAGCCCAAGGCTACAGATGGGAAAGTACCCCAGCGGTTATCCTTGGAGAAGCGGGAAGAAGCATCTCGACGAACAGTAGCCGTCAAGAGGTACTTTCCATCAAATGAATAGTTGACACGACCGTAGTAAGACAACAGTACATGACGATAATCTGATGCCTTCACGGTTGACAGGACTGTGCCTGCCGCACTCTTAGTGAAATATTCTGGAGTAGAGCTCTTCCAATACTGATAGTCGTAACCTGCGGTGAGATCGACATTGCTCTTGATATTCTCGAAATACTTGGCGTAGTTGGCATAGAGTGTCAAGAGTCGGTTCTCATTCTTCTGAGGACCATACTTATAGTCGTTACCGCTCAGGGAAGCATCCTTGTTGAAGGCAGAGGCTGCCTCAACAGGAACATATACTGTACCATCGCCCTTGGCATAGTCGGCACCGAGGGTGGCATGGAGTTTCAAGTCTGGCAAGAAGTGAGCTTTATAATCTACGTCCATCGAACCGATGAAGCGGCTCACCTTACTCTTGGAGTCATATTGGTCAACGATACCACGTGGGTTTCTCACACCGGCATTCACTGGATAACCATCAGCATCGAGTGCCTCATTGTAACCACCATAGTTGCTATTGCCTGAATAAACAGGGAGAGTTGGATTGTAGGTAGCGGCTGCCCAAACAGCTCCACCAGCATTGAAGGAGTTGTTGTTGAGTGTACCCTTGGCATTGATGGTCAACTTCAAGTGGTCTTGGAAGAAGCTAGGAGTCAAGACGATGTTACCTGTCCAACGCTCCACATTGTCCTTGCGTACCAAACCGCTCTGGTTGTAGTAACCTACGGAAGCACGGAATGGCAAGAACTTGCCGATGCTACCGGAAAGGCTGAGGTTGTTGTCGGTACCGAAGGCGGTGCGATATACCTCGTCATTCCAATCTGTATGCGCTGTGCCGAGCAATGACTTCTGATTGTCTGTACCATATTGATTGATGACTTTGACGAAATAGTCATATCCGAGCATATCCACCATCTGAGCACGAGTCTGCACACTGTTGGTGGTATTGAAGTTGACCTTCAATCCGCCCTGCTGACCTTTCTTGGTGGTGATGATGATGACACCATTGGAAGCACGAGAACCATAGATGGCTGTAGAAGAAGCATCCTTCAAGACAGTCATGCTCTCGATGTCGGCAGGGTTGATCATAGAGAGGAAGTTGCTGGAGTTACCAGAGATACCACCCTGTTCCAATGGCACGCCATCCAAAACGATCAAAGGGTCATTGCTGGCGTTGAGGGAAGCACCGCCACGTACACGGATGGTGCTACCGGCAGATGCAGAACCACTGTTTGACATGATTTGCACACCTGATACCTTACCATTGATGAGTTGTTCTGGAGAAGAAACCAAGCCCTTGTTGAAGTCCTTGGAGTTGACGGTGGCAACAGAACCTGTCAAGTCGCTCTTGCGTGCGGTACCATAACCGATGACCACGACATCGCCGAGTGACTGGCTCTCAGGTTCGAGCTTCACCTTCATATTGTCGGAAATAGCGATTACCTTATCTATGTAACCGATATAAGAGATTTTGACTTTCTTGGCAGAGGAAGTCACTTGCAGTTTGAAGTTACCATCGAAGTCGGTAACCGTACCGCCCTTCTCGCCTTCCACCATGACGGTGGCACCGATCAGAGCCTCACCATTTTGTGCATCTGTCACCTCACCTTGAATGGTACGAGTTTGCGCCACGAGCTGCAAACATCCCATGAGGAACAATGTCACGAGAAGAAAACTTCTCTTCGTTTTACACAAGATTGCATTCATTGTTTAGCTGTTCTATTAGGTTATTATTTTTCGATTGAATATTTCAAATAATTGAAAGTTTCGGTTGCAAAAGTAGGGAAACAACCGAAAAGTGCTAGATAAATATCAGACAAAGAAGAATAAAAAAAGGACAAAAGCCCATTTTATCGAGCATTTGTCCGTTTTATTGTTGACTTATACTAGGAAAAGTCATCCATTTAAGACAAAAACATCGTCATTTCTTTGGCGATACGGAAATAAAAGCGTAACTTTGCCAACACTTCGCAATAGTGCGAAAACAACTTTATATATGTGAACTTATGGGAAAATACATCAACCCATTCACCGATTGGGGCTTCAAGCGCCTCTTCGGACAAGAGTTCAGCAAGGATTTGCTGATTAGTTTCTTAAACGATTTGCTGGAGGGCGAACTTCATGTGAAGGACGTGACCTTCACGGACAAGCTTCGCTTCATCTATTTGAGTCTTCCGCTCTTCGATAAGAAGGTGGAGGAATGTGAGACAGATTTCGATAAATGGATTTACGTATTAAAGCATATGGCTACACTAGAAAGAATACCGTTTGCAACGCAAAAGAAGATTTTCAAGCGACTCGCTGACATTGCCGACAGCCGTTGCTTGAGCAAGGAGGAAATGGAGAAATACGAGGAAAGCCAAAGAGTAGTTGATAACTACAACCTTGGCATGTATAGCGCATGGTATCAAGGCAACGAGGAAGGCATCAAGAAAGGTAAAATTGACACTCAGATTGCCACTGCTAAGAACTTTCTTGCCATGCACTTGACACCAGAGCAAGTGGCAGCAGGTACAGGGCTGTCACTCGAAGAGGTGCTAGCACTCATGAAGGAACAATAAGGAATAGCAATTACACCTTATTATATATAGCAGGCGACTTGTCGATAAGACAGGTCGCCTGTTTTATTATCACCCTACCCTCATCAAAGTAAAGCAATACATCATAAACTAACAAGGGAGCCGAGACTCTCGTCCCAGCTCCCTCTATAGATTTGTTTTTGTTAGATGGCACTAATGGACTACTCCATCAGCCCCAAACCCAAAATAAATGTATGTATCTTTTATTGATGCCAACATTATTTGTACCACTTCTCTGCTCCAACCTCAAGTTTAGTAACACTCTCGTCACCAACTGTAAAGTCGCCATTTGCAGCATCCTTATACTTAGGATCAGCTTCTTTAGCAGTGCCATCCTTGAATGCATTGACAATTGGAGGACCCAATACTTCATTGTTCAAGTTAGGGCAAGCATTGTAAACATTGTTTTTAAAATCAGGGACTGTTGTTGAAGCTTGGTTACTCCATACTGCTACTGTATTTGTAACAATATTGTTAGTCCAACTAATATTGCTACAACCATTGCGAACATAGAGCAAGCGCTTGCCTGATGCATTAGATATACCATTTAATGTACAATGATCAACAGTAATGACGGTTTTGTCATTGAGTTTACCATTATCATAACGTATGAAGTCACGATTTGCGCAACTGTTGTAGAAGGTACAGTTTTTCAAGTTCAAAGCCTCAATATATCCCTTGCGGCAATCAAGGAAGTCGCCACCTTCACAAGTAATGTCATGAATGTCACACCCATTAAAGGTAACTTCTTTAATTTGAGCTGCTACATTAATATAATAGAGACCCTTTGCATAATTCTTAATTTCAGAATCCTTAACTACCAACTTTTGCAAGTCAGAAGCAGCTTCCTTGAAATTGAAGGTCTGGTCTGAAGTATTGTTCAAGCTACCATCAAGAACCACGTTTGTCAATTCTACGCTCTTAGCACCATTGATTTCGAAACGTCCCTGGATGACTGGCTTAGCTGTTGGATACATACCCTCGATAGACACATTAGTCTTCAATACAGCAGAGCTTGTTGTACCGTCATCATCAGCACTAGGAATCTGATAAGTACCAGGCATCAAAACAAACTGTTCGCCATCAGTAGCATTTGCAAGGATAGACTTCAAGTTATCCCCTTCCTGAACGATGGTCTTACCTGCCATATCAGCAATTGTAGTGATTGTCTTGCTACCACGTTCCTTTTCACCATTATACAGATAGATTGTGTATTTTGTTGTAGGAGACAAACCTTCTACAGTAGCCTTACCTTCTGCAATCTCTTCTGTTGTAAGTTCTTTAGTTACAATAGTAGAAGTTTTACCTTTATCATCTGTATATTTGGCAACAATCTTTGTGACCTCTTCACCTGCAGGCCAGTACAAAGTAGCAGAGCGGTCAAGAATATCCTTCAATGGATCTACTGACTTGAAAATTTGCTGAGCATTTGTACGGAAATAGACGCCATTCCAAACGGAGTTGCGACTATTATCATTGTCATCCACTGCCATTACACGAGCAGAATACTTGGTGTCATAAGTCAAACCTTCTACCAAATATGGTATCTGAGAAGCACTAATATTAGTGAAAGTCTGCACTGGTGTACCTTCAAACGTTAAACTATCATCCTCGAAAATTTCCAGATTATAGCTTGTTGCACCAGATGATACTGTCCATTGCAAAGAAGCACTTTCCCTTGTGACATTCTTTGCCTCAAAGTTGGTTGGAGAGAAATTTCGACCTACAATAAGGCTTGTAATCTCGTCCATTGGGTCGCTACATGATGTGAGGGCTAATATACCTAGCCCTAACATACATGTACTTATAATTGATTTTTTCATGATTTTTATCCGAATTAAGTTTTGTTACTCTCGTGATTATTCACTGAGCTGACCATAGTTTCCATCATTATTGAGTAAGCCATTGCTCTTGTCGATGAAGGTCTGCCAGATTGGCCAAAGGCAGTTCAAGCTAGGCTGCTTAACATAGAGACCATTGATATAGTCATCATCAATAACGTTCAGACCTGTCTTGCTATCAACAAACCACTGCTTAGAAGAATACTTGTTATTGTCATCCTTGGTCATAGCTTCACCCTGTTCATCAGTATCACCATGGTTCAAACCATAAATAGAGAGAGTCTCTCCATCAGTTCCAAGCTTATAGTAAAGCTTCAATGGAAGATCAGCATATTCTCCTGTACGATTAGCCAAGCGAGTTAACTTCTCCTTTGCCTCAGCCATTTTTTCATCGATGATACCCCAACGGATGAGGTCAGCCTTACGGAGAGATTCACCAGCAAATTCAAAGGCACGCTGTTCTACGATGCCATTGAAGAAAGCATCCTTGCTTGCTGTGTATTTCGTCTGAAGAGCTGCCACCTTCTCTGCAGGGAGGACACGATCGAGAACTGGCTTCATGTATGGCCATGCTGCTACCGGACCGTCTAAAGCATTGATAGCCTCTGCTGCCATCAAATAGACATCAGCCAAACGCATGTACTGCCAGTTGATACCATCATCTTGCGCACCCAAGCTGAGGGCACGGTCAGACTTCATCCACTCATAACGCAACTTACCAAAACACCACTTGTTGATGCCTCTCAACTGCTGATGTGATTTTCCATTGGTCAACTCCTTGCTCCATTCGTATGGTACACAAGTGATGTCACGACGGATATCCTCAGAGTCATAATCATAGTAGAGATATGGGATAGGACCATTGACACCACCTTGGGCCTGTGAGGTATATTGATCCTTGGCCCCGTGTTTGACACCAAAGGTATAAAGTACACGACCACGACCATCAGAGAACGGAATCTCCCAAAGACTCTCATCGCCTGCAGTAACATTATCCTGACAAAGCTTGGTGAAGTTGTCCTTGAAATCACCCAACTTGTTGCGACCGCTGTTGATGACATCAAGACACTCTTCCTTGGCAATCTCGTACATCTTGCTAGTCTCCAAGTCAGGATCATTACTCTTGCGATATCCGTCACCACGAAGGCCATATCCACCTGCATAGAGGGCGATACGAGCACGCAATCCCTTAACGAAACTCTTGCTTACACGCTCTGTGCTCTTAGTGATTTGACTTTCGTTTGGCCAATAACAATAATCTTCAGCCTCTTTCAAGTCTGCCAACAACTGCTTATAAATGACGTCACGATTAGTGCGTGGCAGATAAACTGTTGTAGCATCGTTTGGCTTAAAGCGAGCTGGCACATCACCCCATCCCTTCAACAAGTCGTTGTAAGTAACGGCTCTCAAAGTCAAAGCCTCTCCGAGAAGCTGAGCCATGTCCTTGTTGTTTTCAGGATTTCCATATTTACGAATACCCTCTATCGCAAGGTTAGCACGTTCGATACCCTCATAAAACTTGCCATAAGCATTGTTATCCGTATTCATCTGCGTATTGTTAGCAGGGGTATTATAATTCCAAAGCTGCTGCTTTTCATTATTGGCGCTCGTTAGCGATGGGTATGTTCCACTACCTACTTCTAGGTCTGAATTCAGACCATAATAAGGTATGAAACGACCTCGATAAGAATTCGTTTCACAAAATGAAATGTGTATGGACATAACCTCTTGTTCCGCAAGAGAGTACTGAGAGAACACCGTTGACGCATCCACCGTTGATTGAGTTGGAGCATCCATGTCACAAGAGGTCATCATACCTACAAGCGACAGAGATATTAAAGATAATTTTATATAGTTTTTCATTACTATCTTACTTTAAATGTTAGAAGTTCAAGTTTACACCAAATACGAATGAACGGCTTCTTGGATAACCAGAGTAATCACAAGAAGGAGTCAAGCTTTCCTGACCTTTCTTCTTGATACAGTCAGATTCAGGATCGAAACCAGTATAACTTGTAATAGTGAATACATTGTATGCAGTAGCATAGAAGCGAAGGCTATTAATACCGATGCGCTTAGTCAAGCTCTGCGGAATGGTGTAGCCCAAAGTTAATGTATTCAAGCGAAGGAATGAAGCTTTCTCTATCGCCCAGTCAGTAAGAACCATCTTGTTGGTGGTGTAAGGAGACCACATCGTCGTATTCTTGTTCATCTCCTCCAACTTCTCAGGGTCATTACACAATGTACCATCCTCGTTCAAGTTAGTCCAACGCTTGCCATCAGCCATTTCTGTAATCATATTACGATACTGATACTTACCTGTCTGCGTACACTCTATCTTGTTAGCATTGTAAACTTGGTTGCCAATGCTGAAGTTGAAGTTAGCAGCCAAGTCAAAACCATAAGCACGAGCATTGAGTGCGAAACCACCCGTGACATCAGGATTTACATTGCCAATCTTCACCTTGTCTTCCTCACCAATGATGCCATTTCCACTCTTGGTTCCATCCTCATTAGTCACAGTAGCCTGATCCACCAACTTCATAGAGCCAGGACGCACTGTTCCGATTACAGCGGAAGCATCAGCCACGCCTTCTTTCAACACCCACGTATCACTTGCAGGGTCGTAATGATCGAAGTCGCTGACTTCATAACGTCCTGCACTTTGGTAACCATAGATTTCACCTACTTGACCACCTACACGAATTTTATATTCCTGACCTATGTCTGATGAAGCCCAACGGGTCTCCGCACCAAAGACAGACATGTCACCTATACTCTTGATCTTTCCCTTATTAACACCAAGGTTTCCAGAAAGGTCAATACCCCAATCTTTCTTGTTGACTGCATGCCATGTCAAGGTAGCCTCAAGACCCTTGTTCTCGGTTTTACCCATATTGCGATATTGCGCATCATAACCAGTACCAGAAGTAAGGAATCTAATCAGCAAATCCTTTGTGGTATTCAAATATGCATCCACAGTACCAGACAACTTACCGCCCAACAGAGTGAAATCAAGACCTACGTTACGTGTAATGGTAGTTTCCCATTTCAGATTTGGATTTGCCATCTCCGAAGAAACCTTCAACATAGTTCCGAACCCATTCACCCAACCTGTTGGATCTCCAGTCACATTCACATACGCTTGAGTTAGCTGACCAACAGGAATATTGTTATTACCAGCAGTACCAAAAGACAGACGAAGTTTCAAGTCATCGAGCCATTTCTTGGTGCCTGACATAAACTTCTCAGAAGAAATACGCCATGCGGCAGCTGCTGATGGGAAATATCCCCAACGATTCTCGCTAGAGAATTTAGAAGAAGCATCTGCACGGAAAGTAAAGCTAAGCAGATACTTATCATCATAATTATAGTTCGCACGAGTAAAGAATGACAACAATTTGTCATCTGCGCTATAGTTGTCATCAACCTTATTAGGAGTTCCCTGGCCAGACAACTTCCACGCAGTTGTCGAATTGAAATCAGCAGGGAAATTACGAATATCCTCAGTATTGACACGCTTCTTTGTTATCACATACTCATGACCCAACAAGATATTTACAGAATGCTTCGTATCCTTTAAGAATTTTTTAAAGTCATAGCTCAATGTATTTGTATTGCGGAAACGATGACGATTCGTATCAGTCAATGTGATTGCAGGTTTATTAGGGTACTTAGGGTCTTGACGTACTTGATAAGTAGTAAGACCTAAGAATTTCTGGTCATACTCCTTATAATCATCATAGCCTAACTCGGTCTTTGCCTTGAAATTCTTGAAGATTTCCCAACCAAAAGCACCAGAGAAGTTCAACTGCTTACGCTCCTTCTTACGATCATTGTCGTACTGGCTAGTTACTGGGTTATAAAGGTTACCCAAATCATCATCAGAAGAACCAGCACTCTCATCCAAGTTACTCAATGGAATTGGGGTATAGATAAGGGCATACTTCAAACGACGATCCGTATCGTATGAGCCAGTAGCATCATTGGCACCACCACCACGAATATCGGTATCAGAGTAACGAACCTGGAAATCCAAAGTTGTATGCTTGGTAGGCTTGGTGTTCATCTTCAAGCTGAAGTTATCACGCTTGTAGCTAGAACCAATCTGGATTGCCTTATCGTTCATGTGAGCATAGCTGAATGCATACTTCACGGTTTCAGAACCACCAGTAATATTCAAGTTCTGATTAAAAGTATTACCAGTTCTGCCATACACGATGTCCTGCCAATCATTGCCCTCTATATCCTTATAGAGATCCATATCCTGGTAGTTACCAAAATAGTCGGTATATGAAGAAAGGTCCTTTGAGTTCTTCAAAAGAGCCAATTCATACTGCCATTTAGCATAGTCGTATGGAGAAAGAGTATCCAATTTCTTGGCAATCTTCTTTACACTATAATAAGCATTATAGCTTACATTTACCTTACCAGCCTTACCACTCTTAGTAGTAACAAGAATTACACCATTAGCACCACGAGAACCATAGATTGCTGTTGAAGAAGCATCTTTCAACACTGTGATATCTTCAATATCAGTTGCTGGAATATCGCTGATGCTTTCTACTGGGAAACCATCTACGATGAAAAGAGGGTCGTTGCTTTGGGTGATAGAACCACCACCACGCACACGAATCTTCACATCAGCATCAGGAGAGCCCTCTGATGTTGTAACTTGCACACCAGCCAACTTACCAGTCAAAGCCTCAGAAGCAGACGCTACTGGCACAGCTGCAAGAGTCTCACTATTAACTGTAGCTACAGAACCTGTCAAGTCTTTCTTCTTGACAGAACCATAACCGATGACAACAACATCATTCAATGAGGTAGCATCGTCTTCGAGCTTTACATTAATCACTGATTTGCCAGACACGTTGACAACTTGAGGTTTCATACCAACGTATGAAATCTTCAGTTTCTTACTGTTGCCTTTCAGAGTTACGGTAAAGTTACCATCAATGTCGGTGACACCACCATTATTAGCATTACCATCCTCCACTACGGATGCACCAATAATTGGCTCGCCGGTATTGTCGGTGACATTACCTTTAATCACTGTTTGCGCAAAGCCATTGGCAGACATTGTCAATGTAGCTGCAACAAGCGCAAATCTCAGATTTTTAAATTTACCAGACATACACTTTAGGTTTGATTATTTATTTTTTAAATAGTTGTTTTGGATCTATCGTAATGATCTTGTTCCGTATTCTCGTTTATATTTAAGAACTTTGGTTTAGTGCTGCAAAGTTAGAAAAAATTATTTAAATAGGACGAAAATAGAGGCAAATAATTACGTAAACGTTTGCAAGAATAAGTTGAAAAGCCCCTCTTACAAATAGGGCAAATATAGCAACAAAACGTGATAAATCCCTTCTATCTTAGACCCATGAAGCGATAAGGGAGCACTGCCATTTTATTCATTTCAATCGCCGTATTGAATAAAAACCATACTTTATTATTCAATACAACGTAATTATTGAATATTTTTCGTAATTTTGCAGTATTATTGATTTCACGTTACGTAAAACTCATAATAGAATAGTTATGGTAGAAACGAATCCTTTCATTATCGAAGGCTACTTCTCGCTATGCGACAAGTTTCTGGAGCAAAGCCTGAAAGAGAAAGAATAGATTTTTGTCTCGAAAGGAAACAACGGAAATCGGTACAAGCAACAACAAAAAAGGTCGTTTAGAAAACGACCTTTTTTGTTGTTGACTGCCCATTAGCATGGATACTCTTCACGATGTTGACACCACGCTGAGGGGATGAGAGGCGAGAGCCTGCTAAGTCATAATACTCTGTGCGGATGATGGCGGAAGAAACCGAAGATGTCTCGGCGATGGAGATGCCAGTGGTAGCACCTTTCAGTTCGTTGCCCTTCGCATCGTAGGTCTTCGCCGTGCTATAGTTCTTGCTGGCATGGTCGAACTCGTCGATGTCCTCCGTAGGGATGACATCGGTGTATGCCTTCCATATCTCCACCTTGCCTGCACCTGAGTATTTCTCGCAGAGGGATGGCACTTCCACCGTCTTGTCGAGGTAATGCTGGGTGTAGGCGGATGCCGTCTGGGTAGGAACCCAATCGGTGGAAACTACAGAATACGACTTGCTAATTTTAGCGCCATCAATATTCGTATATCCCGCCATCAAGTTGTTACATCCCTTGTAGATGACATCGTAACCTTCAGCCTTATTGATGTTGAGCGAACCACCACGATCGGAGCGAATAGGCGACTTAGTATTCTCAAAATAGCAAGCCTCTTCATAAGCTATAGCTCCAGGGCGTACATCCCAACCATCCTCGCAGCCTCTCATATAGTTATTATAATAATGTACGTGACCACCACGCTGAAGAGGGAGACGAGAACCTTGGATATTATCGAAGAAATTATGATGGAAAGAGATGGTACGGCAGTTGTCAAACACGTCGCTATCACCCTTTCCCCACAGGCAACTCTTGTCATGGTCGTGGAAATAATTATAGCTGAAAGTGAGCCACTGCACATTGTTCTTGCAGTCGAGCAAGCCATCATAGCGATCCTTGTTGGCAGCATCGCCATTGAAAAACTCACAGTGGTCTATCCAAATATGACCGCCCCAATCTGTCTTGGCGCTTGTCTTGTCGGCTTGGATGCCGATGCAATCTGGGTCTCCGACCTCCACTTGCGCCCCATTGCGAAGAGCGACAATCTTGTTCTCACCCGTCTTGAGCACTGGCACTCCCTTCATCGTAAAGCGGCAGTTGCGGATGATGATGTTATCCACCGACTGCATCACAAAGGTGATGTGGGTGAAGAGAGGAGCTTTGCCTGTGGCAGGGTCAACGACTCCGATGAGAGTCTTGTTGGAAGCTACCAAGATGCGCTCGCCATAGGTGGTTTCGACACCGCTGGCTCCGCTCTGGTCATCCAACAACTTACCCGTATTGATACCATCGACATAGCACTTGATACCAGTTGAGATGTCGTGGTCAACAATCACCACGTATGGATCTTCTGCCTGGAGATAGGCTTGAAGCTCTGAGAAAGTATTGGCTTTTACCACCTTGCCACCTGCGCCTCCGGTAGTACCGCCAGCACGATACCAGTTGGTACCTGGCGTACCTTCGTAAGCGGCAAAGCCATCGATGGAGAAGTCACGACCATCCTGTGTCTGCGCCATTGCCGTGGTGGTAAAGACAGAAGAAGCGAGGAGAAATGATGCAAGGAGCGCCTTACGAGAAATGCTGAATGTTTTGTAAGATACTTTCATCGCCTTGCGAGATACCTTGTTTAGTAGAAATGTTCTCATTGATTCAGTTTGTTTGATAAGTAGATATAGTTTCTAAGATAATGAGTTTTGCCCAAGGCTATGCAAGCCTTTAAGCAAAAGGGCTGTTCTCCTTATGGGAAACAGCCCTTTCTAAAGTTATGATTATGATAGTTACTTTTTTGAGAGTTATCTCTCTTATTGATTGATTCTATCTGATTTGGTTTACTCAGTTGTTATTGGGACAAGTTTGATGCCAAATAGGAACGCAATGTCACCCTTTGTAATCGTGTGCGAACCTGCTGTCAGTGTCGTTGTATATGATGATACATTTGTTAATGCATCAACAGTACCACTAATCTTACTGCTGCCATCAACCTTCAAAGAAGCGGTACCACCATTTGCAAAATAGAAAGTTGCAGTTACATCCTTATCTACTTTTACCGTGATATTTGTAGCAGATTCCATCTTCACACAAGTAGTATAATCTGTACCATCGATAGTTGCGGTGCCCTTATCTGTAGCATATTTACCAGAAACTGTTACAACGCTGCCAGATGGCTTGCTGCCAGTGAATGTAACCAATACTGTACCCTCAATCGCTGGAGTATCAGTACCTGGGGTTGGTGTAGGGTCTGTGCCAGGGTCAGGTGTAGGGTCTGTACCTGGATCTGGTGTTGGATCTGTACCTGGTACATCAATGTTCTCACCACCGAAGATCTTAACCAAAGATGTCTTGTAAGCAGAAACGGCTGCCTTCAAAGCCTTGTTCACCTCATACTCTGCATCATCAACAGAGTTGTTGAATGTCCATTGGAAGTCACCGTGCTGAACACGACCTGCACCAAACTGACCAGCTACAACAGCTGGAACATCCTCCGCCTTGTCAAGTACGTAAGAAGAGTAGAACAATGAAGAGTTTGTATCGAAGTTATTATACTTGTTACCACCCTTCTTAGATGTAACAGAAGTTGGAACCTGCTCATCACGAGAAGAAGCTACGTATGCATCAAACTCTGTCTGATTCTCGCTATAAGGAACGAAGCGCAAGCTCTTCATATCAGCAAATACATTGCCGTAAGCCTTGATGATACCACCATCCTCACCAGAGAATGTTCCCTTAGGGTTGCCCTTGATATCAGTACCCTGCTGAGAAATCATCATTGGCTTGTTGGTGTTACGGAAGTAGTTGTTCTCTACAAATACGCTAGAACCCAAAGTAGAACCTACACCATACTTGGCGTTACCGTCATAATAGTTGTTATAGACGTGAGCTGAATAATAGCGAACACGTGGGTGACGGCTATCAGAGTGGTCATACCAGTTGTGGTGATATGTGATGTAATAGTCTGTACTACCCTCAGAAAGACCGAGGAGGTTGCACTTACCATTATCCCAGAAGTGGTTGTAAGAGAATGTCACGTAGTTAGACTTCTTACAATCGAGAGCACCATCGCCCTTTATCTGGTCGGCATCAGAACCAGCATCACCATAGAACATATCGCAGTTGTGAACCCATATATGCTCATTGTCTTGCTGCAAACCTACATTGTCACCTTCGCCACTATTACAGTTGAAGAAACCTATGTTGCTAACCTCTGCATAGCGAGCACCCTTCAAGCGGATACCCCAACCATCAGCGACAGCATCATTGCCGACACCTTCGATAGTTACACCAGCAGAAACATCCTTGCCATTCATATCAATGACAATGTCACCCTTGTCAGCAACAGATGGAGTCTTGATTTGTCCAATCATACGGAATACAAATGGACGAGTGTCAATACCCTTCTTGATACCATTGTTGATGATATTCTGCAAACCTGTGCAAGTAATCTTATCACCCTTGTTAGATGTTTGCACATCAAGAGTTACCTTGTCGATGTTGTCATTTGTCAGATAAACGACAACTGCACCCGATTTCAAAGTACCATCAGCATTGTAAGCACCTGGAGTCTTAGAAGTATTGAATGCGAAACCAGAGCGGTCGTGAGCACGAACCTTCAAACCAGTAGCGATGTTGGCTGCCTCAGCCACCTCCTTATCGTTGACAACAGGAACAACCTTCAACTCATACTCACCAGCCTTCAAGCCGAGTGCATCAGCACGACCGTATGAACCATAGTCACGTACCAACTGATAGTCAATCTTGGTGAAGTCACTATACTGACCACCCTTTACATATACATTATAAGTAGTAGCGCCCTCGTATGGCAACCACTCTACAAATGCAGACTGGAACCAGCTCTGAGCTGCCTTCAAAGAAACCTTAGCCTTGTCGCTATTGTCGATATCACCACTCTCGCTATCCAGCTGAGCCTTGACGAAAGACACATCAGAAACCTTGCCTACGTATGTATCAAACCAAGCATTATCCTTAGAAGATACGGTGAATGCACCAGAAGCCTGGTTGATGCTAGCCTTTACATCAGAAGTATCGTAGTATTTGGTATCGCCGTCAACGGTCAATACCATCTGGTTCTTCAACTTAGAAGCAGAAACATTGTGGAATGCGCCTGGCTCATCAGGAGTCTCCTGATTAGGGTCGATAACTTCGATGCCATAAAGATAGATACCGCCATTATTGGTCAAGACTACATCACCATCAACAGTGACAGTACCAGTATAAGTTACCGCATCAGCACTACCTGCCTCAGCAAAATCTGCAGCTGTTGCTGGAGTTATATTCTTGGCAGTAAGCGCACGAGCAGTTTTATCCTTACTTGTCTTACACTTTACCTTCACAATATAACCAGCCTTCAAGCCAGGAATAGTAAGACTCAACACCTTGTTCAAGGCAATGCGACTATACTTGATATCAACACGAACCGCATCATCAGCTGTAGTCGTAAACAACAAGCCATCAGTATAATTGAGCACTGCATCATTAGCTTTCAATTCTGAAGCCGTCAAATTACCCTTAGATTTATATCGGAAATTGCTTGTTGTATTCTCCACAGTCCAAAGCGGAGTTGTACTAGCCGCATCAGCTTCAAGATTAGCCTTGTCACTTTCGCTAACACCATCTTCCGAGAAATCCCATGTCTGTGCCAAAGCTGCACTGACACTCATCAAGAGGAGTGCCAAACTAAAAATAAGTTTCTTCATGTCTTGTTCCTCCTTTTACTTGATGATTACTTTCTTTCCGTTCACGATATACACACCCTTAGCCAAGCCCTCGGCAGAAGTGCCGACGTATTGACCATTGAGGTTGAATACCTTACCCTGCAAAGCCTTCTTGGTAGTCTCCACCTGGTCGATGCCAGTGGTGCCATCGTATGTGAAAGCGAGGGAAACGAGTGACATATCCTTTGTATCAGAGGTATTGTCACTATAACTCAGGATGACATTATCACCATCGAAGGTGATCTCCTTGACGGTCTTGCCTATGGCTTGACCATCAATCGTAACGGTCTGCTTGTTCTCAGCGAACGCATTGACAGAAAGCAATCCCGCTAACAATAAAAAGTAGAATTTGTTCATTTTTTTGTTAAGTGTTTAGTAGATTTATATTCTAGATTGATTCGTAGTTGCGATTGTTTAATTCATCTTCGTTTGCAAAGGTAAGGAAATAATCAATAAGTCGGCTACATTTCTGTTGACTTTCTCACGTAAACGTTTTCGCATACAGAGGCTTTGCAGCGATATAGTAAACAACTGATACGGAAGAGGCAGAAAATGAAAAAAAGCCAAACCTTGTTACGAAGGATTGGCTTTCTTAGAAGATAAGTGGTACCACCAGGAATCGAACCGGGGACACAAGGATTTTCAGTCCTTTGCT
>ERZ791902.516-NODE-516-length-27817-cov-199.697104_pt1 | contig 27817 bp, 24 predicted proteins | sample MGYA00510149_ERZ791902 | MGnify/ENA primary metagenome ERZ791902 (study PRJEB30046, sample SAMN00792060) | human gut metagenome | study: EMG produced TPA metagenomics assembly of the A metagenome-wide association study of gut microbiota in type 2...
GCGATTGAGTGAGGAATATCCTGAGGAGTTAAAGAAAAATCCGATAGAAAGGGACTTGCTGATGACTTGGATGGGAGTGTCGCAACAAATTCGCCGACAGAACATGAAGGTGAATGGAGTTGCTGCTAAACTCTATTCTATGCTCAGAGAGGATGGACTTAGGTGCTGCATTCTGAAAGGACAAGGGAATACCTTGATTTATCCAAATGCGTATTCTCGTAATCCTGGGGATATTGATGTATGGGTGAATGCAAGCCGTGAACAGATAACGGAATATGCCAAGAAGCATTTCGAACTTGGGGATGATATAAGGTATCAACATATAGAAACTTCTGTAGATGGAGTACCGGTAGAGCTGCATTTCTTCCCTTGCACAATGAATAATCCTATCTATAATGCACGTTTGCAGAAATGGTTCAAACGGAATGTAGATTTGCAATGCTCAAATGTTGTTAGCCTGCCAGACGGTATTGGAGAAATTGCTATACCAACGGCAGCATTTAATGTTGTTTATCAGCTGACGCATCTGTATCACCATTTCTTTGATGAAGGGATTGGAATGAGGCAAATCATTGATTACTACTATGTAGTGAATAATGATGAATTATTGGCGATTAAGGATACTTTGCAGAAGGAATTGAAACATCTTGAATTGTGGAAGTTTGGAAGGGCGGTGATGTATGTGCTGCATGAGGCATTGGGTATATCAGAGGAGAAGATGATCGTTCCGATGGATGAAAAGCGAGGAAAGTTGTTGCTGGCAGAGATACTGAATGGTGGCAACTTCGGACAGCACTTCACCAAGTACGGTCATTTTACACAACAAGGAATGGCAAAGAAATACTTCCTGAAGATATGGAGAAATATGCACTTCGTGAGATATTATCCTGCAGAAGCTTTGAGTGAACCAGTGTTCAGAACTTGGCAATTCTTTTGGAGGCTAAAACACAGGAGGCAGTCACTCGGAGTCTTTTCTTGAAGCCCTATGCGAGCTGGGTTTAAGGTCTCGCAGATGACGCAGATTTCTTCTTTACTTTTTCATGTCCCACAGATTGCACGGATTTACACAGATTTTGTCCTATTCGGGATTGAGAGCGCCTGGTATCTCTCTGAACCACGTTGCAAAGATACGAAGACGGTGAGGGACAATTCACAGTTGCTCATACTTGCTCATGGTTGCTCATACTTTCTCATAGATTTTCTTTGTTCTGGTATCTGTAAGCCAGTGGATTACGGAGCGTAAGTCCCTGACTTTTGCTTCGTAAGTGACTGACTTTTGAACCGTAAGTCTTTGAGTTTTGATTCGGAAGTAACCGCTTCGAGGTGACAGGGTGACACTTATGACAGTGATTTCTGAAGATTTACTCTCGCGCGGGCAGGCAGGAAAAATCAGGCCGAAAGTTCCTGCCTGCCCGCGTGCGAGGCAAAAAGTTGCAAAACTAGTGTCACCGTGTCATCGTGTCATCTTGAACTGTGCAGAAAATGCTCTGCATCGCTCTCTGGCTATGGACATGAACTCTCCTGTCTCCGCCTCCGTTGGCTTTCGGAAGTAGAGATCTACAAATTACTGTTTCTGTCACGGCGCCTCTAAAGTAGGTAATAAGGTTCTATATCTGTGTTACACGGTGCAAAGATACAAAAAATAAAATAAAAGAGAGTTCCCATATACGGGAACTCGTAAACGGAAATTATTGATTTTTAAAATCTTTTAAATGGTGAAGGTGGAAATTATATTCGACCAAAACGGTCTCCGCCATATTGTGCGGCATGGGACTGCCTGGGAGTAAAAGCTTTGTGTAAGCAGATTCATTAATCAATATAACTGCACAATTATGTATACATTTTTAGATAACATGTTCAAGGTGCTCAAAGTGGCAGCTAATAATGAACAACAGATTATCTGATGCCAAAATGAAATTTCACAAGAGGTTTTGGAAAAGGTATTGAGAAGCAGGAATAATACATAGGCATAAGTGGTAATAATGCTGTAGCCATCATCTTGTTTTATAAGATAGTTGAAACGGCTGTATATAAGTTTTACGATTGAGCAATATTTTTAAGATATGGATAGAATAGTTTTTTATAATGGGGAGGAAACGGGGCATGTTTTAGAAACAGACTGTTTTCAAGACTCCCTTTTCAGAGAGCAATATACGTTTGCCCTGAAATTATTTAAAAGCATTTATAGTTCTCAGGGACCAGTATCTAACATCATTGCGTTCTGTGGAGACCGTGGTGAAGGAAAAACGTCTTGTATGCGTAGCTTTATGGAATTATTGAAAAATGATTCTGAGTTGCACAAATTTGAATCGATACTGCCTTTTAAAGCAGACGATGTGGAGATTCTAGATGTAATTGACCCTGCCTTTTTTGATAAAAAGCATAATTTGATAGAATTGGTCTTGGGACAGATGTATGGTAAAATTTCTGGGAAATCAATACAGAATGCTGATTATTCTGCAAAGTTGAATGAAAGAAATAACTTATTGAGATATTTCCAAAAAGCCAAGAGGCATCTGGGACATCTTGAAAAAGAAAAAAGGGAACTCTATGATGAACTGGAAGAACTTGATGCCTTGTCTGCTGGCGTGAAGTTAGAAGAGTGTATTGGCTTGCTCTTTGAGGAATATCTGAAATTTCAGAACAAGAAGAAAATAGTACTTGCTATTGATGACCTTGATCTGAATATGACGGAAGGTTATAAAATGGCAGAGCAAATCAGAAAATACCTTAATCATAAGTCATGTATCTTGCTCATCGGATTGAATGTCAGCCAACTTTCTACTGTAATTCAGAATTCCATCGCAAAGGAACTGAAAACTTCTCCTAGCGAAAGCCCAGAATTGTCGGTGATGGCTTCCAAATATGTGATGAAGTTGATTCCTTATGGAAATCGTGTCCTTATGCCTTCTATTGGAGAACTGTGTAACATGAAACTTCAAATTTGTCGCAGGGGTGATGCACTTAAAGAGTTGAAAGACTTGAATAGTGTAAAGGATGAGGTGACAAGATTGATCTTTATGAAGACTAGGTATCTTTTCTATAATGAGAAGGGTAGCGTTTCACCTATTGTACCAATGAATCTACGTTCTTTAAGATTACTTCTGGGTATGTTGATGCACATGGAGGATTTTGAAGATAATAAATCTCATTCAGGCAATAAGAGAATTTTCAAATCATATTTCTTTAATGAATGGACAAAATGTCTGGACAAATATCGAAATTTTGTAAAGAATTTATCTGAATATCACGATTTGTCGGGAATTAACATGTTTGTTATTAATTATTTTACAGAATATTGTAAAGTATTTAATATAAAACTTCCTGATGTAAAGATTGAGTCTGAGTATGATGTAAGTTTAGGTGATGTTCTTAAAACATTAACTTATATAGCCAATACAAATAGTGATAATGAAACAAAGAAATTAATCTTCTTTTTGCGTTCATTTTATTCCATGAAGCTATATGAGTTATATGATGTCATTTCTGAGACAGAAGGTGGAATTTATCCATCTGTAATCTCTGATGATGCAGAGGTCGTAAAAGTGGATACAGTTTTTAAGAATGTTAACCAGCTTCAAAAACTTTTGAATGGTTCGTATTTTCGATATGACCAGAATAGCTTGTTAGCACCGAAGCAAAATAAATATCCTAGAGATTTGCATGTTATTGATGGAAACTCATTCAACAAATTGCTGAAAGAGGTTGCTACTGGATTGGAAAAATATAATGATGTTGAATTTGCAGATGACGATGAATCCGAGGGGGCGGAGAAATGGCGTGCATTTAAGCAGAATTTTCGTATGTGTGAGTTTTTTATGTTTACAACATTAAGATCGATAACATCTAAGGATAAATTGGATGTCAGTAATTATTTTGTTAGTCCTGATGCTTCTGTGCCAGCCTATATGACCGAATATCACCAAAATATGGGTTTTTATTTGTTTGATATAATGGCTCCCTTTTATAATGTAGTGAATATACAGTATGCTTATCTTCGTTTTTCCGAGATAGGCAATCTTTATGAATTTGCACTAAATCATAAATGGTCTTTGTTGCGTTCTATGATGGATAGGGTTTATGATGATAGAGGTAAACCTATTGTTGAGGAAGGTAAAAGCTATACAGATGTAGCCATGCATTGTCTGGTATCTGATGCCGTAATCCGTAATACAGATGTTCATTCTGCAATTATGGAAACGATGCAAACTAATCGACTTAAAATTAAGGAAACTGGTGATACTACATATCTGTTGGAGAAGACATACAATGCCTTAACAAAGATAGGAATGAAGACTTATTACTTCTCAGAGGGTAAGGCTCATGAAATCCGTTTTGCTTTCTTGAATGCCATCACTGATTTTCTGAAGGAGACAGATAATACTGTATTCGAAGATATATTTTTCCCTAAGGAAAAAGTGGCAGCGGGAGAAGGTGTTCTGTTGTCGGAAGAGAATTCCCAATGGCTTGATGAAAAATACCCTTCGTTAGTAAATAGAAAGTTCCCTCTGGTTGGTAAAACGATTATAGCTAAGATGCGAAAAGATATGAGTGCTGACTTTATTAATAATTTGGGACGAGGATTCTTCCAGGAATTTATTCAGAATAACAAGAAATATCAATCTTGGGAAGAGGTAAAGCAAGCTCTAGCAGGAGTCATGGGGCAATTGAAGGAAGCTGAATTCCACATACTCCCAGATGATCCTGCTGAAGCCGAATAAAATAATTTATTCCAGGTCAAATATAAACAATAAAAGTTATGGATTTCGAGAGAATCATATCAAAGACTTTGTTTTATGATATGCCAATTGGGGCTGCGGCAGCCAAAATCAAGGAGGAAAACTCTGATGCATTTCTTGCAGATTTCCTGGCTGTTACAAGGAAGACGAACTTTGCTTTTACCGAATCGGAATTAGAATTGTTAAGCCGTGACTTTTCGGAGGTATGGTGTAATGTCAACAATGATACCTATAATAGTTTTCCTGTTTATTCGAAGTGCTTTCATGTTTTATTTCGGTTTACTGACCCTTTACTTCATTTGGATAATAAAAATCAACCAGTTGTTCATTTTGAAAATTTGTTGAGATGGCGAATGTTCACCCAAATTACAGGGGAAGACTTGTTGACTTCTGCTTTTATGGCTAAAAAAGCATATGAACGTTCCTGGATGCCAACAGTGTTTGCTTGGCCTGATGTGATAGAACATGATGAAGCAAACATCAATCGTATTTTAGAGAAAGGAATGTCTGATGTCCATATGCATTTTGGCGCATCTTTGGCAATATTTAATTTGAGCTGGGTGAGTATGATGAATGATGTGACTTCGAATACTGACTTCAATAAAAATAAACTTTTCGAATATGCGCAGGAAAACCAGCCCCATCTGTCATTCGCTTCTCAGTCTTATGATTTAAGGACACTTTGGATAGTTGCAGCTTTCTTGCGTAAAGAACTATACAAGTTACTTTATAAACCAGAACTTCCTGCAGATTTAAAAAAGTGTTGGCAATTGCTCAATGATGTGGTTGATAGGCATAATGAGTTAGGTAGGATTCAAGCTGATATTAATATTTTTGCTTGTGATTCTTATAGGGAAGAAGGATTTGGGAGAATTGATTATGCATTAAATAAACAGACGGGATATGCCAATAAGCAATCTGTACATCTGTTGGAATGCGGTGAAAGAGAATTATTGTTCCGCTTCTTTCTTAAATATTTGAATGGTGATTCAGCTGTCTGGCATAGTGCTGGCTACTTCTACCTTTACTTGCTCATCAAAAACCAGATTCGTAGAGAGTTGGAATATACCAATTCACATCACGGCTTTCTCAATTTTAAACATTATCAAGACAGAAAAACGAGTTTTATTCCAAAACAAGGAATTGTAGAACGGAATTACCATAATCTGGTTGTACAATCTTCTGGTACTCTAGAACGCGATTGTTTGGAAATCAGAATTTGTGGGCTTACTAATTTGAAAAAGTTTAATGAATTGAAATTTAGCCCAGATCTGTTTTCTAATCCATTTTCTGACGATTTGTTAAGAGAGCGGCTATCTCTGGTTTATTCCTTTATTAAGGGAAACAAGGATACGTCTCTCAGCAAGGGTGGAATTAGATTTGCTTCTTTACGCAAAAAAGTGAAGAGTCAAAGTCTAAACCTTGCGGAGGAGATTGGTCATAACAAAACAATCAAGTTGGTTGGTATAGATGCTGCAGGTAATGAATTGGAATGCCGTCCGGAAATATTCGCTCATGCTTATAGATATTTGCGAGAGATGGGGATAAAGGGAAGGACTTATCATGTTGGTGAAGATTTCTATGATATCATAGATGGTTTAAGAGCCATTGATGAAGCCTTCTTGTTTTTGGAAATGGAAAAACATTGCCGCCTGGGACATACCTTGGCATTAGGTGTTAATTCTTACCAATATTATAAACGTCGTAGGCATTGTGTTGTGATGCCACGTCATAATTTGTTTGATAATTACGTGTGGCTTTATCAGCAGATTATGCGATATAATATTACAGCTCCTTCTTCTTTGATAGCGGATTTGGAAGATAGGGCTTCGATATTGTATTACCAAATAGGTTATAAGAATTTCTCCATTCTCAAATGCTGGCATGCCTGGCTGTTGCGTGGTGATGACTTCGATGAATTAGGAGAAAGTATGTGGTCTAGAACTTCGCAGTGTAAATCGAAACTGGTTTCTCGTGCCAGAGAGGATAAGGATGCAGTTCTGATGAATGAACTTTATGCTTATGATGGGCAAATAAGGATTCAAGGTGCAGAAATAGTAGAAGACAAGTTGCCTGTTGGTATAGAAAAAGTGATAGAGAAATTGCAGGATATTATGGTTAGAAAAATATCTGAAGCAGGAGTCTCCATTGAAACAAACCCTTCTTCCAATCTTTGCATTGGTCCATTTGAAAAATATGAGGATTTACCCTTATTCAAGTTTGCACCATTGGAGCGCGATTCGCATACTTCCTTGGTAAACGTATCTGTGAATACTGATGATAGAGGTGTCTTTGCCACTTCTTTATATAATGAGTTTTCATTGGTCGCTGCAGCTTTATTCAAACAAAAGAATAAAGATGGTGAAAGGTTATGGAGCAACGAAACTATATATCGATATATTGATTGGTTGAGAGAAAACGGTAATAAACAGCGTTTTGATATAACAAAATAAAAAGGTTGATGACATTCTTCAAATAATTTGAAGATGATGCCAAACCATTTAAACTATAACTGTAATAGATATGCTTGTACCATCATCATCATTCGACGACATCATGGTATCATACTTCCCGTATTTTAAAGGTGGACCCAAGTGTGATATTAGTATCAGAAGAGTCTTTAAAGGGATACGTTCTGATGTTTTTAAAGAGACGGTATTGAATGTCAGGAAATATAAGTCTACTGATATTGAACTCTCTAAAAAGTATAAGTCTTCTCTGCCGGCTGTTACTTTTTGTGGGACATTTAAGGAAAAGAGAAATCTGGAGAGCTGCATTCACTACAATAATGTAATGGTAATAGACATTGATCATATAGATGATAATATGATGGATCTGTTTGCTCAATATTTGGCTGCTGATCCTTTTGTTGCTGCCTTCTGGCATTCGCCTTCTGGCAATGGATATAAGGGTCTCGTTCATTTGCAATATGATGAAGAAGTTGAGAAACTGGAACTAAAGGATAGGCACAAGGTAGCCTTCAGGCAATTACTGAAGTACCTGCTCACCCAATATGGTATTGAACTGGATGAAAGTGGTTCTGATATTCCACGTCTGTGCTATATGTGTTGGGATCCAGAACTTCATGTGAAGGATGAAGCGGAGACCTATTATGTAAAAGGAGAGGAACTTGATGATTTTAAACATAGTGATGAAAGTAGAAAGACTAGAGTGCCACGACCAACTTTAGAACTCAACTGGAATCAGATTGTTGGTAAGGCCAACTATCCAAATTCTAATCATTATCGTTTTGCATTAAACAATATTTACAAGAAACTGGCTAAGAGAAATGCTTCTATTACAGAGAGCTATGCTAACTGGGTAAAGGTTGCCTTTGCTATAGCCAGTAATATTCATCCTGTAGCTGGTGAAGCACTCTTTTTGAAGTTATGTAGACTTGATGGAGCGAGACACGATGAGGAAAAAAGCGAAAGATTAATATTTGAGGCTTATGCCAAAACCAATCACGAGGTGGGTTTTGGCACCATCATATACTTAGCTAGGGAGAAAGGACTAAATATCAATAGCAAAGACGGCTCTTCTAATCAAGGGTCGTAAGTATTGGCGCGAATAAAATAGAATCAATCCAGTATCGCGCAGTAAAATGGACAAATAATCTCTGAATCTTTTTAACTGGTATTGTTTGAATACTTTCTTCCTATGCTAAGTGATTATCTGACTGATGAAATGATTGTTAGAATGCTGATTAAGCAACGTTGTAAGATAGCTGATCAGCGAGCTAAACAAATGCAAATTGTTGATTTTGTGGGACAGACTAAACATCTGTCTTTGAATGAAGAAAAGGAGGAATTGTGTAAGTTGTTTCCTCCACGTTCCAAATGGTGTAAGGTTGGAGGTAAAAGACGAATGAATATGGACTCTGTTCAGCGGAATACGTTTATGCTGTATGCTACTTATTGCAAAGCAAAGAGTGGGGAGTCGAAAGAGGTTTGGTTTCAGAGTCTTCAAAAGAGAATTGCTCATATCAGATATCTTGCTCTCCATCCTGGTATCGCATTGAAAAAGCCTACTGTTCAGATGCTCTACAAGAAAGACAAGAAGCCGAATTCGGTGATATGCCGTCCCGTTTGTAAATTTGATATGGACACCAAAATAGTCTTGTCAATTTATAACAAGTTTCTTACCAACGTTCTTGATAATGAGTTTCTTGAGTATTCTTATGCCTTTCGCAAACCTTCTAGCGGTAATCAGTTTCAGCATTTGGATGCGGTAAAAGAGCTGATCAAGTTTAGAAAAGAGCATCTGGATGAAATCTTGTATGTTTCTGAATGCGACATGCAGAAGTTCTATGATACTCTAGACCACAACATTGTAAAGGCTCGATTTGTTATGTTGATGTCAAAGGTGAAGGCTAAGAAGAAGATATCTCATGCTGATTACAGTTGTGCCAAGCAATGGTTCTTTAACTACATCGATTGCTTTGATTATTACACTGACGTTTTCTCTTATAATCTCAAAAAAGATGATGGGGTTTGGGAGTATATCCGCAACCGATACAAAGGTAAGGAGTATGAAGTGGAGTGGGTGAAGGTTTTGGAGAAAGAAAAAAAGCCAAGCCATACACGAGGAAAGGCATTCCGCAAGGAGGAGCCTTGTCGGGGCTTATCGCCAATATCATGATGCATTATGTAGATTTATCGATACATGATGTTATTGCTGGCAAAGATGTTGCTTACCTGAGATTTTGTGATGATATGATCTTGGTTACGGCTGATGAAAAGCTGGCTAGTGAGGTGTTGGATATATATATACGAAGATTGAAGAGCTCACGCCTTCATCCTCATCCTATAAAATCGATGAACATCCAGCGCATGAAGGATTTCTGGGACGGAAAGTCTCGTGGGCCTTACAAGTGGGGTGAACATGGTCGTGATATCTTCCCATGGATTACGTTTGTTGGGTTTGATATCAACTGGCGTGGTGAAGTAAGGGTAAGAAAGAAGTCTTATCAGAAGCAGTTGACGAAACAGCATTCTGTAGTATGGGATCTGTTGAATCAATATGATAAAGGTAAGACTCCGAGATACTGTATGAACACCATATTGGAGAGTTTAAGAAATAGACTGATTGGTATGAGTGTAGGAAGGGTAACTCTATGGAATTATCATGATTATAAAAATGTGCATTGTTGGTTAGCTGCATTTCCTCTCCTTGATAAAAATAAATGGGCTGTCGCCCAATTGAAGGGATTGGATAGGCATAGGGAAAAGGAGTTATATGAGGCTGAGAAGGTATTGAAGAAATTCAATTGCGTGAATCGTTCAAAGAATATGGATGGCGTTAGAAGAAAAGAACATTATTATGGAAAAGCTTTTAGCTATTATGGGCAAGCCTATAAGGATTGATAGTGTCACCTGAACGATACCCTCAATGACTGCATATACCATTGCGCTCTTTTCTTAATCGTCTGACCTCTCTGATTTCTTCATTGATCTCTTCTAAAGTGAGTTCTGGCGTTTCGCCTATTTCTGCTTTTGCTCTAAGTTCTTTGAACGCAGCCTTTGCTTTTGCAGTCACATCGTCTTCTGTAAATGTCTGTGCCATAAGCCTAAAATGTTTAATTAATAATCATTCTGACTGCAAATATACATCATTATGGTGTAAAATGGTGCGATAGTATTAATAATTTAATAAAGATTAATAGTTGAATGAATGATATAACTGCTTGTTTCGCTTTCCTGAAGTATTGCCTTGGATATAAGGGGGATATGAGTAGGGTGATTGCTGGTATGAACTGGCAGGAGCTATATTCCTTTGCTTCTAAGCAGGCGTTGCTGGGGCTTTGCTTTGATGGTATTGAGAGACTGGGGAAGGAGTATCCTGAGGAGTTGAGGCGGAACCCGATAGGGAGGGAACTGCTGATGACTTGGATGGGTAAAGCGCAACAGATTCGCAGGCAGAACATGAAGGTGAATGCAGTGGCAGGTAAGCTCTTCGCTATGCTGAGAGAGGATGGGTTGAGGTGCTGCATTCTGAAAGGGCAGGGGAATGCCTTGATGTATCCGAATCCTTATTCACGTACTCCTGGAGATATTGATGTTTGGATTGATGCTAGTAGGGAGAGGATTATGGAGTATACTCAAAAGAAGTTTGAACTGGGGGATGATATCAGACTGCAGCATCTGGAGACTTCCTTGGATGGTGTGCCTGTAGAGTTGCATTTCTTTCCTTGCTCTATGAATAATCCTCTTTATCATGCTAGATTGCAGAAATGGTTCAAGCGGAATGCGGATTTGCAATGCTCAAATGTTGTTAGCCTGCCCGATGGGGCAGGGGATATTGCTATACCAACGACGGCATTTAATGTTGTTTATCAGCTGACGCATCTATATCACCATTTCTTTGATGAAGGGATTGGAATGAGGCAAATCATTGACTACTACTTTGTGGCATCAATGTTAAATGTTAATTGTGAAATGTTAACTTGGTTGCAGAAGGATTTGAAGCATTTGGGATTGTGGAAGTTTGCAGGGGCGGTGATGTATGTTCTGAAGGAGGTGCTTGGATTGTCTGAGGATAAGATGATTGTGCCAATGGATGAGAAGCGTGGGAGGTTGCTGTTGGCAGAAATTCTGGATGGTGGTAACTTCGGTAGGCATTTCTCTAAGTATGGTGGGTTTACGCATCAGAGTATGGGGAAGAAGTATTTCCTGAAGATATGGAGGAATATGCACTTCGTTCGATATTATCCTGCTGAAGCGCTTTGTGAGCCTATCTTCAGGACATGGCATTTCTTCTGGAGGATGAAGAATAAGGAATAATAGATTATCTCGGGCTTCTCTCCTCAGTGAAGAAGTGGTAACCGCTTATTTTTAGTCTCACAGATTTCTTTTAGTCCCACAGATTTCACGGATTATCAAAGATTTCTTTTGATTTTCTTGGTGGTTTCGAGGAAAAAGCGTATTTTTGCGGCAGATTGCAATTAAAGAATTTAAAAGGAGAACTATTATGGATACATTAGATAAAGAATTTTGGGAAAAGCGTGAAGCTGCTATGAAAAGATTTATGGCGGCAAAAGAGCGTAAAAAGGCTCGTGTAGCTGAAATTACTAAGAGCCTTTGTGAGGAATATAAGGAACGAACGGGGGTATATCCTAAATATATAAATGTTTGGTAATGAAACCACTTCCTTTGGATATAATATAATTAATGCTTCTGCTCCTTATGAGGTTTATTGGCATGAAACGTCTCGAACTTATCGCTTTAAAAGTGATTTTGGTGTGGTACTTGCTATTGGCTTTGATGATGATGATATCATTGAAAATGCAGAATCATATGTCTTTTCTATCATCTAATGTAAATAAAATACCTTCTCCACGAGACTTGAAAATGCGTGATACGGTGATGCTTATCATAGAGAACTTCTTTAATATGAACGAAGCAGCTCTCTTGTATATTTGTGAGAGTGGGGATGGTAAGCAGCATATGCGAAGCCATCTGTTTGAATATTGGTTTTCCTCTTATCAAATGAAAGATAAGTTTATTTTGATGCCTGTCAGTATCGAAGATATGGAGGGAATTGAAAATTTTGCAGCTTTAATTATTCGAAAAGATAATCCGAATGTTTTAGATATTGTTGCAGAATTTTCAAACACTGTGGCTATGTTTAGGGTAAAACCTAATAGTCATGACTAATTTCTTTTGATATTCTTGATGGGCTTAAAAGTCTTTACGACCCCTTCGGTTCCCCCGTTAGCGGGGGAACCGAAGGGAAGAAGAGGGAAACCGCCCTACAGTGCTATATTTGCCCCACCTGTCCCTCCCCTGCGGGAGGGTCCTTAACCCACTCCCAAGCCCTCGCCCTTTCCAAAAGGGCAAGGGATGTAACCGCCCTCCGGTGCTCAGAACCGCTTCGCTCTAAGGTTGGCGGGGCATCAAAGCCCTCGCCATGTTATGCGGGATGGGACCGCCTGGGGATAGCAGTTTATAGTTTACAGTTAATAGTTTACGATTGATTTCGTGGTAATTTGCTGATAACTTGCAGATTTCTTGTGATTTTCTTGGTGGTTTCGAGGAAAAAGCGTAATTTTGCGGCAGAGTTATATAAACTAAATAATAGGAGATAGGATTATGGCAATAGATATAAAGGTTATTCCGACTCTTCATGGTGATGAAGCTATTCGCTTTATCAACAATGCTGATGAGGTTATGAAAAGTAAAGAGCGTGTTGATTTTTCAGAGAAAATAGCTATAGCTCGTGCTATATTAAAAAAAGCAGGAATGTAATTATGGGATTTTTATTAGATAAGTGTAAACTTAAAAAGATGGACGACGAGATTCTTTCGACTTGCCATCCTTTTACTTGTGGAGATGAGGATTTGGATGATTTCTTTCTACATGATGCAATGCGTTATAAAGCAGAATTGCTTGGTAAAACTTATTGCTTCGTGCTGGATGATGATCCTAAAACCATTGTTTGTATGTTTACTTTGTCTAATGATAGTATTAGAGTAGATGTCATACCTAATAGTCGTGGTCGTAAACTGTCTCATGGTATTCCTAGAGAGAAACGAATGCGTAGATATCCTGCTGTACTTATTGGAAGGCTTGGAATTAATGTTGACTTTCGTCATCAAGGTATAGGGTCAGAATTATTGGATTTCATTAAATCTTGGTTTATAGATGAAGAAAATAAAACAGGATGCCGCTTTTTGATAGTTGATGCCTATAATTGTATGGTTCCATTGGATTTTTATCAAAAGAATGAATTCTTGTTTTTGTTTTCGACGGAACAGCAAGAAGCAGAGAATCTGGGGTATGACATGACAAAGTCGTTGCATACGCGCCTCATGTATTATGATTTGAAGAAGTTAACTTCAAATTGATACCACCTTGTTATTCTACTTACAGGTGTCGCCTACTACGAGAGCTGGAGACACCTGCTGTAATGACATCTTATAGTTCGTTATCCAATATTTCCATCATTTCTGCTGCTGTAATCACTTGCGGTTCTTTTGGAAAGTGTTTGAGATTTCCTGTTACTAAGAAGGAATCTTCCTTGCTCAGGCAGACTTCGTAGAAGACTCGGTCGTCCTCATCTGGCATTTCGCCAGCATAAGGAAAACGGGACGTATCAATGACTGCATATACCATTGCGTTCTTTTCTTAATCGTCTGACTTCTCTGATTTCTTCATTGATTTCATCAAGTGTGAGATCTGGGGTTTCACCTCTTTCTGCTTTAGCTCTAAGTTGCTTGAACGCAGCCTTTGCTTTCGCAGTCACTTCATCTTCTTCTTCATTCTTTGCCTGAATGGAGAATGGAATGCTCTTACTGCGAATTACGGCCTTAACAAAGATGTTGATAGCGGTATTCGCACTCATGCCGAATTGCTCGCAGAGTTTATCAAACTGTGCTTTCTGCTGGTTGTCCATACGGACTGTCATTGCTGTCTGTGCCATAAGCCTAACATGTTTAATTAATAATCATTCTGACTGCAAATATACATCATTATGGCGTAAAATGGTATAGAATGGCTTATAATTTAATAAAGATTAAACTTTAGAATGTAACCGCCCTCAGTGCTGCTTTTTCTAAAATCACCCCGTCCCTCTTTTTTGATAAAGCGAGCTGCACTCGGCAATTTGAAAGCGAGCTTTCATTGCACTCATTGGCATCGCTTTTTCCCCTTAAAGAGGGCTCCACCTCTCACCCCGACCCTCTCACCCTCAGGGAAGAGGGAGGAAACCGCTCCTCCTCGTCGCTCGGAACCGCTACGCTCTAAGGTTGGCGGACCATCAAAGGTCTCGCCAGATTGTACGGGATGGGACCGCCAGGCTGTTGCGGGGGAGACCTAATGCTGCTTCAAAGCCATCGCCATGTTGTGCGGGATGGACCGCCTGGGAATAGCAGTTTATAGTTTACGATTGATTTCGTGCCGATTCGTGATGACAGGCTTAGGAATCTCTTACCTATTCGGCGTGCTCCATCTATCATCAAAGCAGATTTTCCTTGAGAATTCTGCTTCCATTGCAGCATTTCATTATATATTTTTCTCTTCATAATTATCTGTTTGTCACGTTATGACGACCTATCTTTGCCCTATTACTCACGTTTTGATGAGATAATAGTAGGCTATTTCTCACGTTTTGACGATTTTTTATGTTGCAAAGATATAAAAAAATGCCTTAAGTTATTCACCTAAGTCTTCTTTTTTATAAAGGCGTAATCAGCAAAGTCTCGCGCACCAGCTACAATTACCTTATAGCTGTTGAGGTAACTGGTTTTGATGGCGGATAGGGCTTTTTCCTTATCTAGCACCTTGCCATTTAAGTGATCTTTTTCCATTTTCATTGTTTTTCCTTTCTATTTTTTTGCAAAATTAGCTGAATGGTGAGAAAAATAGTTGCTCTGGAGAAAATATTCTCAACCTATGAAACGAACTTTCATAGCTGCCCCGTAACTTTGCACCAGTATACAGAATCAGGCACAAAGTATATGAGTGTCAATTGTTTTACTTTTAAAATATCAGACAGATGAATACGGCATTAAAGATGAAATTGGAGGAAATGAACAGACGTTTGAATGAGATAGAGCAGCTGGATGGTATTCTCATCGCCACAACCAACCTCGCAGAGAACATGGACAAGGCTTTTGAGCGTCGTTTCCTTATGATTCAAAATAGTTTGCATCAATATCATTTTCCTTGGCAGAAATGAAAATGGCGGTAAATACAAAATTACGTATTTACCGCCTTAATCATTTGTTGAGAGGAGTTAAGAAGCTGTGCAGATAATGCTACTTTTGTGATAAGTTTGAGTGGAATGGGAGATAGAAACTGTTAAATCTTGGAAAAACAGACAAATTATTGTATATTTGCCATGGAAAAGCGGACAAAATACGTCCGTTTAATATTAGAAAAGGGGACAAGGTTTCATTGGTCAATAATTCAGGTATTCCAATTTACCTGTTGTTCAAATCTGGTTGCTTTTAAGTTTCAGGTTAACAAGAAGACTCAAAACCACATTTCTGTTTACCTTCAGGAATGTGGCTTTGAGTCTTTTTGTATTTTACTATTTGAGCAGCAGTACAGATATATGAATGTACATTTACTGATATATATATTACCTATTTTTAGGTATTGTGAACTATTTATTTTTGTCGTATCTTTGCACCCAAAAAAATAAGTTAAAAGATTAGTATGAAACATATCCTGTTGCTTATGATGCTTTTTGAGGTGAGTCTGATGGGAAAGGCGCAATCTATGTCTGGCAAAGTTGTGGACAAAGATTCTCATGAAGCGATTATCGGTGCTGTCGTGTATGTGGGTAGTTCTCCGAAAGTGGCAGCTATCACTGATATTAACGGGCGATTTTCCATAGATGCAGCCAATGCAGGTAAATCTCTTAAGATTACTTATATAGGATACAAAAACTATTTAGGTAAGTTAAACCAGGCTCTCTATGAAATGGAACCGGAAATCAAGTCTGTGGGTGAAGTAGTGGTTACAGCTCAGGAGTCCAAGAGTCTGGCTTCTGCTTCTGTTATCGAGAAGCATGCCATGGAGCACCTACAGCCTTCAAGTTTTACGGACATTCTCGAACTGTTGCCTGGTGGACGTTCCAAAGATCCTGATTTGAGTAGCCCTAATACGATTCGTATTCGGGAAGCCGGAAGTCCTTCAGGATATACTACCACTTCCCTCGGAACGAGTTTTGTAGTAGATGGAGCTCCCATCAGTACCAATGCCAATATGCAATATGTGGCTGGGTCTTGGGATGCAGCAACAACATCCAGAGAAAATATGAATGCCGGAGTGGATATGCGTAGCATCTCTACCGATGATATCGAGAAAGTAGAGGTGGTACGTGGCATTCCATCGGTAGAATATGGCGATTTGACAAGTGGTCTGGTGAAAATAGAACGTAGGAGAGGTGGAAATGACTGGAATGCCCGTTTGAAAGCAGATATGGGTAGCAAACTCTTTTATCTTGCAAAAGGATTGGAATGGACTCCCCAGCAGATGACCCTCAATCTCAGTGTTGATTACCTCGATGCGAAGGCGGATCCAAGAAACCGGCTTGAAAATTACAGGAGACTGACGTTTTCTGCCCGGTTCGGAAAAACTTGGTTGACAGATTTTTACCGTTGGAAGATTTCGTCCAATCTCGATTATACCGGTTCTTTTGATAATGATAAAGTTGACCCGGATCTCAATAATCAGGCGGAAGATTCTTATAAATCGCAATATAATAAATATGTATTTAATTCACATGTAAGTCTGTCTCCCAAGAAACGCATTTGGTTTAAGTCGCTGGATCTGACTTTGTCAGCCTCTTATGAGTATGACCTTATCAAGCGAACCAAACTGGTACAGCTGACCCGCCAGACAGTGGCAGCTACAGCAACTACACAAGGGGTTCATGATGGTGTTATCCTTCCCTATAAATATGTGGCTTGTCATGATGTAGAAGGAAAACCGCTCAATCTTTATGCTAAGGTCAATGGTAAATTCCAGGTTCCTTCTCTTGTGGTTTCCAATACCTTGCTGTTAGGCACCGATTGGAATTACGACAAAAATAAAGGACGGGGGCAGATTTATGATGTAACCCGCCCTCTTTATGCAGGTTCCATGTCATGCCGTCCCCGAAATCTTTCTTCAATACCTTCCAACCAACAGTGGGGAATTTATGCTGAGGAACAGTTGACATTGCCTTTTGCTGGGCATTCTCTTGAACTGGTAGCCGGTATAAGAGGTACGCAGATGTTGAATCTGCCCAATAATTATGAGATGCATGGTAAGTTTTTCTGGGATCCCCGTATCAATCTCGGCTTGACTTTTCCGAAATTCAATATTGGCAAGCTACCATCCTTTATCCGAATAGCAGGTGGAATAGGTGAACATACCAAAATGCCTACTTTGGAACAGCTTTACCCTGATCCTGTATATCTGGACTTAACCCAGCTGAATTATTACCATACGAATCCAGCGTATCGCCGTATCAACCTGATGACGTATGTGATAGATGCAACCAATCAGAATCTGAAGCCAGCACGTAATTTCAAATGGGAGGTGAGTACTGACATCAATATAGGAGGCAATCGATTGTCTGTCACACTCTTTAGGGAGAATATGACTTCAGGCTTCCGTTTGCAGACGGCTTATGCTCCCTATATATATAGGTGGTATGATGCATCGGGAATTGATGCCGATGCACTGTCGGCTCCACCTTCTTTGGAAGGATTACCCTTTGAGGAACGTAAGGAACTGAGGGGCTACAGTTATTACACCAATGGCAGTCAGACTCTCAAACGGGGAGTGGAATACACCTTTGCTACCCGAAGAATAGAAAAACTGTTCACCAGACTCACTATCAACGGAGCATGGTTCCGCACGGTTTATCGTAATTCTGTGGTAGAGACTTATCGCCCAAGTGCTGTTATCGGCAGTAAGCAGATACAGTATGTGGGGTATTATGAACATGATGGAGGCAATATGAATGAAATGCTCAATACCAATTTCACGTTAGATACGGATGTCCCCAAGTTGAAGTTGGGCTTCTCAATATCCGCCCAATGCCTGTGGTATACACTGAAACAGAGTAAAGAGGTGAGTAATTATCCTACCAGCTATATGGATAATGACGGTGTGATGCATGAGTGGAAAGCAGGTGATGAAAATGATGCTTATCTCAGGTATCTGATCAGGGATTATAACGATAGCTATTATCTCAAATACAGAGTACCTTTTGCCATGAATGTCAATTTCAAGGTAACAAAGAAACTCTTTGATGAGAAACTGAATGTAGCTCTGTTCTGCAACAAACTGTTGGATTATACTCCCGAATATGAGAACAATGGAGTAACGATCCGCCGTCATGTAACTCCCTATTTTGGATTAGAAATGAATGTAAAGATATGAAGAGATTGTTGATTATATGTATGATGACCTGTGGTTTTATCATTTCCTCCTGTCATCAGGATGAAGATTCCCTGTTTGCCGAAGCTTCCATCGTGTTGCAGGGAGAAACGGATATCGTTCTCGACAGGGTCCAGGGTACGGTAAGTCTTACCAATCTGAATACCACCCAGGTTTTCACCGTATCATCATTTGAAGGGAATATAGCCAGAGCCAGTATTCTTCGGGGTTCTTATGCTATCCTGGTAGAGGGTACTGCCCAATATCATGACGCTTCAGGTAAAACCTACATCAGGATGTTCAGGGCAAGTACCGATTATGTGGGATTGGAAAAGGAAGAACATAATGAAGCGATGTTGAACATAATTTGGATGTAAATCATGAAGAAGAGATATTTCATATTATTTCTGTGCTGTGTGTCTTGGTTTACTGGAAGGTCTGCAGTAACAGATTCTGCCAGGATAGAGCATCATGCTACGTGGAAAAACTGGCAGAAGGAGACAGCATGGCAAAATCCCGCCATTCATGGGCTTAGCCTCACGCTGCCTTATTCTGAAGTGTATGTCCAGATGGATTACCTGCATCAATCTGCTCCCTTTGTACTGCAGAAGGGAACAGGGCATTTCCTCTCTGAGGCCAAGGCTGAAACCTTCCTTCGCTTGAGCAACCACTCTTCTGCTTGGGGGGCAGCATCTTACATGACGGGAAAGCAATATCAGGTCAGCTGGAATTCTTCTTCTGATTATGATTTGCTGAATCCTTATATTCTGGCGGATACTCTAGGAGGTGACACACATTGTGAACGGTATGGTTTTCAGGGCGGATATGCTGTTAGCAAGGGGAAATTCCAACTCGGTATTGAAGCGATTTTCAGAGCAGAACATGAATATCGGAATGTGGACCCGAGAATGCGAGGTATTGTCACAGATCTGACTCTACGCCTTGGTACTGCCTATGATTTCGGTAAATACCAGTGGGCTGCCGGTCTAGAAGGGAATGTATACAAGCAGACCAATGATGTGGATTTCTATCGGGAACTGGGTGTTATACCTGAGTTTCAAATGACAGGATTGGGAACAGAATACAGTCGTTTCTCCGGAGATAAACGCACCTTATATTATAAAGGTGGAGGATATGGAATAAATCTGGATGCCAATCCGTTGAACGAAACTGGTTTTTATGGTCATGCCAAGCTTTGGAGACGGCAATATAAACGTATGCTTGCCGATTTGAATTCCGTACCCTTAACCCAGTTGTTTTATCATTCTGCAGAAGTCTCCTTGGGATGGAAGCACATGGGAGGGAGCCGTCAGGTAGCCTTAGATGGAAACCTTGTTTTTGTCAGACGTAGTGGTGATGAAAACATCATTGGCAAGTCCTCTGCCCAATATTATCCTATTATCGGTAAACTTACGATGTATAAGAATTATCTTATAGATACCTATCTCAGAGGACTTTACGGATGGGGGAGTGACTCTGGTACATGGTGCTTGAATGGAAAGATCGGATATTGGAGCAATCGTGAGCGATATGTCTATCCTGAACGCAAAATGGAGGCTGCTAAGATCTATGGAAGATTGGGTGGACAGTGGATGCGCAGTCTCTCCCGAACTGTGGCCCTTACTGTGGACATGGCGGCAGCCTATTATGGTAATGTCAGTTCTGGTATCGTCATGCCTTATGCCAATATGAAGGCTTCGTTCCAGGACATGATCAATCATCAGTACCAGTTTGAAAAAGCAGGCTATGGAATGCTCTCTGCTAAGATACGTAGTGATTATCGGCTATCAGGCTCACAGATCGGCTTGTTTGCCGAATTAGGTGGAGATTGGATAACTTGTTCTGAAAACGAACACCAGCACCATCTGCATTTGGCTCTTGGTATCACATTCTAAAGTATAATATAGTATTAATGTAACTAAAAGTAGAAAAATGAAAAAGTTAATTTTAAAGAGTATGATGTTGCTTTCGGTGTTGGCATTGACTTTCACCTCTTGTAGCGACAATGATGACAAAGTAGTTACCACTCCTGTGTCATTGAGTATTGAAATGCCATTGGGACTGGAGAATGTAGTTCTCTCCAATGCCAAAGCGGTTTTTACCAATGTAACTACCAATGAAACGTTTATCCAGGAGCAGTTCCAGGAAAAAAATGGTAGCTTTATGGCATCTGTTGCCGATGTGCCTGAAGGAACATACAATGTTGCCATCAGCGGTGACCTGAGTTTTACTAAGGATGGTATTGCCGGTAGCAGTAAAATCAATCAGAAGAGCGAGAATGTGAGTGTAAAATCCGGCAATGCCCAAGTCAAGTTGGCTGTGAACACATTCAATGCTAAGGGAGGTTTCGTTATCTCAGAGATTTTCTTCACGGGTACGCTTACTCCAGAAGGAAAGCAGTATTCTGATGACCAGTATTTCATTCTTTCCAATAATTCTGATGTTACGCTCTATGCAGACAGTATAGCGGTTCTGGAATCTAAGTTCCTCACAGTATCAAAATATGATTATAATCCGGATATCATGAACGAAGCAATGACGGTAGATGCTATCTATATGATTCCAGGAAAGGGTACGGAAGTTGCAGTAGAACCAGGCAAATCTCTTGTCTTGGCATTGAATGCCAAGAATCATACAGAAGCAAACTCAGCTTCATTTGATTTAAGTAAGGCTGATTACGAATTCTATGATGAGAGTTCAAATCCACGCTTCACAGACGATGACAATGCCAGTGTTCCTAACCTGGATAAATGGTATTGCAGTTCACTTACCTATTTCTCTTTGCATAACCGTGGTTTCAAGACTTATGCCATTGCCCGTATGCATGGCGATAAGGAGAAGTATCTCAAAGAGAATACTTACGATGCCAGCTATGTGATGAAAGTGAATGGTAATGCTTATCCGATGACAGCCAAGAACTGTATCAAGGTTCCTAATTCCTGGATACTGGATGCGGTTAATCTTTCTATTGCATCTATGTGGCAATGGAATCTGGTATCTGCAAACCTTGATGCAGGATGGGCTCATTGTGGTCAGGTAGACAAAGATGAAAACCGCTACGGCAAGTCAGTAATCCGTAAGAAGGATGCTGATGGCAAATGGGTTGATACCAATAACTCTACCAATGATTTCGAATCAGATGCAACAGTCTCTTTCCTGAAGAAATAGGCATTCTTGTATAATTTTAAAAAAGAAAAATTTATGAAGAATCAGTTTTGGGGATTATTCCTTCTCTCTTTGTTTCCAGCTTCATTGTTCGCTCAGACTGTGGAGCAGGACACTTCCGTGCGACAGGGCAAGTTGAAGAATGGACTGACTTACTATATACGACATAATGATAAAGAGGCAGGCCTTGCCGATTTCTATATTGCCCAGCGCGTAGGTTCCATCCTTGAGGAACCCCGTCAGCGTGGACTGGCTCATTTTCTGGAGCACATGGCTTTCAATGGTACCAAGCATTTCCCTGGCAAGGGGAAGAAGTTGGGAATCGTGCCTTGGTGTGAAACCATAGGTGTTAAGTTTGGAGCCAACCTGAATGCCTATACATCTGTAGATCAGACAGTCTATCACATCGGGTCTGCCCCCGTCAAGCGTGAGGGCATTATCGATTCGTGTCTTCTGGTACTCAACGACTGGAGCCAGTATATCAATCTCGAACCTAAGGAGATAGACAAGGAACGTGGTGTTATTCATGAAGAGTGGAGAAACCGGCGTACCGGTATGGCCATGCAGCGCATGATGGAGAATGTGATGCCAAAAATCTACAAGGGAAGCAAATATGAAGATTGTATGCCTATCGGCAGTATGGATGTTGTTGATAACTTTCCTTACAGAGATTTGCGCGACTATTATCAGAAGTGGTACAGGCCTGATCTTCAGGCCATCGTGGTTGTGGGCGACTTCGATGTGGATATGATGGAGAAGAAAATCCAGAAACTTTTCGGTAAGATCAAAGCCCATAAGAATCCTGCAGAGCGTGTCTATTATCCCGTAAATAACAACGACAAGATGATAGTTGCCATTGAGAAGGACAAGGAGCAGCCTATTATCATCGGCCATCTCTACATGAAAACCGATGCCACTCCTGACAGCGAAAAGAGCCAGGTAAAGTATCAGCGTGATGACTATGTAAGCGGACTCATCACTTACATGCTCAATGGCCGTCTCTCAGAAAAGAAACAGGTGGCAAATCCTCCATTCATGAGTGCTACCGTAAGGAATGGTGCTTTTTTTGTTTCCCGTACCAAGGATGCCTTCAGTATGAGCATCAGCTGCAAGCAGGATCACGTACTCGGTGGTATCTACGAGGCTGTGGGTGAAGTTGAGCGTGCCCGCCAGCATGGTTTTACAGAGAGTGAACTGGAACGTGCCAAGAAACTCTATCTCAATGCAGCAGAACGAAAACTGAAGATGGAGAAGGATTATCGCAACGCCCATTACGTAAGCCAGTGTGTGGATCATTTCCTTGAAGGAGAGCCTATCCTTACTCCAGCCTATAATCTGCAACTGGTAAAGCAATTTGATGGTGAAGTAACCCTGGCTGAGGTTAATCAGTCTGTAGGTAACATCATTACGGATAAAAACCAGGTATTTGTGATGTATGGCCCTGATAAGGAAGGATTTGTTATTCCTTCAGAATCAGAAATAGAAGCTACGGTACTTGCTGCCCAGAAAAAGCAATATGAACCGTATCAGGAGGAAAAGATTCCTTCTACGTTGATATCTGCCTTGCCAAAACCGGGCAAGATTGTGTCTGAAAAACCATACGGCAAGTTTGGCATGACAGAGATTACGCTCAGTAATGGTATGAAGGTTTACGTAAAACCTACCGACTATCAGGCAGACCAGGTAATGATGAGCATGCGCGCTGAAGGTGGAACCTCACTTTACGGAAATGAGGATATTCCTAATTTCTCTCTCTTGACAAGTGCCATCACAGAAGCGGGTGTAGGCGACTTTTCAGCTACTGCTTTGCGTAAGGCTTTGGCAGGAAAGTCAATCAGGCTGACTCCATCCATCAGTAGTGAAGACCAGCGTATAGCAGGCTCATCTTCTGTAAAGGATATGGAAACCATGCTCCAGCTGGCACACCTTTATTTCATGGCACCCCGTAAAGACAGTGTGGCATTTGAGGGTTTGAAGAATCGAACGCTGTCATTTCTGAAAAACCGTAATGCAAGTTCCAAGGTGGTTTACAATGACTCCCTTTCTGCCGTTCTCTATGACCATAACCTGCGTATGGCTCCTGTCACCGATGAGGTTCTTGCCAAGGCTGATTACGGACGCATTATGGAAATCTATCGTGAACGCTTCAGCGATGCTAGCAATTTCAAAACCGTTTTCATCGGAAAGATAGACATGGCAGAACTTCGTCCTTTACTCTGTCAGTATCTGGCTACCTTGCCTTCGACCTATAAGAAGGAGGAGACAGACAAGAAAAACGTTCCGCAGATTGTTATGAAGAACGAAACGGTGAAGTTTGTTCATCAGCAGGAAACACCGCTTGCCAATGTGAGCGTGTTCTATACGGGCAACGTACCGTTCTCACCAAAGAACGATCTGGTGCTGGATGTCCTGACCCGCGTATTGCAGATAGCCTATACAGATTCTGTAAGAGAGGAGAAGGGAGGTACCTATGGAGTAGGAGTCAGTTTCAACCTTGAGAAGGATGCCCTTCCAAATGCCTTGCTTCGCATTACCTACAAGAGTGATCCGAAACGTTATGAAGAACTGAATCCTATTATCTACCAGCAACTTCAGAACATCGCAGATAAGGGACCTTTAGCCAGCAGTATGGATAAGGTGAAGAAATATCTGAAAAAACAATACCAGCAGATGATTATCACCAACGACTACTGGAGTTATGTTATCTGGCATGAGTTGGATGCTGATGCCGATTTTGATAAAGATTACTATAAGATGGTGGATTCTCTTACTTCTGAAGAGGTGCAGCAGATGGCACAGACTCTGCTCAAACAGAATCATCGGATAGAGGTAACAATGCTGTCAGAGTAATAATCAGAATATTTCATTAAAAATAAGACCCGGCAAGAGAATAGCTGCAAGCTATCTCATGCCGGGATTTTTCATTTTACGATAGAAGTTTGAGCGAACTTTAGCAAAGTTCCCATTGGACATACAAAACGACAGTAGGGACGTGTGATTATAAAGGATATTGCGATGAAAAGAAGCGCAATCACAATCACTATCCATGAGGCAGAATGGAAGATAAATGCCGAGAATGGTTCAAAATCAGTCCATTCGCTCCAAACTCCTCCCCATATACATATCATCAATAATGCCCATATCATCTTGCGAAGCTTATCAAGCCGTTTTATAGTAACGGGGCTCATTTTTAACTTGTATTTCACGCATCTGCCAGCTATCTGTTGCAGGGAGCCATACGGACATACATGGGTACAGTAATGCGACTTCTTTCCAAAAAGCGGATAGATAAAGGCTGTTACCAGCATGACTATCGCTATGATGCTGACCGATATTTCCATGCCATGGGCTGCAAAGCCCAGCAGGAAGGTATAAGAAAGGCAGGTACCACACCAGAAGCCGAGCACAATGCCATTCAGTATCAGTTGACAGAAATGGTATCTTCTGTTCTTGATAAACAATGGCAGAATGGCTGCCATCAGGACAACAGCTATCCCTATGATGTTTCTGAGAGAGAACAGGGAAGAGCTGTTGTTTTCGGAAGGACTTCTGCTGCTACCATTTTCTGAATCTTCAGTCGCTAAATGCGCTTTAGCATACAGAAGTCCCTGATGCATGTTTCCGATGATAGCTTTGGATGAGAAAGTAGCACCTGTGACAGCATCCACCTTCATATCCATAGCTTTGTCTATCGTTTTACCTTTCCATTTTTCAAACAGAGTAGAGGCATTGTCAAAGAATTCCTTGGTCTCATCATTCTTTAATGCAATGATGTTTTCTACAACGCCATTCCTGATTACTATTTTGAGTGGAACCTTTCCTCCATATCCCATGATGTTGGATGCTAGAACAGAAGTATTAATCTCTGCTCTTCCGTTTCCAAACATGCGTAGCGTGTCGTTGCTTGCAGTTTCTGCCTTCTGTTCAGATTTGAGAGAGTATCCAAACAGTTCATGATGCTTTGTGATGGCAAGTGATGAAACAATAATCAGACAAATGAAAAGATTTACAACCTGTTTTATCCGGAAAAATGATTTCATATTACACTTAATCCTTTCTTTCCTGTTTTCTCTTATTTATGTTTCAGGTAATAAGCAATACCGCGTTTTACGTTTTCTTTCACAGCTTTGCTTGAGAAAGTGGCTCCAGTAACGCCATCTACTTGGACTGAAGCGGCCTTGCTGACTTTCATGCCGTTCCATTTATTGAGCAACCCCTGTTTTACCTTATTGAAGAATTTGGGCGTTTTCTGGTTGGCAAGCGGTTTGATATCTATAATCTTTCCTTTCTTGATGTGGATGGAGAGAGGGGTGTTGCCACGAAATCCCCTTACATCTTTACCCAAAGTAGTGGTGTTGATAATGTAACTGCCATCTGCTTCTTTCGTCATAATCTCTGAATGAGAACTTTTGGTTGTTGCAGTCATGCTACCAATCAATCCTGTGCTCAGTAAGGCTGCTAAAATGAATATTCTTTTCTTCATAATTGTATTGATATTTCTATAATAGAATGCAAAATTACACAATTATTCTGTAATATACAAGACCCTATAGAAAAATCATCATTTTTAGGTATAGCCCTTCCAATGATGAGAATGAACCTTCCATTGCTATGGTAGGCAGAATCTGTCTTCCCAAATCTCATCCAAATATCAAAAAAGCCAGAAAATACTTCTCGGTATTATAGCTGTAGTAGGAGATAACGATGGCATGGTTGTTACTCATGGCCTTGATGATGTCTTCCTGAAAGTTTCTGCCAGAAGGCATATCTTTCAAAAGGACTCGTTCCTTGAGCTTGCGGCTGTTGCTGACCATAGCATTGAGAGAGAAGGCATTGAGCATCCAACTTCGGGTACTTCCTTCCTCGAAGCAGTCGCCATACTCTATGTAATAACGATAGCCGCTGCCACAGCGGACAAAATGGCTCTGTTTTATATTAGAAAAGCGGACAAAAATATAATTAAACGTATGATAGACAGATGCTTAGACGATTTCTTAAAAAACATGGTGATTAAAAAAACAATAAGTCCAGAGCGATACAGCAATGAGGAACCAAATATAACTTTTTTCAAAACTGATAGGTGTAACTACTAGTAATATAGTAGAGACGCTGTCTTGGTGATATACGAATCGTTGCTGCAACGAAAAAAATCCGTGAGATCTGTGGGACATTAGAACAAGAATCAAAAACTCCTCCAAAAATTTGATAGTTTCACAGAAAACTCTTATATTTGCAGTCAAAAAGGAGATACAATAATGAAGACAATAGAACAGATTTTGAAAATAAAGGCAGTAGTGCTTTATATACTGAAAGCATTCCCAGAAGGAGTTGATTATATTCATCTCTTTAAGGTAATGTATTTTGCGCAGCAAGATCAGTTGAAAGAGTATGGATTGCCAATCATGTACGATACCTTTGTTGCAAGAAAGCATGGTCCTGTACCTGCTTTAACCTATAAGGTGTTGCGTGGTATTGGAGGCAAGGCTGACCTTTCTTCGCCAGAATTGAAGGATTTTGCAGATTCATTGAATATAGCCATCTCTCAGGATGGTCATCAACTTGTTCTAGCTTCCAAGAATGCGGAATGCGATATGGATGAACTGTCTGTAGCTGATGTGAAGATGTTGGATAAATGGATTGAAAAGTGTAAGGATGTAGAATCCTTTGACCTATCCGATAAGTCACATGAAGACAGAGCTTGGGAACGTGCAAAACGTCAGGCTGACAAGACAGGTGAGGACTCCAAGATAACCATGTATGATATGGCAGCTGCGGCAGGAGCAAGCAAAGACATGCTATGTGTAATTCGCGACCGTCAATCAGTTCAAAAAGCATTGTCATGGATTTAAGGGAGTTGCAGAAAAACTATCTTGATAATCTCCGTAAGGTTACCGAAGAAAAATTAGAAATAGGTTCGTTGGTACGAACAGTTATTTCAATAGAAGAAGGCTTGGTTTTCAAGGATGGAAGAAAGCAGAAACCAAAGAAGTTAGTAATTATCGGAGTAGATAAAGTGAAAAAAGTATGTTATGGTTC
>ERZ791902.528-NODE-528-length-27350-cov-7.851255_pt1 | contig 27350 bp, 20 predicted proteins | sample MGYA00510149_ERZ791902 | MGnify/ENA primary metagenome ERZ791902 (study PRJEB30046, sample SAMN00792060) | human gut metagenome | study: EMG produced TPA metagenomics assembly of the A metagenome-wide association study of gut microbiota in type 2...
CCTACAATTTTTGAAGCCAACTTTTAGTCGACCCTATCTAATTGCGGATTACCTTAAATAATTCTAAATCCACTCTATTAAATATGTTTTACATATAGAATATTTTAATCATAAAACGAACAAATTTTATAACCAAACAAATGTAAACGATTACAATATCTATTTCATTCTTTTAATTTGAAAAAAACCAACCATAGACAAAATCAAAAGACCAACATACATCAGTGTAAAATCAGACACACCCATCTTAACTTTAGACTCCGATTGATTGACTTCAGCCTTCTCTTTAGCCTTTGTTTCATCTGAAGCACCAGAACCCTTACTTGTATCCATTCTTACATTTTCTGTATTTCTATCCAAAATAGAAAATACAGCATTCTCAACTATTTCATACCTATAATTCTTTGACTTACTCTTTACACTCAACTTATAATCTCCAACATCTTCTCCAGGTTCTCTAGACAAAACATAATCTTCATTTTCAAATACTGGATTCTTTTCATTTACATACTTTGAATATTTTGGCAAATGAAGTTGAACTGTTTTAGGAAGAATCGTTACTTTAAATGGAATGGATTCATAATACCTTGAATCCACATCAAAGCTTACCATGTATTCCCCGACATTCTTTAATACAATGGGCTTAACTTGATCCAAATCACAATAAATTTGAATGCCTGATTCTGAATACACATATTCAACATCTGGATGTGTTATCCTTTTCTTTTCAATTGTATCATCACTTGCATTCTTAGGCTCAAACTCAAATTCAACATTGCCATTATAATCATCAATCGATTCAAAATCCCCATTATTAAGAACCCTTAATTTGAAACTATAATCTCCATCATACAAACACAAGTATTTAGATTCTTCTAAGTCTCCCTTTTTATTATAAGTAACTTTTACCTGTACCTTTTTAGGAACGATTTCATAATCTAAATATGTTCCATCCGAATATATTGCGATATACTTACCACAATCTATTGGAGCCTCAGTTACATACTCATCTTCATCCAAAGAATAATAAGCAACAGCATCCTCAATCTTAATGAGTTGACCTATATACTCATAAGACAACACATCATTCGCCTCTATACCTAGTGGCATACAAAATAGAAATAAAGCAAAAACAACACCTAATAATTTTTTCATACCCTGTATCCTTTCCATAGGTGAAACTCTACTTCCACTATAGCATGGAAAGAATATGAGTATTTGAAATCAACTAATAATGACAAAAGGTTGTTAATAAGTGCAAATGTACAAGTATTTTCTAATGCCGAATCTTTACAATATGTTTCTTTGTCTTTTTATCATAATTGATTCCAATCAACAATAAATTCTCTGTATAGTCTTGAATAGATTGAGGATACTCTTTGTTTTGGATTTGATCTAATGCACTCTGTACATTTTGATTCCATTTCAATTCGACAAGTAATGCAGGATAATATTCTTTATATTCAGGTTTTGGAATATAGACAAAATCCGCAAAGCCTCTTCCGGTTGGAAGTTCTCGTATCGGCTTAAAGTAATATTTCAACGTAGAAAGATAAGCAAGTGTTAAAACACAGCTTAAACTGTTTTCATTATGATATGTAATATTAGAAGCATATGTATTGTGAATCTTTTCAATGCCAATAGCTACCGTTTCTTCATCTAAATCCAATGTAGCATCTAATATTTTACTAGACTCTTTTTCAAACAAAATCAAGTCATTCCATTTATCTTCAGAGACAGAGTTTACAAATTCCTGACGAATTTCTTCATTGGGAATAAATACCGTCCTATATGTTTGATTGTATCCTAAATAGCCTAGGTGTACTAAAGCTGTTAATACATCATCCTTATTTTTAAAAGATATCATGTCATTTTGGAAAGTGGTTGTTCTAACTTCTACCTGACTTCCACTCAGCATTTGAATAATCGCATCTTTTAATCCATCAAAATTCATCTTGATTAAAGAATTAATCGATTCATAAGAGCTGGTCTGTGTCCAATAGCTTTGAAGAATATGAAAATTCAAATAGCTCACAACCGCTTTTGGATTATAAACATGCTCATTGCCCAACAAATAACCATCATACCATTTTTTGACTTCACTAAAACAATCCTGACATAAATATTGTACTTCTTTTTCTGTAAAGCCAAAATAAGGTGCTAAAGGACCTGGATTCAACATGGTATATTCATCAAAATTATTTAGGGCAGACTGTGTCTGTGTTTTTTTAATAGGAAGAATTCCAGTTAAATAGGCTAAGGCAATGCATTCTGAAGCATATTGATTTTTAAAGATACTTCTTAAGAAATCTAGATATTGATTTTGTATCGTTTGATTTTTATAGTCTCTAAACAATACGTCCCATTCATCAATGATCACAACAAATTGATTTCCCGTTTTCATATGCACTTCATGAAGCACACCTAATAAAGTGTCCGTTCTTAATAAATCATAATTCGAATAGGTTTCTTTTAGCTCTTGAATACATTCATTTTCAATATAATCTACAACATTGAAAACACCTTTTGCCAAAGCAATACATGCTTGTACATCAATACGTATAACATCATATTGATTCAAGTACTTTTCAAAAGCAGGACTTGATGAAATATGATAAGGCATAAACAATTCTTTTGAATCACAACCCTTTGAATAATAAGCACAAAGCATATCGGCTGTCATGGATTTTCCAAAACGTCGAGGTCTAGAATTACAGATAAATTTAGATGTGGTTGAAATCACACTATTTGTGTATTCAATTAAACCTGTTTTATCCACATATACATTAGAACTCACAGTTTCTTTAAAATTCATATTATTTGGATTTAAAAACATTGCCATATATTCCACCACCATTCTATTATCGATTTCTTTATGTTGCAGCTACATACCTGCAAGCCTTATAAACATATTGCTTAATACATTCATAATCCATATGCATAGATGAGGATAAAAACATCCTCGATTCCAATTTATTCTTTGATTTTGACAATTGCAAAAGTTTCCTTATTTTTTTCTATTCTAATTTTAAACCATAATAAATATCATATAAATCATCACATACGTCATGTGTTAATTTTGATAAAGGCCTTTTTCCAAATGACTCCTCACTTAGATAGTTACTGAATATCATCTCATACAGTTCATCTTTTGATTTGAATAATTCATCATAAGTAGCAAATAAATAATTAATATACTCAGGACTAAATATCATGGCTTTCTTTAAACACTCTTGAACAACATCCTTATGTAATTGATACACCTCATTCAACATCAATGTCTCTATATTACTTTTAAAATTTGTATTTCCGTCAATTTCTATTTTTAAATCTTCAGTATTGAATAAATAATCCATCCCCGTTATTGAAAAATCAAATTTTATTAAATCATTCGTTTTATATTTCTTATCATGAGGAGAATAACCTAAATGGCTTTGTTTTTTAGCATGATTACAACAATAACATACTGGAACTAAATTATAGAATGAAACAGACAATAATGGATATTCACTTTTATTATAAAAATGGTCAAATTGACAAGTAGTTCTTTTATTTGTTGAATTTATAAAATTTCTATTGCAATATGGACATACTGTGACTCCTAAAGAATGAATAAATTCTAATCTTGGAAATTTATTGCTGTATAGATAATCAACAATATATTTTTCATGGGGAGGAGGTGAATAATGGAAAGATGCTTTTAAATTATCTAATTTTTCCACAATTTTGCTTAAAGTGTCAAAATCAGCTTTGACCACGTCTGGAAAACTAAACTTTTTACCATCTATTATGATATTATTTTTACACCAATCATTTATTTCATGTAAATTACGTTTGTATTCTTCTTTTTTCTTCTGATATTTTTTTATTTCAAACAAGTCATAGCATAATTTTTGAACCGTAATTTTCTCATTATCATTAAACCGAATTGGAATCATATTACTCACCCTTTAATTGCTTAAGCCGTTCTTCATATAACATTATTCTCTTTTCCCTTAAATCCATAGAGTCATTATATTCTGTTCTAACCAACATAGAAAGTAATTTTTCACGAATCAAAGGTTCACCAATCAAAGATATCTTATTTTTTAATTGATTCATATACTCAGAATCATAGTCATGTTCTTTAATATCCATTACTTCTTTAATTAAAGAAGTAATCTTCATTTTTGCAAATTCTCCAATTTGACCTTGTTTCTCTAAGAAAAACGCATCATCGAACAACTTATATATATTGGTCCCAAACGTCTCACTATGATTTTCATTTTTATCTATTAAAAGTTTACCATCTGTTTTCTTCAAATAAAGAATATTTGATTTAGGCATATCCGATAATACAATTGGACTATGCGTGGCAAATATAATTTGAACATTTTTTTCTTTAAAGATAAACTTAACTTCTCGAATCAAATGATTAAGTAATTTTTGTTGCCAACTAGGATGACAATATAAATCAATTTCATCTATCAATAATAAGATATTATCAAATGTACTTTCTTTTACATTTGTACCAATTTTATTATAATACGATATCATGTGAATCCATGAGAAAAAATTAAGCATTGCTCTTTCTCCTGATGATAGATCCAGTCCTTCAATATTGATATATTTTAAAACAAACGATGATTTATTATTAAACATTGAATTCTCAATTAAACCGAAAAATTCAGAAAGTTCTTCACTTTGATATTTAATTTTTATACTCGTACTATAAGCTAAATCACCTTTAGGAAGCAAACAAGAATATCTCGAACATTTTTCTAAACATCTCTCATACAATTTTATTTCCTCATAAGCATCTTTAAAACACTCTTTATTTTTATCTTTCACCATTCCATCTATATATTCAATCAATTCATCTTTATTTGTAAATTCTTTTAAATCTGTTTTTTTTAAGCGATTAATAGCGATTAATTCGAACAATAAATTCTCATATAAAACTAACACGATATCATCCTTGAATGCTGCATTTTCCATGTTTGATAATGCAGATTGCCATATATCATAATAAGTTTTCAATTGTGTTTTATCATCTTTATCATTTATATTTTGACCATTTATTTTGTCAATCCATCGCTTTAAATAAATATCAATCCTTTTAAATGAGATTTTCAAATTTCGCTTTAATAAATTTTCAAATATACTTTTTTCATTCTGCTTAGAGATATACTTCAAGTATAGAACATCCAAAATGCTCTGAAATTCAGATAAAGGCCTATATTGTCCCAACATAACAGAAATTTCGTAAAAGCCTCCATAAAGCTTTTTATTATGGAAATAACTTTTTTCATAGAAAGATTGTTTTAGTAAATTCAAACTATTTGGATTTAAAGCAAGCATGCTTAAACTAGCATGTGTTGATAACTCACCTATAGAATATTGACTATTAGTAATAAAAATTTTAGTCAAATTTTTATAGTCTTTATTATAAACTAACATATCCTTAAGCTCATTAAAATCTTTGCTGAGATAAATACATTTAAAATCTACATTAGTATTAAAGTTCTCTATATTATGATAACAAATTAATTGATTTCCATCTTTATATATAGCAACTTTTTTCTTGTACTCATACTGTTCCAAAAAATAATCATCGTAATTATTATTCTTAATTTGCTTCACACTAAAATCTGAAAGGAATATGTAATCTAATAAAGTTGTTTTACCAACTCCATTTTCACCTACAATTGCAGTTATATTGGATATGCATCCACTTTCATCAAAAAAATTTTCTGAAACGATTTTCTTTGTACTTTTTTCAAGCAGTGTATATAAACCTTCATGATACTCTATTTCAAAGTAATAATTTGGTGAAAAATTAAAACCACACTTTTCAATAAATTCATTCTTGGATAAATTCACATATAAAAATACCAATTCCATTTCTATACCTGTTATGAAGTGACCTTTGTCAAGACAAAATTACACTCATATTTTAAAAATATTCAGTTTTAGATTGATGACATACAGGAACTCCTAAACAAATCTATCGACAGTTAACCACTCTGTGATTCGTGGATTGGTTACCTAAGGTTAATGGTCCGTCGAATAGGTTTTGTAAATCTTATATCGTGGATCAATAGCTTTTTTACACAGTCATCCTCGCGACTTGATTCCTATACCACTATTGCCTTAAAAGTATTACCGTAAATAACCAGACCTGTTTCATTATTTACGAAGTTCCTCTATATCATCAATCCTTTGTCTTTCTAAAAGTCTTTCTTCAAATCTCCTTTCCCTTATTTTTTGTTTTAATGGATGTTTCCTGTTTCCATTCCCCAAATAAAACATGCTAACTCTCTAGCTACAGCGACTATTGCCTTATTTCTAGGCACATTTCGTTCAATCAATTTTTGGTATTTCTTCTTCAAACGTTCCGTTGCCTTATCCGCATATGCAATAATATTTACATCCATTACTTTTTGACGACTTTTTAACCTTTGTGATTTTTTCGCATATACGTTTCCTTTCACCAAAGATTGTGCACATTCTACCAGTGTTTTTCCAATCACAGTATTTCCTTGCTTTGTAATACCAATTTGGTTGTTTTTATCGCCACTAGAATGTTCTCCTGTTGTAAGTCCAGTATAGGATGCATATGCTTTTGCGTTTGGAAAACGTTCAAAATCAGCTGTTTCTACCTGTATAGTCATGGCCGCAAATGTATCTATACCCTTAAAACATCTTAATTTAGATACCTTTTCATGGTATCTTTCACTTTGGTACATCTCATCAATACGATTCATGAATCGATCGATTTTATTGTGTAAATTTTCCATTTCTGCGATATGTTCATTTAAGGTTTCTCTTTGGATTTCTGACATTTTCAATTCTCTGATCCAATTCATATAGCGAATTGTCCATTTTGATTTACCATCATATTGATAGCCATGACGCAATACAAACGCGCAGATTTCCTGCTTAACTCTTTTTAATTCCTTTTTGAAATCATGAATCATACGGATGTATTCTTTTATTTCAACATCTTCTTCATCTGGAACATATACAGCTTTATATGATCCACTAGTCAAGTTCTTTGCGATATTCAAAGCATCCATTCTATCATTCTTTACCATCTTATTTTTTGCAGAAACCTGCATAGTTGTAGGAGCCAAAATCACACAATCCACTCCTCTTGCAGTTAACGACTTATAAAGAGAATATCCAAGACAACCTGCTTCATAACCACATTTGATTTCTACATCGTTTTCATAACGACTTTTAAGTGTTTCAATAAACTTGATTACTAGTTTTACATCAGAAGCAAATGTAGATTCTGAAACAATTTCTCCTGTATAACCATCATAAGCGCATAAACTAAACGAATTTTTGTGGACATCCATTCCAACAGATAATATACTTTTCATAGTGACCTCCTATTGTGTTATGGCATCGACACCATAAGTGTTTTTAATCAATTCAATTATGAGTCGTAATCCACGTATTGACAATAGGAGGTCACTTCATATTATCTTAGTAAATACAAATTAATTGTCTCACAATGTAATAAATTGTTAAATACATGTTAAGCAAAATCATTTACTAGCCAAAACCAAATCAAGACTTAATTTATATAACCATCCAACAATTTAATACATCTTAAATTGTAAGCGGTATCTTGGATTTTAAATAAATTTAAAGATAACTATGAATATAGCTAACAAACTAATTAATACAGCCATCGAATATGTAAATGTTTTAGTCTGAATGCCAGTAGTTATTTTCGATTGACTTGTATTCAAAACAGTAGTTTCTTTAACAGTCGTTTTTTTAACTTCTTTATCAATTTTAGGAGAAGGTCCCTTAGTTTCATTTCTATGGATTGTATCCCTACCTAAGATTTTAAACACATCATCCTCAATGATTTCATACTTATAATTCTTTGACTTACTTTGAACAGTAAGTTTATAATCACCAATATTTTCTCCAGGTTCTCTTGTCAAAATATAATCATCATTTTCTAAGACTGGATCTTCTTCACCAAAGTATTTAAATTGTTTATTCGGTTTTAATTCAATCATTTTAGGAAGAATTGTTACTTTGAATGGAACCGATTCATAATACCGTTCATCTAAATCAAATACTACTGTATATTCTCCAACATCTTTTAATAAAATTGGTTTTACATGATCTATATCACCATAAATACAAATACCATCCTCAGAATAAACGTATTCAACATCTGGATGTGTAATCTTAGTCTTTTGAACTTCAACATCTTTAATATTCTTTGGCTCAAATTGAAATTCATAATTTCCTTGATAATTGTCTAAAGAGACAAAATTATCATCCGTATCTGTTCTCAACTTAAACTCATAATCGCCAATATATTCACACAAATACTTTTCTTCTTCAGGATCATTCTCTCTCCAATCCTTGTTGTAAGTAACCTTTACTGGCACTTTCTTAGGATTGATTTCAAAGTGAATCAATTCATCATCCCTTGTCCATGCGATATATGTACCACAATCTATTGGAGCTTCATCTAACCTCTCCCATGATTGAGTAAAATACATAACTGCATTCTCAACCTCTACCTTTTGACCACTATAATCAAAAGATAAATCAACCTCCTGAGCATGTATATTCATTGGAATACATGCCATAAATAACACCAATACAACACCTAATAACCGTTTCATATAATATATTCCTTTCTATAGGTGAACCTCTACATCCACTATATCAAAGAATCTAACTTGTTACCAGCTATATTGTATATTTGTTAATTATATATATTATTTTTCTTTAATAAAGGTTTATATATAAATTTTACATCATCACTTTTTATTTTAAATGTCCTTTTCTATCCGCATATATCTGTAAAGCTCTAGGATGATTGTCTATATGAGCAACTAATGTTGATTCTCCTTCTTCACCATCTAATGTCCAAGCTAATCTTTCACTAGACTCAATCGTAATAAATTTAGCTCTATATCTCTCTACATACTTCATATTTAATTCTGGATGTAAAACTCCTAAAGGATAATTATAAAGCTCTAGTAAGTTAGGCGTATGTTCTACCAATATAATATCGAATACACCATCCTTAAATGTATTATCATCTTGCTCAACCATTTCAAATCCAGCAACACGATTCCCATTAATAATTAATCCAAACATTAAGTCTTTTTCAAACACCTTGCCATCCATATTCATCTTTACATGATACGGATGTAAGTTCGGTATTTCATGTAAAGCCTTGATAATATAAGCCATATTCCCTAATTGCTTCTTTAATTCCTGCTTTGTTTCATAACTCACATTACAAAACGCTCCAAAACCAGCCACATAATTAAAATAACGAGAATTCATCTTACCCACATCAAAAGACTCTACATTTTCTTTACATGCAATCTCTGCACAATTCTTCATGTCATTCGTTAATCCAAAATTAGTACCAAAATCATTCATGGTACCCGTAGGAAAATAAGAAATAATAGGTTTCTTCTTTAATTTCATCAATCCATTTGTAGCCTCATTTAATGTACCATCCCCACCAAATACGGCTACTATGTCAAAATCTTCACCATGCTCTTCAATATAGTGACATATATCCATCTGTTTTTGAGATACATATACTTCCATTTGATAATTATGAGATGCAAATTCATTCAACACATCTATTAATTGACCCTTCGAATTTTTCTTACCAGAATTGGGATTAATTAATAGTAATACTTTCTTTCTCACCATTAATCATTCCCCTTCCCATACAAAATATATTTATCATAATAATTTGAATGTTGACTTAACTTTTTATTCAATTTATCAAATCCCATAATTTCAACTAAAGTTGGTGTATCTGTAAATAAATTTGTTCCTAGTCCTAGTCTATCCGAATTAAATGTTATACCTAAACTAGCCAATGTTGTCGGAAACAAATCATATGTTGATATAGATCTTGAATTTTGATTTGAAGGTGTAGCTGCCGCATTAATAATTGTATAGTATCCTTTTCTTACATATCCACTATCTTCTATTTCCTGAAACCAATCTTGATCCATACTCTTATGATCTCCAGCTAGTACTATAGTCGTATTTTCATACCAAGGCTGCTCTTGAATCCACTGTACCAATTCAGTAACATGTTTACTTGAACAACGAATAACATTTGAATATTGATCTCCGTCATATAAGTCTTCACATTCACTACAATACAATCCACCAACGAAGTGCGTATCTGCCGTTAACATATTAAAGTTAAACGGCTGTCCCGTTTCAGAAAGCCTTGTTAATTCATTTTTGGCATATTCAAATAATTTCAAATCTTCATAACCCCACCAGATATAATAATCTTCTGGAATCCACCCTTCTTTTTGAGCATACGTATAATCCTCAATATTATAATTGCCATGCAATTTATAATAGTATTCTCTACCACCAAACTCAGCTTTTGAACCTAGTAATAACTCATTCTGATATCCATTGGCCTCTAAAATATCCCCTAAAGTATAAGCACCCGGTAAAAATGATGTTTCTGACAAATAGCCATTTGCGCCAGCCGGCGTATTTAATGGAACTCCACTAGATTGACCAACCATGGCAGCACAAGTCCATCCTGACATTGCCGGTACTAGAAAACCATTATTATCATTATTTCCATTTGTGAATGTCAAATTATTATCCGCTAATTCTGTAAGTTCAGGAATTCTAGATTCATCAAAAGCACCACCATGTTCCTTATCCTCATAGGTAGTTTCCATAGATTCCATAAAGATATAGACTAGGTTTCGCTTTTGTTCAGGAAACGTATAATTTACGCTTTCAGGATCCACATAATAATTCTCATAAATTTTTGTAGGATGCATAACATTATACCAATATTGATCAATCCCAACTGCATATATACAATCCGTTATTCCAAATCCATAGACAAATAAACAACATACTGTAGTGATAATCATCAACACATTATTACGTCTATGTTTAAACTCACCATTCTTTATATCCGATTTAATATTCCAGTTTGCGATAATAAATATTACCATCAAAGCTCCTGCTACTTTGACAGGAAAAGGTAAACAATATTCAATAAAACTATCTACAAAAGAAGTGTCTGTACCTTCCATGGGTACCATCAAGTGGAATAATACTTGTTCAAATGGAATATTACCAAAATTAAGTGGAACCCACTCTGCCACTTTCACCAATAATAAACCTATAAAAACCAACAATACTGTCAATATTGAAATTAATCTTCTTCTCTTCATCACAATCACCTTTAAAAAAACACAAGTAGTATAACACAAAAATTATAAAAAATGGACTTAGACAACCAAACATTGCCTAAGTCCAATCTCATTTTTGTTATTTCATATAACCATTACTATCAAATGTATAAGATGTTCCATTAATATTCAATGTAATATCTTTCGCATATACATTTCCTGCACGATACTTCCAACCTTTACTGTCCTTTTCCCATGCACCAGTTACATATACACCATTTTCATTTACATAATAACGATTGTTGTCTACCCAACTAGACTTAACATATTTACCATCACTTCCGCACCAGTAGCTTCCTACCCATGCATTAGTAACTTTCACACCAGATGCATTCACATAGTAATCACCAATCCATTGGTTTGTTAAGTACACACCATTTTCATTTACATAATAACGATTGTTGTCAACCCAACTAGATTTAACATACTTACCATCTTCTCCGCACCAATAGCTTCCTGCCCATGCATTTGTGACTTTCACACCAGATTCATTCACATAGTAATCACCAATCCATTGGTTTGTGACATAAATACCACTTTCGTTGACATAAGATCTGCTGTTGTCTACCCATGCAGAACGAACATACTTACCATCTTCACCACACCAATAGCTTCCTGCCCATCTATTGATATATGGATTTCCATTTCCATCTAGATAATAATCACCAGCCCATTGATTTTTAGCTACTTTACCATCTGCATTTAAATAATAATCTTTACCATCTACAGTAACCTTTTGGTTTCTTACATATGCACCATCACTACCGACATAATATCCATCTGGAGTAAAGGCCTTTGTAAGCATTACACCATCTTTTCCTAGGTAGTAAGCTCCTTGCCAAGCATTTTTAACAAGTTTACCAGAACCATTTACATAGTAATCTTTACCTTGATCTTTAACCCAACGATTTGTATAGTAAGCACCATCACTTCCTACATAATATCCGTCTTTTGTGAATGTGTTTGTTAACATCACACCATCAGATCCTAAATAGTAAGCTCCTTGCCATGTATCTTTAACCATAAAGCCAGAATCATTGAAGAAATAATCTTTATTATTGATTTTCTTCCATCCAGTTACCATATAACCATTTTCATCAAAGTAATATGTGTGTCCTTCAATTGTTTCAAAATCATTTTTAGTATAAGTACCATCCTTATGTTGATACAACCATTTACCATTTGTTTGTTTCCAGTCTGCTTTTGTTTCTTGGGAAGTCGATCCATTTGGTTTATATTCACCATTTTCATCTACATAGCGATCTCCAATCCAAGTATCTTTAACCATGTATCCGTTTCTATCCACATAGCGATTGCCAACCCATTGATTCTTTACAACATGACCCTTTTCATCCACATAATTTGATTCAATCCATTGATTTTTAGCTAACATACCATGAACTAAACCCACACCATTTATACTTGAATCTTTGTAGATACCTGTATATGTTAATCCAACTCTATTTAAATAACAACCATCAACAACAGTATCGATTAATGCAAAACCATTTTTAATATAGAATGATTCATTACCCAAAGTATTCCATCCTTCTTTATAATTAACTGAATTACCATTAGAATCAATCACATATGCTTTATCACCATAATTTTTAACACCCTTAACCAAATATCCATTGTTCCAAAAATAATATCCTTTACCATCAATCAATTTGAATCCGGTAACTAATTTACCATTTTCAACATAACCAAGTTCGCCATCTGCACTTTTCTTCCAACCATCTTTTGTATCAATACCTGTTCCAGTTGCATTTGTCCAATACCATGTTTTTGTATCAGAATCGTACCAATTACGATTTTCTGCAAGGCCATACCATCCTGAGTATCCACCTTCGACATTTCCTAAAAAATAATATGTAGTTCCATTTAGGACTAATTTAGTTCCATCAAATCTTGTTCCATCTGCATTTACATATTGCCAAGAATCAAAAACAGAATTCTTAATCCATGAACCAGATTGTACTTTACCAATCATAGCACCATCATCTGCAAATTGATAGGTCCCATCATCTGTTTCAATATAGCCGGTTGCCATATTATAGGATTCAAAATAATACAACTTACCATTAATTTGAAGCCATTCATAGTGTGCTAAAACTCCCGTAGTAGGATCTGCATAATAATAGGAAGAATCTGTCTTGATCCAACCTTTTACAATTTTCCCATTAAAATCAACATAGTATTTACCATAAACAATACAATTCTGTTGCAGTACACCTTCTGAATAATAACGACCATCATATTTACCTGTATAGTATCGATTGCCATCTTTATTTAAATAAGTAAGACCATGAAATTCTTTGGTACCTGTAAAGCTATCTACACTATCAACCATTTCACCATTTGTATCAAAATAACACAATCTATCGCCCACATATTGGGCTGTATTGACTACCATTTCACCACCAGGACTAAAGTAATATGATTTACCAGCAATAACTGTCAATTCATTTGTATATAATACTCCACCTTCTTTAGCATAATACCTATTGAATTTATATTCCTTCCAACCTGCTGTTTGATTAATCACACCAGATTCATCTGTAAGATAATATTTAGTGCTACCTTGATCATACACAGAAATAATACCCCGTTCTAAATAACCACCATATGAGAACTTGTACAACTTATTATAATCGTAAAAGTAGTATTATATACAAGGCTACCATTTTCCTTATAGTAAATTGTATTTCCGTTATCAGTTTGAGTCCAAGTATTTTTCTTCATGGCAACAACACCATTACTATCAGCATAATACATCTTATGATTATAATTAAAAGTTGTTGAAGAAACCATTTTACCAAGTTCATTAAAGTAATAATAAGATCCATCAATTTCTTCAAGTGTATTCACTAATAAAACGCCATCTTTTGCATAATACAAACAATTATCGGATTGAACCCATTTTGTTTGTCCAGTAGTATCAATTAAAGTTACAATACCATTTGCATCCGAACTATAAAGTTTTCCTTCATAAATAAAAGTATTTGATGTAATTAAACTACGCTGATTGAAATAGTACGTTTTTCCATCAATTGAATATAATCCGTTTTCATACGCAATATAGTCATCTCCAAAATAGTATGTTTTATATGAAGATTCCGAATACCAACCCTTAAGTAAGACTCCATCCTCACCAGCATGAACTACACCTGACAAATACCCTGTTGCATTATCATTATCGATATAGGCTATATCATTCGTAATCATATATCCATCGTGGTCAAATGCATAATACTTACCATTAATTAAAACCATTCTTTGAGATGCATAAGTATCATCACCTAATTTATATTTGTACAAACCATCCTCTTGTTCCCAAGTATTGACAGTCTTTTTACCATCTGCACCTACATAAATTGAATTATCAATCCATCTATTTGTTACTATCATTCCATCAGCATCTACATAATATTGATCACCATCAACCCATTGGTTTTCTAAACGCATTCCTTTATCTGATAAGTAGTACCAACAGCCATCAAGTTTTTGCCTACCTGTTAACATATATCCATCATCATCAAAAGCATAAGATCCACCATCAATAAAATGAAAATATCCTACATAATAATATCCGTCATCATTATAATATCTCCATTTATTACCAAATTGAACCCATTGATCTTTGACAGCTTTTCCATCAGCTCCAAAATAAGTATCGTCATATGCAAAATTAGTTTGCATTACACCATTCACATCAAAATAATATAGATCTGAATTTAAGTAATACCTTCCATCACGACATAGAGAACCATCAAATTGAAAATAGTATGTTTTCCCATCAATTGTCTTAAATTGAGAAACAACTTTCTGACCATTTTCATAATAGTAACCATCATCACTCCAGCCATCTTTGACTGTGTTTGTTTCTGCAGATTCAGTATTCGTTGTTTGCTCATTTACTGTACTTTCATCTTCAGGTACTGTTTGTGTTGTTTGATCATTCACATCCATTGGATCCTGTGAATTTTCTTCTGCCATAACAGGAGCCACAAAAGCAGCACCGCCAAGAGCAGAAGCCAACAATACAGCCTTTAAATCCTTCTTATTCATCCTTTTTCCCTCCACGATTGTATATTTCATAAATTTAACCCTTTAAACGAAATATTTTATGGCTTAATTTTACACCCATAAACATATATTTTCATTCTCAAATTACATTTTTTACAAAAAAGGAGTTAAAACAAAGAATACTCAAAAAGAATATTCTTTTAAAATGTCTTTATTTATGGCCTTTTTATTCAAAATCATGAAATCCAATATCCACTACTATCAAACTTATAAGCTGAACCATTAATGTTCAAAATAATGTTTTTAGCATAGTCATTTCCTACACGATAATACCATCCTATACTATCCTTTTGCCAAGATCCTGCAACATACAATCCCTTATTATTTACATAATATCGATTATTGTCCACCCAAGATGATTTTACATATTGACCATCACTTCCACACCAATAGTTACCTACCCAACTATTTGTTACCATAGCACCATTTGCATCAAGATAATACGAACCAATCCATTTATTTTTTACATAAAGCTCCTCTTTTGCAAATGGGTGGTAAGTGACAAATTGTTACAGGCAATGGTATAATTAGAACGCTTGTAGAAAGGCAAGCTCTTGAAGAGCTTCATGAGGTGAATAATCATCAAGAGGAACTTGGCGGTTCTGATTATTCATCTCGTGAAACTCCGAACCGCCAAACACAAATGAATAAAAAAGAACGTAGAAAGTATCCATCTTTACGTTCATTTACTTGGTCTGAAGATCCTGAAAAATCTGAAGGACAGTTGCTTGTAGAAAATACTGTTCAAGAATGGTATGACGCTAAACATGCAACATCATCTATTTTTGAAATTGAATTTATAAATTCTTTAGACATAAAACAATGTCCATTCTGTGGATCTAACGATTTTATAAAATATGGTCATAAGAAAGATGGAACACAAAGATATATTTGTAAAGAATGTGGCAAACGCTTCACAGCTTTGACGAATACAATCTTTGATTCCAAGAAAATACCTATATCTGAATGGATAGAGTATTTACTGCATTTATTTGAATTCCATTCTATAAATTCAACAGCCTACGATAATAGAAATTCACCCACTACAGGTAAATATTGGCTGATCAAAACATTCGAAGTTTTAAAAGGAATACAAGACGATGTTGTACTAGACGATACAGTATATTTGGATGAAACATATTTTACAAAAGTAAAAAGTAAACTAGTAACAAAAGATGAAAAAAAACTAAAAGGAATATCTCGAAATAAAATAGGTGTTGGTGTTGCTTGTAATGAGACAAAATCAATTTTTATAGTTACAGGAACATCAAAACCATCAAGAAAATCAACAATAGAAACATACGGTAAGCATATTGCAAGAGGTTCTGTATTAGTTCATGATGATGAACACTCTCATAGCATATTGATTGAAGAATTGGAATTGGAAAGCATAGTATACCCAACAAAAGAAACAAAGGGATTATCAGATAAAGACAATCCCTTATATCCAGTCAATAATCTTCATTTACTGTTAAAACAATTTATAAGAAATCATGGAGCTTATGATAGAGAGCACCTCCAAGACTGGCTAAACCTATTTTGGTTCATTATGAACGAGCCAAAGGACAAGTATGATAAGGTGTTAAAATTTATAGAATTGGCAGTTTTGTCGCCAAAAAAAGTGCGATATCGGGATGCAATGAGCTCTAAGCATAGTAAATAAGCGCACAATTACCACCCATTTGCAAAAGAGGAGCTTTACATAAACACCCTGAGAATCCTAATAATAATATTTTTCATTCCATTGAACCCATTTATTCGTAACCATAACTCCATCTGAACCTAAATAGTATGAACCAACCCATGAACGCTTAACCATTTTTCCAGCAGAATTCATGTAATAATACTTTCCATTATTCAAAACCCAACCATTTTTTACATAAGCTCCACTAGATCCGACATAGTATCCATCAGGAGTAAACTGATTTTCTAACATCTTTCCAGCATCATCAAAATAATATTGTCTTCCTGGACCACTCCAACCAGTTTGCATAATTCCATCTTTATTAAAATAATACCAAACACCATTATCTAATAACCAACCCGTTTTCACATAACCATTTTACTTTGGAAATAATATGTATCCTCGTTGATTTTCTTAAATCCAGTATTCTCATATGTGCCATCCGGATAACCAAACCATTTACCATTATTGTTTGTGATCCATTTTCCTATAAGTTTCGCAATTACTTCTTCTCTCTTTTCATTACATAAACTACACGTATAGATATTTTTACCCTCTTTATCCTTAGTTGATTTAATTGTAGAAGTTAATTCCCATGAATGATTTAATGTTTCAATTCTAGTAACATCCTTCTTATCATCGCATCTTGTACAATGATGAGACTTACTACCCTCTTGAGTGCAAGTAGCTTCTTTATCAATTGTCCATTCATTTGAATAATCATGTCCTAAAGCTTTGATAACTTCTGTTTTTGTTGTTGCACAATTCTTACAAGTATACGTTTTAATACCTTCTTTAGTACATGTTGGTTCAGTTGTAACTTTACCTTCATCCCAATCGTGTTCTGTACATTCTATTGGATAGGTTACGTTGAAATCAAACTTGTTATCATTCACGTTGGCAATCAAATTAATCTTTTTACCATTCACATACCATGCATTTTGATTCATAACATACGCAATGATTCCGTTCTGAATCTTATAAATACTTCGTGGATATATAGAATTATCTGCTTGAATAGAAAATTGAGTTTGTTTCGAATTCAAACCATTTTGAATTCTTTCTCTGTACGATTCAACCCACTGTTGTGCTTCACCACTCTTTACAAAATAATTATTTTTAAGAGTCGTAGAACGGGTACTATAACCATTTACAGTATAAATATTTGAATATCCTGGATGCGCTACAGCCATTAATTCATCTGTTAATCCAAAGTATAAATGTCTCTGATCAAAATTATACCAATTGTCATTGGAATCATCCCACGTACAGTCAACTTGATACCATTCACCATCTAGTTTCATGGCATTCCAAGTATGTCCATCATACGTATCTCTAGTTTCAACATTTTCAATACCTGCTACGCTCAATAATTACGCATAGGCTCTCTCATAAGCTTGACAAGTTCCTAAGCCCCTAGTTAAAGCACTTTCAGCACTTGACCATTTTAACAAATTATCATACTCAAGCTGGTTCAACAACCAGTCATGAAGCCATAACGCTTTCTGATAATCTGAACTTGAAACCTGAATATAAGTATTTGTTCGTAGATATGTTACTCCAGCTTTTATGTCCATTACATGAAAGCGAAAATTATATGTACCTGAAGCCATCATTGTAAATGTATAGTCTTGTGAAGTACACTCATCTGAATACTTAGTCCATTCTCCACGACTTAGATCAGCAACACTTTCATATGCCGTTACATCTGGGTTTGTATAACTAGGCGCTTCCATATTAAACTTATAAACACCACTACCACCAGTTGCTGACACATGAAATGTAGTAGGTTGGCCTAAAATCGGATCATTCCATTCAACTTTTAAAGTTACATCACCAGATGTTGCACTATCACTATGTGAATACATACTATCTTCAGCATGAATCACTTGGATACTGCAAATTAACAGCATTGCAGAAACCAAAAAAGCAAAAAATTTTAGTCCTATTTTCGTAAAATTACCATTTAATTATATTTTTATATAAAAATATCTTCTATAATTAATTATATAAAAATATACATATTCCTTTATATTTAGTGTAAAAGCAGTTTTTAACTATGTCAATATTTTTTATCTAGTTATAAATAATGGTATATAATTTAAAACATATTCTAAGACTAAACATATAAATATTACTTAGATTGACTTAGCATTAAACAAACCACTAAAAAAAACAAGCATCTCATACACAGTTCTTTATATGATGCTTGTTTTTCTATCTTTAGTTTAAAGGCATATCCGGTTTATCTAACCCATTTACCATCAGAGCCCACATAATAGTTGCCTATCCATTTATTTGTGGCCATAGCACCGCTTGCTTCAAGATAATAGTCTCCTACCCAAGCGTTTGAAGCCATAATTCCGGAACCATAGAAATAGTACCAAGTATTATTTACTTTTTTCCATCCTATTACCATATAGCCATTTTCATCAAAGTAATACCAATGTCCATCAATCTCTTCAAAGCTATTTTGAGTATAAGAACCATCTGAATGTTTGTACCACCATTTACCATTGGATTGTACCCATTCAGCTGGATGATACATTCCATCTTCAGCAACATAGTGATTATCAATCCATGTATTGGTTACCATATGACCATTATTATCAAAATAATAATTTTCAAACCATTGATTCTTCATAACACGTCCATTTTCATCTCCGTGATACCAGTATCCATTTGATTCAACCCATGAATTTCGAGCTAACATGCCTTGTTTTAAAAGAATGTTGTAACTTCCAGTAACAACAGGTTTTAGTCCATTACAAGTCAAGCCATATTGGTTAATGTAATATCCATCTATTTCAATATCTTTTACAGATAAGCCATTCTTTACATAGAACCATTGATCATCAATTGCATTCCAACCTTCTTTAGCTTGAATTGCACAACCATTTGAATCATAAGCATACACTTTTCCATTGATATTTATAACGCCCCTGACTAAATAGCCATTATAGTTAAAATAGTATGTGGTTCCATCAATCGTCTTATATCCCATGACAAGTTTGCCATTTTCGACATAACCATAATCGCCATCGTTAGATTTTTTCCAACCGGATGTCTGATCTAAACCAGTACCTGTTGCGTTAGTCCAATAGTACATGTAGTCGTCTGGATTAAACCAAGAACAATTTTCAGCTAAACTAATATCACCACCAGCAATTCCGTTTCCAGTTCCATTAAAATAATAAGTTACACCATTGATGTTCAACTTTCTTGCATAACTAATGTTTCCATTTTCATCAATATACATCCATTTACCAGATTTATTTCGAGCCCATGAATTTTGTTTAGCTCTTCCTTGCCAAATTCCATTAGTACCGAAATCATGGAAATCGCCATTTACTGCAAAAATTCCAGTTGCCATATATACGTCTGAAAAATAATAAGTATCATTTCCAATTGTTAGCCATTGATTTTTTGCTAGAACACCTGTATTGGGATCAGCATAAAGCCAATTTATAATACTACCATCATATTCATAATACTTTTTAATCCATCCCTTTTGAACAACACCATTATAATCCACATAATACGTATGATCTACAACCTGGTTGACAGCCATCTTACCATCAATAACATAATAATCTCCGACTTTACCTGTATAATTTGTATCTCCATTATTAGAATAATACCATTCACCGTTGAATTTTTTCCAACCTGTAAAATCAGACAATGTATCTATTAAAGCTCCATTTGAATCAAAGCTATATGTAACTCCATCAATATCCATAGATGTAGATGTTACAGCACATCCATCTGACATGAAGTAATATTTTTTTCCGTTGTCAGTTAGCCATTCGTTTTTTACTAAAGTTCCATCATTTGAAACATAATACCATTCAAAGCCATAATATTGCCAACCTTGCTTTGTCTGAACACAACCATCATTATTTGCGATATATAGTTGTTGATTTGCTAAAAAAACACCAATGTCTAAATGTCCTAGACTATTAAAATGATATGTGTTTCCATCGATTTCATAAAAACGATTTGTGACAATAATACCATTTTTATCATAATAATATATATTACCATTATTATCCTGGCTCCAAGTATTTCTTTTGATTGCCACTGTATCTAACTTATTTTTGTCAGTATAATCACTTAAAAGAACACCGTTTTGGTCAAAATAATATTTCGTACCATCAATCTCTTTCATTACAGCAGACTCACTCGTACTCTTGACTACCTGACCATTTTCATCATAGTACTTTGTGCCACCAGATAAATTTACCCAATCATTCTTTACAGCTTTTCCATCTTGACCAAAGTAATACCCATTATATTCTACATTTGTTTGTAAAATACCATTCACATTAAAGTAGTAAGTTTCTCCATTAATACTTTGAATTCCTGTAACCTTGTTTCCATCGTTGTCAAAACAATACGTATACCCATCAATTTCTTGGAAAGCATTTTTAACAACTTGTTCCTTTTCATTTGAAACAACGCTTGCATCATCTACGCTCGTAGTTTCTACAGTTTGTTCTTGAGGATCTGTTGTTGTTTCATCTGCCAATACTGGAACAACAAAAGCAGCACTACCAAGAACCGAAGCTAAAAGCACTGCACTTAAATCTTTTTTGTTCATTTCTTTCCCTCCTAAAAATCCTATTAGAAATAGATTCCCACTATTTTTATACTACACCTATAAATTAGGTTGATTACAATTAATTTCATTTTTTTGTGATTATTTGTTACTGCAAAATCCAAAAAAATATTCACGCTTATAAAAAAAGACCATTGAGATGAATCAATGATCAAATAAATTATTCTTTTGGTTTTGCATCCTTCAAGAAACTTAGTGCAATCATTACAATAACTATACCAATCGGGAAGGCTGCAATAATACTTACACTTTGAAGATTGTTCATAGAGCTTTGTGCAAACAACAACGCGATTGGAAGTAGAATTAATAAGATACACCACATTAATTGAATGATCCAACTTGGTTGCGCATCTTCTTCTAATTCGTGATAGCAATAGCAAGAAGCCGTTAGTGCGATAGAATCAAATGAAGTGGCATAGAAGGCAATCATTGTAAGTAAAACTACAACCATAACGACTGGTGCACAAGGTAGTGTTTTAATAATATTCACAATCATGCCGTATAAGTCACCATTTTGTGCATATTGCGCCATAAAATCGGCCATACCATGCATTTGTAGTCCCATTGAATAGTTACCTAATACAATAAAACTAATTAATGTAGAGCCAACACCAAATACATATCCACCTAGAATCGTTTGTCTTACAGTTCTTCCTCTAGAAATACTTCCAATAAAGAATGGAGCAGCAACACACCATACCATCCAATATGCCCAATAGTAAATTGTCCAGTTTTGTGGGAAGTTTGTTGAACGTAATGGATCTGTAAATGTACATAACCCAATGAAGTTTTCAACCATTGTACCCAAAGAAGTCAATCCAGATTCAATAATGTAACAAGTCTGTCCACCGAATAATAAGACAAAGGCTAATAGTCCAAAGAAAAGATAGATACATAGGTTTGCCAAACGACTAATTCCTTTAAATCCATGTAATAATGAATATGTATATACAATACAAGTAATAATTAAAATTACAATATTAATAGCAGTACGACTAATTGTTAAATGGAATAGATCTTGAATAATTGTAGCCATTAATGGTGTCGCAACACTAAATGTTGTGGCAGTTCCTGCAAGAAGTGCAAATACGGCTAATAAGTCAATGATTCTTCCAGGCCATTTGTCCGTATATTTTCCAAGAATTGGTCGACATGCCTCAGAATACTTTTGACGATTTCTTTTACGAACATGAAGCATAAATCCAAAGGCTACGGCTAATACTAAATAAAAACTCCAAGGAATCAAACTCCAGTGAAATAATGGGTATACCCCAGCCCATTCTTGAACTGAACCCATTTCTTTAATATGTGGATCTGATGCATACATCACCCATTCAGAAAATGAATAGAAAAGAATGTCTGCAGCCAAACCACAAGTAAACATCATAGATCCCCAGGCAAAGAATGAATATTTTGGCTTTTCGCCTTTATTTCCTAAAACAATATCTCCATATTTAGAAAAGGCAATATAGATGGATAGAATAAAAATGCCTAGTCCAATAACTAAATAGTAACTTCCAAATGTATCTCCAAAGAAGAATCGAATTTGACTTAATACAACATTCGACTGTTCTGGAGCAATAAAGAATACAACACACAACGCAACAATAATACATAATGGTAATAATGTAATCATCCAATCGATTTTATTTTTCATTTTGAACTCCTTTCAAATACTTACTATATGAAGGATCAATCTGAACTAATTCATCCAATCCATCAATTTCTACAACATCACTCGCCTTCATGGGCATAACACCCAATTGGTAGTGATCTGGATGACAAAACATTGCCACATCATCCCAATAGATTTGTCGATTTTGTTTCACATCAAATTCCTCTTCCAAATCCTTTTTTAATTGTTGGCCATCTTCCGTATTCCATCTAGAAATACTATACAGTTGCCAACCCTTTGATCCACCAGTACGACTACACGAAGTCACAATTCCATTTTCTACTTGTTGAAGCCATTCATCCGTACCATTTTCAACATAAACACTATTATATCCCGAACGCTCAAACTCTGGTTTCAAGATATCGGTATTAAAAATCATTTGATCCCCATCTAAGATTATTGTGTTATTCAAATGTTCTCTTGCGACATACAAAGAAGAAATGTTATTGCATGTATCAAAATATGGATTTTCAATAACCTTTAAACCCGAACATTCCTTTTCTAAGTCATAGAACTGTTCTTTTAAATATCCTGCAACTACATAGATCTCATAAATTCCATTCTCATGTAAACCACGAATCACAGTATCAATCATTCGCGTACCATTTACTTTGACTAATGGCTTTGGCGTTTCTAAAGTTAATGGACTCATTCGAGAACCAAATCCAGCCGCCATTATAATTGCTCTTTCTACTTTGTACATAAACTTATTCCTCTTTCTTCTAGCTCTTCTTTTACAATACGATAATACTCTTTGGCATAACGATACTGTTTTAATGAATATTCTCCAAACTCAACACCTAGATTACGCTTGTACTCACACCAGTTACTCCACAATAAGCCACAGATGGCAATATAGGCATAAATCTTAATGCGAACTAAATCCTTACATTTACCATCAAAATATGCATCAATTAATTTTTCTACATCTTCCCTATCGTATAGTGAATAAATCGCAAACATCGCAATATCAATATGCTGATCTTGCATACCGGCATATTCCCAATCAATTAAATACAGTTCATCATCAGAGAACAAGAAATTGTCAGGCACAGAATCAATATGAGATAAACCCCATTCTTTTGGTTGTGCATCCACAAATTCTTTTAATTCATAAATATGAGCTTTTGTAGCTTTATAATCTCTATAAATACTTGGCATACCTTGCCAATATGACTCATACTTTTCTAATTCCTCAAACACTTCGAATGTATGATTTACAACAAGTTTCTTATTGTGGAAACTACGAAGTTTATTCATACACTTTGATACATCACTAAAATCGGTTGAATCACATGCATGCGCATCATGAATATATTCCGTAATCTTATATCCATTTTCTGGATTCATATAGATTACAGGATCACAAATATTTTCATCTTTAATAGCTTGATACACATCATATTCATGTTTACGATTGATCAACTTCTCTGTTCCCTCACCTGGAACACGCATAATATATCGTTTTGAATCTACCTCAAAACTAAAAGAACGGTTTGTCATTCCTTTTTTTAATGGTTGAATATTCATAATTTTTGAAATCTCACAACCAATTGTATCTTTAATAATATTCATTAGATCTGAATTTAAAATTTCATTATCCTCATCCAAATCTCTTAATTGTTCATACGTATTAATTTCATACGCATCATTAAATACATATGGAGAAACAATCATCTTATCCTTTACATATAAAACATCTTCCCAGAAACAATGTTCATACTCTCTTTGTGAAGACATACTATAGATTCGTTTAGCAACAAATCCAGCATCATCTAAAGATATGTAAGAAATACCAATCATTGTATCCCCCACTTCGTTTAGCTTTGTCTTAACTAGTTCATACTTTTTATTTAAACGAACCGAAGTATTATCCGTTTCCTGATTCTTAACCATATACCAAGAATATAATTCACATGCGTTAAAAGGATTGATTTCACACCAAATATCACAAGGAATAATATAAGTGTTAATTAAATCTGAACCAACTTTTGACAAAGAATGCAAATTATTCTTTTTCGCATAATCCATGTTACAAACCAATTTCACATTATATTCATCAATCAAGAATTCAAATTCTTCTTTCATAAATCCAACTACAACCGTAATATCATACACATTTACTTCATGAAGCTGATGAATCAATCGTTCAATTAATGTCTCACCTTTTACTGTTAATAAAGCCTTTGGCACCTCCGTATTAATAGGAACCATTCGCATTCCTAAACCAGCAGCTAATATGATTGCCTTTTTAGGTTTATACAAATCAATTAATTTTGTACTCTTCTCTGTTAAATTCCATTCTTCATCAATATATTCTTCTTTCTGAAGAAACTGGATTGACTGATTTACTTTACCCAATGAAAAGCCACAAACGTCAGACAATTGTCTTTGACTTATCTTTCCATACTGATTTATTTTCTTTAAAACTCGTTTATCTATAACGTTCATATAATCGCCTCTTTTCTGTTATGTGAACATTATAGACGAATCAAACCTAGAATGCAACAAAAAAAATACGAAATTGGATAATAGAAATCAAGTAAAAATTAAAAAAATATCAATGATTTTTTATGGTTTTTATTGCACGCTGAAAATCCCTGAAGAAAAAGCGCTTTTTTTCAGGGTGGTTTAGGCGTATAATCTTGTTGTTATTTGTTGTACTGGTATAACTCACCAGTTTTGCACATGCTATAAATTATTCGGACTAATTTACTGGCACATGCAGTCTTTGCAGCTTTCGAACACATCGGGTTTGATTGCTGCTTTTTCTTTATATAGAAATCTTTAATACTATTATCATCTCTTTTAAGCCTTATAGAACACGTTACAGCCAGATATAATAAACACCTTAATCGTTTATTGCCTTTTTTAGTAATGTGCATATGATCCCCATCATTTTGTCCACTTTCGCTAATTCTTGGATCCAGCCCGGCAAAAGCTACTAACTCATTCTTCTTTTTAAATCTTGTCATATCACCTAGTTCTGCAATAATGCGTGCAGCTAGGTTATCTCCAATACCTGGTATGGATTTGATTATATTAAAGTCAGGTAGTTCCTGTGCAAGCTTGATCATTTCACCAATTGTTCTTTCAGCCTCTGCCATATCTTCATTTAATTTCTTGATGAATCTCTGAAGGATTAATACTTCAATATCATCCTTATCACATCCTGAATAGATGGTTTTAGAGTACTCTATGGCCTTGTCAGCCATTGTATCACTCACTGCCTGACGATGACATGTTTTGTTTTGAATCACTTTAGATACTGTGTTAATCTTCTTTTTCTGAAGTATTTCTGGATGTGGATATTTTTCAATGATAGCTAAAGCGACAGGACCATACAGATCATCATACAGCGTATCATAGCCTGGAAATACGATATCCAGCTGTGCTCTGAATGCAACCTTATCTTTTCTTATATGAACTAATATATCCTCATAATAGCGTGATAATTCCCTTAGTTCGTGATATATCGTTTCTTGTTTATGGCTGTTATGAAGACTATGGCTGTAATATGTTTTAGCGATTGATTTGGGATCAAGCTTATCTGTTTTTGGACTTCTTAGTGAATCATTCTTTCTTGTTTTAGCTGATAATAGTGGATTGATAATAAACTGCTTAATATTGTTGTCTTCAAGCACTTTCTTAAGGACACGATGGTAAACTCCTGTTGCCTCATAAACAACACATACTTCTGTTTCTAGCTTCTTTTCCATCTCCCTGACAAGATTCACTATCTCATCAAATCCTTCTTTGTTGTGCTTTATTGAACGTGAACCTGTATACTCCACATTCAAATCCTTGAATGCCTGGTAATCTGATTTACCCTTAGAGACATCAATGGATACTATTGGACCTTTCATAGATCATACCTTCTTTCCTTGAATATTCGAAAGCATAACTTCCCGATTTATGACTATCTATTTTCGTCTTACATGCAGGCTCTATCAATAAATCAAAAGGCCTATTTGGATATAAACTGACTCATGTCATAAAATAAAATGGTACCCATAAGGAGGACAACAACGTGACAGTTGTGATACTCACTTG
>ERZ791902.529-NODE-529-length-27313-cov-92.418152_pt1 | contig 27313 bp, 43 predicted proteins | sample MGYA00510149_ERZ791902 | MGnify/ENA primary metagenome ERZ791902 (study PRJEB30046, sample SAMN00792060) | human gut metagenome | study: EMG produced TPA metagenomics assembly of the A metagenome-wide association study of gut microbiota in type 2...
ATTACTCTTGACAACTGTACAACACCGACTGATTGAACTAACCGATGGACTTCATCTTCTTCCTCTTTAGTCATAAATTCTTCTCCTTTTGTTTTTTTGGTTTATTATTTGTTCTTAGTTCCTCATTTTAATAATAAGAAAAGTGCTGCAAAGATACACTTTTTGGCACAAAACCAGCGGAAATGAGAATATTTCTGTGTTAAACTTTATAAAAAGTAACAATCTGAAAGTTTAGTTACTAAATTCTTGTTACCATTTTATCGTTTTTTGGTAACAAAAACATTGCGCTTTCAGTTTATTTTCGTAACTTTGCGGAATAAATCAAAACATTAAGATTATGAAAAAGTTAGAACCATACAAAAATCAAATGGGATACCTAGTAGGTGGCAGTAGGTTGCCATCAACTCCTGGAGAGCGAGAGTTGGAGCACAAGTGTAATCCGCACCCTAACGACTGGATAGATGATATCTATGATTTCAACAAACTTCCTTTCGCTGTTAGAATGACAAAAGGTCTAGTAACGCAAGCAGAGGAGGAACGAAGAAAAGGTAGATATGGCTATCTTAGTGATTTAATTCCATCTTTCGGTGGCTCTGATGCTCCCATATTTCGCTGACATGATATTAGAACCTATAGAGAAGTTCGATGCAAAGCATTTCCCTGACGGACGAGAAAATAATAAGGCGGTCACCATGTAGCGAACCGCCTTATCTGTTATCCTTCTAACAAATCAACTATCTGACCATATCCACCTACAGCCATGACAGGACAGAGAATCTTCTTGATAAGAATAATATCCTCAGCTTCGATATCTACGTTCTCAGCATCCTTGCCTATCTTGCAGGCTATCCGATAAGCACGTAGCTTTTCTTCGCCCGATAGCTGCATATCCTGACGGTCTATCACTTCGAAGAGTACCTTACCTACAATATCACCAACAATCTGAGGTTTGTAGGTTTCCTCTCCATTCTCATTCTTAACTAGTGATACTATCACCTCACCCTTCCAATTCTTGAAAGGTACATTGAAATTCTTTTTCATATTTCTTACCTTTTAATAATTATTTCCCTATAAACCAATTTACGTTCCAATTACTACCATCATATATTAATTCTGTTGTCTGGTTTAATGCACCCGAAGTGAAGCTATTTTTACCAACTCCGTACCAAAACATATTATTAAGTGATGATTTGATAACAAAGTTGTCACCAGCTTGTATAAACTTATAATATTGACCTCTCTGAGGTTTCTCTGGTAGTGTTAGCGTTACGCCTTTTGTTACTATAAAGAAGCAATCCATCTCAGATAATGTAATACTCTTATTGACTCTTCTTGTCACAGGACGTAATCCGGCATACATTCCTCTAGATGCGCATATTGCAAAGTTGCCTGATGGTTCATCGGCATAGTTACTTTGTGCGCTTGTCCCACCTTCGGCATGCAATACTAAACATGTCTTAGAATCGTCTGGTCGGTACTCTCGGTCGTCTATCCTTATATCAGATATTAGTTTACTAATACCATAAATTGGGAAGGCATGCTTGTTAGTACCAATCCATATAAGTCTATCATTAGTTGTATGGTCAGTTGTGTGCGTGAAGAAAAAACTATCCTCTGATAATTGCATTGGTTTGTACGTTGTGTTGTAACCATCGTCATATTCTAAGATTCCATTGTCTGTCAATGTGAATTTACCTATTCTTCCCTTTAACGCATAGATTGCTCCATCTTGCGTCACATGGAATGGAGCATTTTTAGCATTATCCGCACCAATAAAAAGAGGCGCATAAGTAGTATCATCTACCTTGCAAGCTTCCATTTTCTCGGTATTGCCGAAATATCCCACCTTGGCAGTTCCATCTTCAGACTTCGCCCAAAGGTGCTTAACCTCGATTTTATCTGCATCAATCAGGTTAGCATTGAGCTTGCCATCTTGGGCAAAGAGAGCAACCTCATTTTGATTGTATATAGTTACCTTATCGCCCTTAATAGCAACTTGATTTCCGCTAATAACAATACCTGCCGCAGCAAAATCCTTAACCAACTGAGAGAAGTCTGCAAGCTGACCGACACTCATCTGCTTGTTGGTAATGAGCGTCACTTTCTCCCTAAACACCTCTTCATTGTCAGTACGTGCCTTGCGGTTGACACGCTGCGAGGCAAAAAGATGTACTACCTTTTTCATAGGCTATTATCCTCCTTCTAATGAGTTCTGATATAATTGTCTATAACATCTGTAGCTACAGCCTTCGCCTTCGTGCGCCACTCCTGCATGGCGTTATACTCAGCTTCGTGTTCCTCGTCATCGGCATCAAGCTTCTTACCATCCGCAATTTTGGCAAGATTGGCGAAATGGTTATTGATGATAGCTTGCATCTTATCTGTCGGGTAAGCAGATACTACGATAGCATCAACAACCTTACCTCGCTCCACAGGCTGCTCAATACGGACAACGTGAGCGGAATAAGCCATTCGGGTAGTTTTTTTGCCTTCGCTGCTATCCATGCCGTTTTCTAACTCAATCTGCTCAACATCGAAATTGATGCGAATAGTATTACCCTCATACTCAATCAGACTAGGTGAGTAATCGAATATAGACTTTCTAATTTCCATAATAATATCCTTTCTTTTATATTATTGTTAATAACGCTAGGCTTTGCCTTACATCGCCATGAGCTCAGAACCGCTCACGATTGTCGGGTTTCCATAGAAAGCCAAGCGAGCGCCGACGAACGTCAGCGAGATCGAGAAACCGTAGTTCGAGGACGCAGACGAAAGACCGCATCGCGAAAAGTTGTTAGCGGCACACCCAACGTACATCAGCTCGCCACCAGTCGACGCCCAGAATCCATCGCAGTAGTACGTACTGTCACTGCCTCCTACTGCTTGCGGAAAGGCATCCCAATGTGCGCCTAGCGTCTTGCGTGTGACAAACTCTCCATTAACAGATGATGGAATAATAGTAAACTTCCTTCCATCTGCTGTATTGCTTACTCGGTTTCCGCTATAGACAACAGCATATCTCGTATCGCCATCCATATAGAATCGAATATTTGGACGGAACTCCCAATGCTTACCCCATAAGTCCTCAAAGCCAAAAAGCTTAACAGGATATTGGCCGCCTAGAGTAGCATCATTATAGAGTACCTTACCGCTGCCATCACCGAGAGAGATACACTTACCCATAGGTACATCACGACAAGCTACCCCATTAGAATGCTGAAATCCCGCTCCAATTACAGACTGAGTATTAAGGTCACCGAAACTTACTTGTTCCAAAGCTTCTATGAGACATTGAAATCCGTAGTTGGCTAGACCGAAATTAGAGCCAAGCTTCTGTGCGCAAGCCCAAAATTCGCTCATCGTTCTGGAATGCGAAGGGGCAACGTTAGGTCTTGAATGACCAACACCGCTTCCATCCACATACATTTTGTATGCACCTACCCAGTTTGGCGAATCGAAAGTCTTACCGCCCGAAATAGGGAACAATCCTCCGAATTGCATAGTTTTACCTTCTGCCTTGAAGTGACAGTCAGGAACATGAACCATCGTCTCATACTTAGACGCATCATCCACCTTTGTTCCGTCAGCAAAGAACTCCCAGCTGCTAGGGTCAAGCTTTGCAGCATACACCTTACCGCTTACTACCTTCATCATATATCCACCCATTGCTCTCTGATACATATCAGCCATGAAAGGCGTTTGCAGAGCGAATTTAGGGTTAGAAGACTGCTCCAATGTGATTGATGGGTAGAAGATATTGTTACCCATCATTTTCTGAAGGTCTCCGAGACTTAATCTGCGAAGAGCTCCATCTACTACAATCAAGAAGGTTTGGTCGGGATTCATTGCCGTCACAAGCTTCTTTTCTGTTAATTTAACACCCATATCTTATATTTTTTAATTATACATATTAATCAATCAACGGATTGCCATCCTCATCAATCAGGTAATTGCTATCTTCATCAATAAGATAGTCGTTGGCAGGTCTCTGTCCGTATTCTATCTGTTCTTCAAGATAATCGCTCTCAACATCGCCAAGACCAGACTCCTTGATTGAGAAGTAGCATGAATTTCCCTCTTGCCACGACTTACTTGTAACGATATTACCGTTAGTTGCTTCGGTATGCCATTGCAATTCTACGATGCGGTTAGGGTATTCAACAACCCTTCCGTTGTACTCCAAAATAGCCTTGTTGCTTCTGTATATCTTACCCCATTCAATATCATTGCATACCATGAACTTAGGCTGACTGAAAGAAGGGTAGAACCTGGAAGCGGAAAATTGGAACTGAGCAACAGCCTTACCGTCTATTACCGCCTTGATGGTATAATTATTCTTCTCTACAATTCTAAGGTCAAGCACAATCTCTGATGCAGAGATAGATATAATCTCGTTAGGGCTTGCAGCAGACGAAGTAGACATCTTAGTCGTTCCACGATACAGCTCAATAGAGAATCCGCTTGTAATTCTATCCTTAGACTTATATACATCAATCGGAATGTGACATTCATACTGATTGCCGTCAAAGCAAGCGTTTCTTGCTTCTGTAGATGCCGATATGATGTTATTAGCAACTTTATACTCATAGAGAGCCAGCTTATCAAGGAATGGGTTATAGGATATATCGGTATCTTCCCGAATACCCATGCCATAGGTATCTACACCCTTATCTGCCGTATACAGAGTGATAGGGTCGGCAGTGATATGCAATATAGAGTTCGTTCTATAATCATACAGGTCAGCTTCGAATTGCAATTGCTGCTTATCATTACTTGAAAGATTCCTCTTTATAGTAAGCGAACCACGATTAGATGTATTGCTTGTATCAATGCTATACTTACCGCTCCAAGAATTAATCTTAGATATGTCCTTCCATTCCGTGCCCGTAGAAACCTTCCATACCATATTGGCAAGAGACATATTCGACTGCTTGCTATCCCATGAATCATCCTTTGCTGTAGCATTGATACTAGGGTAGGCAATACACTCAAAGCCGCTCTGTGTTCTGTCTGGGAAGAATTTATCGCCAGCCATAGTCTGCATGAATGGAGACTTAGGCGATGCGCACACTACTGATACAGAAACGTCCAAAGGGGCGAATTTTCTATTCGCCTTATTACTAACTATTGTCATAATCGTTCCTCCTAATCATCAACTGTTAAATACGCATCTGCTGACACCGATACACCGATGATATTGTTATTCTCATCAATGGTATCAGCATTACGTACAACGAATCCATCACTTACATTCTTAGCCCAAGTCATTGTTTCCGAGCGTTTATTCTCGATGTTTCCTTTGTTATCAGTATAGATAACGAAGGTAACATTACCAGTTATACTCTTCGGTACTTTACCTGTCTCGCAGTTGGTAACGATACATCTGAACGTCTGATTACTATCTTCATCAACCTGTCCTACCGAATTAAGGGCAAGCTGATAAATATCTGATATATCATCAATGCTGATACCAGTTCTGTATACTGCTGCACCATCAATAATAAATTCGAGGACGAAGAGCTGGTGACTATCTACATAGAGCTTATCCGTATCTCCTGTCTTGTCTCTGTGAATAGTGATTCCGCTTGCCGGATTATTGTAAGTACCTGCAAGGTCTGTTCCGCTGCCACGATATAGATTAATTGTATAATAAGAAACCTCTCCACCTGCGGAGTTGAACAGCCAAGGTTTGAGAACTGCTTGCGTCTGTCCCTTGCTTAACACCGTAGTATCTGCTGATACACCTCCGAAATAAGATGAGCCACCCAGCATGGATACCAATATATCTATACTCTTCGACATCGGATATATGCTGGCTCCCATCACGGCATCACCCGAATATGTAAGCGTATCGGAATCTTGGTTTACCTTTGATGCGAGGTCTGCGATAATAGCGAGTGAACCATCCGCATGATTGAGCTTGAATCTGCCATCTACTGTGGAAGTCTCCCATCCTGTTCCACTAAAGCCGAAACCTAAATCCTTGCCATTGTAAGCCCATGCGTGATTTGTTAATGTCACGTTATTTTTGCGTGCAGAGCCTACAGTCGGTGTAATGACTGGGTGTGTTCCGTCTTCACTCCATTTAGGAGAGACGGTAAACGTGTCTGGGTTCAAACCCTGAAAGAGCGGAACGCCATTCGTTTGCAGATTGATGGATAACGTGTCACCCTTCGGTGTTCTTCTGACCGCTGCAACAGCAGAAAGATGTATTTCCTTTCCCATATTTTAATCTCCTATATTTTTAAACTTTAATATATTCTTGATGAATTTTTCCTGTTGTGGTCGTTGCTGTGAATACAAATTTCGCAGTATCACCATTGCCCAAATCGTCTTCTGTTCCATCATTAGACCAAACAATATCTATTGAGCCATTGAAGTTCTTAACCTTATCCTTAGTCGCCCATGCAGCATCATCTACGGAATCATTGGTTTTGCGTGTCACCTTCCATGATGCTACTCCGTTTGATACATCCTTATCACCAAGCATTAACTTGGAAGTAATGTTGTGAGTCTCGCCTATAGCGATACCGCTGTAAACAATATCGGTATATAGGATAACTTGCGGCTTGTATATATTAGTAGTCGCCTTCCAAAAAGGTGAATCCTCAGACGGTTCATCGGTCGTGGTCTGTCCTTCTGGAGAGATACAGAGCCATCTTGTACCAAGCCATGTAACCTCATCATAGTAGCTATATTCCGTACCTTCCTTCCAATCACCACGATAGACGGGAGTCCATACCTTCTCGCCACTGACGCTCACCATATTGAAGTATTTGCTCACGATGTTGATGCCATCGAAGGAAACGTCAAAGATAGACTTGTCCTTCAGCGAGTATGTATTGATACCCCTATACATAGTGAACCTAGGTGCAGAATCGCCTTCGGTCTCCATCATCAGAAGGTGCTGGCGGCTCTTGTCGCTTCTATTACCAATGAGGACGATGGTGTCACCTACGGCAGGAGTGTCCGAACCTTCCATGCAATTGTCCTTCGCTATCTGAATCCATGCGAATTTCTTTCCGTCATAGAGTTCGTGACCTTCATTATCGGTGATTACCTCATTCTCGGTTGATACCTTTGTGACAAGTCTCCAATAGTCCTTGTTGCTGACGTTCTCATAGACACCCGATGCTATATTGAACGTCTTGCAGCGCACTTGGTCATCCACCTTGAATGAATTGATGGTAGCGGTCGTTCCATCATCTGCTAAGAGATAGCACTTCCAGCCAATCAGCTCATTCGTTGTCTCGCTATATACTTTCTTGATGTAGCTTATCTTGCCAGCAGCAGGGGAGAGAACGATATTACCGCCAACATAGGATAATTCTCGAATAAGCAGCGTATTGAAAATCGCCTTACCCCATACTATCAAGTCCGTGAGCAACATTTGAAACTTTCCATCGCTTCGTTGCTTAATAGCAAATCCGCTCTGCTCAGATTCGTTGAAGTCGAGTGACTTCAATAAGTTCACTATCACACTAGAGAGGATAGCGTTTCCGCTTCCATCTATGCTAAAGTTGTTGCCATCGCCAATGTTCAATCCTTTAAGGAACTTCTGCACCTTCTCCCAAGTGATTGTGCCCTTTGCGATGTTATCCTGCAGCCTAGATACAAACTCCATCCTAGAGCGTCTAGCAGAATAAACGTTACTATCGGATGCAGGAGTGGTATCGTTCATGCCGATTACATAGACACCTCCACCATTACCGCTTCCTGTGCCGCCTATCTGCATTCCATTCACCTTGATGGAATCAACCTTGTCTTCCAACTTACCCAACCGGCTTGTTGCTGCCTTTTCTCCTACAGTGTACTGAGGGTGGTCGTAAGGGATATCCAAAGGTATCTCCATTCCGATGATACGAGAGTTTCGGTAGTGCTTGCCATCCGCGTCCACCTGCGCAAACATATCATTAATCAGCTTTACCTGCTCACCGAGAGGATGGTAATCGTATGTTCCATCATTGTAGAACTTATCGCCATCCATCGTGCAGGTGAAGTTTGAATTGCTGATCATGGTCTTCTGATAGTACTGCTTCGCTCTATCGAACAGAGATAACTGAGCAGTAGGGATGAGGTCCGTATCTGTAATCTTGGTTGCGTCCCAATTGAATAGGAAGAACCTATCACCTTCCTTCGGGCACATGACACTATCGGGGAGAATTCTTCCGTAGGTGTCGTTAGCCACTATCTCGAAAAAGTTCTCTTTGTCTATAATCTTGAAACTAACATCGAACTCCATACCCATGAGGGCACCGCTAGTGAACTTGATACCTAGAGTGAGGTTGCTCTTTATCCAACTAGCTTCAAAGCTTTCAGCGAAGGAGTCCGTTGAACCAATCTGCCAAAACGTCTGTGTAGTCTTAGTTCCATCATCGTTATCAACAGTGCTATCGTAGGTCTTGATTCTGCTCACCCTGCATTCAACCTTCGGGTATTCGTCCTCGAACATCACGACACCTTCGATAGCCTGCTTATCGTTCTTTACGACATTCACGTTCTCCAGGTAGCCATCCTTTGCGTAGAAACCATCACTATCCACCTCCTTGTTTGGAAGCATGAGGTAATCAGTAGCAACACCATCGGTGGTGACGTCCGCATCGGCACCAGTGAAATATCCCTTCGGAATATTTCTGTCTGAGCCGAATGCGTACAGTCTCGTAATATAAGTTGACTTAGATTCCGAATAGGACATAGACAGAACATTAACATCCTGTTCGAATGTTGTCTGCCCTTCCATTTCGCAATATCCAAGGTATATAATAGAGCCATCTATCCACCACTCGCAGTTGAGCGCATCTTCGGAACAGATGGCGTTGAGAGCATCAAGAATACTGATGGAGCCGTACTCGATCAAGAATCTCTTCTGAACATCGAAAGCCTTGTTGTTGTAAGTAGTGTAGTCAACAGAGAACTCCTTGCCATTGTACGTAAGACCTAGCGCCTTGAGGTTGCCGAGTATAACGTTCATGTGCACGCCTACCGTAGTGGTGAGCTTGAATGAAGTTTCGTTTACTCCGTGCTGAGGGCGATACTTGCAAAGCTTATTCTTCCAAGACATATAGTAGGCATCCATCTGCATTTCGTAGTCGTAGCCATCACTATCATTGTGCTTAGGGAAGTATGATGATGTAAGCTCAAAGTAGCCGAAGTCGGGAATCTCTACGGAGTCCCCAATCTCGAAATAGATAGGAGTAGCCGTAGTGAACTTCAATATGACGTAATGATGGTCCATAAGCTGATATGACAGCTTAGAACCCTCGCCGAAGTCCTCTAATGTGAAGAATACCTTGTTATTTCTCTTAATCTGAATCATTAGCTTGTATATTTACTTGTTTCACTTCTGTCACTAGGGTCTGGCTCGTTGAGCTTTAGGCTGAACTTTGCCATTTCCCGAATGCACTGACTAAACTGAGTGCAGGAAAGATAGATGCACCGATACCACACATTAGGCTGGAATCGGGTTCGGATAACCAACTCTCCCTTGGCAAGAACCTCCTCGCAGAACCTAGCATAGTTCGTCAAGAACGTATCTGAGTCCTTGGCGGTCATATTGAATGGCAGCGTTATCTCCCTCTCGTCCAACCTTGGATTGTGCTTGATAACCGACTTTCCGTCCTTTGAGCGATACTTATTGCTGATGAACTCCTTGTTCGGTGCAGGAGTCATGAGCGCACTGAGGGCGGTTTCGTCTAGGAATATGCCCCACGTAAGATAGGCATCCTTGCCATTTATGTAAAGTTGTCCTTTAAGCATAACTATTTAATCATTAAATGACCTCGTAGGCTTCGCTGTGAGCCGCTTTTGCTATTGTTGAGTATAGTTGTAAGGGCTGACTAGCGAAAAGCCTGTAGAGGCTAAATATCCTTTAATCTTCTGTTCATATCATCCAGCTTTGTTCCGAAGTCATTATAGGTGAGCTTTGAATACTTCACGATGTCTTCGAGGTAGCTGTTTGTCATAATCATCATGTTTCTTATCTCCAATACTGCGCCATTGGTTGAGATTCCGAGTGTAACGATGCTTTCCATCTGCGAAATGGTGGTAGTCATGTTCTGAGCGATGGACTCTCCTGCAATCTGCAGGGCGGTGAAGCGACCATTCAGCTCGTCTGCTGTATCTTGCCCCATAGATGCCCATCCTCCACTTGTTGCGGTCTGTGATGAGGATGATGAACCAGTGTAGCCAGTTACCTTCGCCCAATCATCACGTCTCTTCAATCCTTCCTGGACTATATCATCGTAACGCTTATTGAATGCTTCTATGTCTGTTTCGGTAAGCTTGCCATCGTTGTCCTTGATAGCCTTCGCCCAATCATCATAGAGCTTCTTCAAGTCTCCGTTGATGAGGTCTTCCATAGAGTAGGAGAGAAGAGCCTTTTGCATCATTTCAGCGAAATCGTCTGCAAAGTCCTGCGCTGACTTGCTCATATCCATAAGGTCTGACACGAAGCTATCCTTCATGCTGTCAAAGGAAATCTGCGTAAGGCTTTCCTTCAGCTTGTCTGACAACTCTTCCAGCTTGCCCGCTTGGTCTATGTAGTCATTCAGCTTCTCTGTCAGACGCCCACCATAGTTACCCTTTCCAGTGTTCTCGATATGCTCCCAGATGGCAACGTTGCCACGGAGGAGCTTCATTTCCTCTGGACTGAGGGAGAAGAGGTCGCCATTGAAGTCTGATTTGACGTTCTTCTTGATCCAATCAATCTCCTCACTACCGAAACCGCTCCAATAACGATTCCATGAGTGGTGCGAACCGTGATAGCTTGCCTGTGCCTTGGCGATGTCGAGGTAGTTCTGATTAGTCTCCTGCTGATTCTTGTAGGCTTGCTCGTAGTATGAGGTTGCCTTGGAGCCAAAGGAGTTTTCCATTGCATCAGTCAAATCCTCGATGGATTGCTGCAAGAGGGTATTTCTGTCTGTCAGTCTTTCGATGGTGTCATTGACTTTCTTTGCATTTCCATCTCCACCGAACAGACTATTGAAACCACCGAATGAAAGCGTGTTGAGGATATGAGAAACGTTGTTCCCGATACTCTTCAATGGCTTCATAACGATGTCACCCGATAAAGCATCATCAAGGATGCCCGTTACTGCGCCAAAGACTGTGTCCATGAGGTTGCTGATGAGTGTTCCGAAGCCATCTTTCAGAATATCGAGGATGCCGAGTATTGCGGAGATTATTTCACCTGCCATACCGCTATCTCCTAAAGCTTTCGTCAGAGATTTGGCTGCGTCACTATCTTTACCGAGCAACCCTTGGATGCCCTTTGCAAGCGTGTTGGCAACGTCCTTCTGCATAGAGCCACCGAAAAGCTTGTCAAGCCCTAGGATAGAGTTTCCTATGCCTTTGAGCGACCCCGATGTAAGACCCTGCAAGCCATTTTCAAGCTGCTGAAACTGAGAAACTGCCTTCTGTGCAGATGTCTGCAAGTCTGATGATGCCTTCTGAACTGATGAACCGAACTCCAAAACGTTGTTAGATGCGGTAGCAAGTACGCCCTGCGCTCTAGAGAGGTTGGCTTCAGCCTTGCTGATACTTGTCTTGTCACCACTCTTCTTAGCCTTAGCGAGGTCTTCCTGCGCCTTGGTGACGGCTTTCGTGGCTTCAATCTCTCGCTCTTGTGCGTCAATATAGCCCTGCATGGCTGACTGATAGGAGTTGATATCGTCAGAGACCTTCTTGAAAATGTCACTATCCCAGACGGTGGCAGAGCCTTGTAACTTGGAGATAAGTTCCTGTATGGTCTTCTGCTCATTAACATCTGTTGTGCTCTTGGAGAGCTCTTGCAGCTTCTCAATGGTAGGCTCCAGTTGGTCCTTGAACATAGCGCCGAAGTCTCCGAAGACGCTTCCCCAATCGATGTTCTGTCTGATGGCATTTATCTCGATGGTTTGGAGGTCCTTCTTTCTCTGCTGCTGAAGAGAGAGCTTTTCACCCTGTGTCTGAGCCTTAGCAATCTTCTCCTCGTATTCCTCGGCAATGGCTTGCTTCTGCTGATAGAGAGAGCCATACTCCTTCAAGTAGTCGCGCATAGAGGTGAGGGCTTCCCTGTTAACCTCATCAAGCTTCTTGTTGTACTCTTGGGTAGCGAGGTCTCTAGCCTTATTGAGTGCATTGGACTGAGCAGAGGTAAGGGCTACTTTCTTGCCAGCTTCCTTGTTTTTCTTCTTGAACTCTGCTTCCTGCTTGTCAATCTCGGCTTTGCGCTTGGCATAGTCGTTCTTGATTTCAGCAATCTTCTTCTCCGTGCCTTCCTGCATGATGGATATATCATTGTCGATATTTTCCTGCTGCAGCTGCTTCAAATCCTCATTTAGTTCTTCCTGGGCCTTCTTGCGGTCTTCTGCCTGCTTCTTGGCATCGGCGGCTGCTTTCTTGGCTTTGGAAGCGTTCTTCTTGGCATTGGCTTCTGCCTCTTCCTTCTCACGCCGCTTCTTCTTAGCATCGTCTTCTGCCTTGGTCTGCTTAGTGTTCGCCGCATTGGTATAATCCCATCCTCGCTGGGCAATATCGTTGGTTGACATCCATTTACCATTGACCAGCGCACCAGACTTCTTGTTGTTTGCAAGGTCGCGTGCCAAAGCAGAGAAGTATTTACCTAAGCGTCCTAGCTCCGGAATATTCATATTCTGCATCCACGATGGTATCTTGGCATCGAAGTTGACGTGGAAGTTGATGTTGTTCTCGGAATAGTTCTGCATGAACTCCTTGACACGGTTGTAGAGAACGTGTACATCCTCGCCGGCACCCTGGAGTTGCTTCTGCAAAGCATTTATCCTGTTCTTGGTAGAGGTGGCCTTGTTGCCGAAATCCTCTGTTGCATCTGCCGCCCGGTTGATATTATCTGCCTCCTCGGTATGCAGCTTCTTTGCAGCTCGAAGTTCATAGAGATAGCCTATCAAAGCCTTCCTGGCATCGCTTGTCTTGTCTCCTGTAAAACCGAAAGCATTAGCAAGCTTTTCAGATTCGGATATCAAAGAAGCCTCCAGCTGATTGTATTGCTTCAGATAGGTCTGATACTCCTTGGAGTGCTCATTCAAGCCAGCCATCTTCTGTGTTAGGTCATCAAACTGCTTGATAGATGTTCTGAATGCCGACGGCTATACCGCTGCTAGAGGTTCCATAATCCTTCAACTTACCCAAAAGGGCTTGCTGAGCGCTATCAACACGGTTGTTGTAGTCTTCATTAGCCTTAGAGATTGCATTGGCTCTGTTGCGCTCTGTAGCCTCCAACTTGATTTGCTCGACGAGTTCCTTGGACTTGTCTATCTCCTGCTGCTTAACATCCACAAGGTTACTCTCGTCTTCCTTGATCTTGTCAATAGCAATCCCGTAGTTGCCATAGATGTTTGACAGCTCCTTGATGGTGTCCTTGTAAACCTTGGAGCCTTCCTTTGCAGTCTTCAGAATGGAGACTAGCGACTCGACCTTGCTTGATGCTTCATTTGCACTCTCGGTAAACTTGGAAGTCTTGGTTGCGGCATCCTCAGCGCTATTGCCGAAAAGATTAAACATCGTGACACTAGCTGCTACTGCACCAAGAACCAGACCGAGAACATTTGAAGAAGAGACCAAATTGAACAGAGCCATGGCATCCTTGGCGGTTGTGATAGACTTCGCTAAAGACAAGAATGCTTTCGCACTCTCCCAAGCTACCTGTGCCTTAGATATTGCTATCATTGTTATCACCGCAGCCTTGTATGCTCCATACGCTGCAACGACAGTCATAAGCACCTTGCCTACCGTCTCCCAATTCTCAACGAGGGTGGAAACGACTCCCAATCCGGTATTGATAACACCCTCCTGGGATTTGCCGAGGTCATTGAACATCTGCTCGATGGCATCCTCAATGTTGCTTATCTGACCGGTAATAGTCTTAGACTGAGCTTCCATCAAGCCACCGAACTTGCTACCCTCGGCGGTCATACTCTGCATTGCCTGGATGAAGATGTCGCTGGTAACCTTGCCTGCCTTGATTTGCTTCTGGACCTCACCGATGGCATTATTCAAGTCCAACCCCATAACTTTTGCCAATTCGTCTGCGATAGGAATACCTCGGTTGAGGAACTGATACAGGTCCATCGTGTCCATCTTACCCTTGGCGATGGTAGTGCCGTAAAGCATCACAAGGTCTTTAAGGTTCATACCCATACCTGCTGCAACGTCTCCCAATCCGATAAGCGTCTTGTTGACATCCTCGGCTGCTACGTTGAACGCAAGAAGCTGCTTGGCTCCCTCTGTAACGTCTTCAACCCCGAAAGGTGTGACGGCTGCCGTGCGGATCAACTGCTTCATGAGAGCATCAGCTTTCTCCTCAGACTGCAACATCGTCTTGAATGCCATTTCTGTCTGCTGGAACTGACCGCGGACCTGCATCATCTGATTGACGAACTTGCCGATGCTCCAACCGCCAATGGCAATGTTCATGCTGTTCTGTATATTCGAGATTACATCGTCAATAGACTTTCCGTCCTTCTCAACCCTCTCAGCAGTCTGATGAACTGCGTTCTGAATGTCTCGAAAACCGGAAACGACCTTGGCTGTCTCGACTATTGTATCGAATTTAATGCTTGGCATAATGTTCTATTTTTCCTTGAATTTATACTCTGTTATAAAGAATCGCCGGGGAAACACCAAATATGAGTGTTCGATATGGGAACTTTACGTGCGTGCGCAGGAAGACTTCGGTTAAATCTCGGTCTCGGACTCTATCACCGCCTTCATGACCGCCTCCTTGTTGTTGCCATCGATGACCTCTTCCCCTGCTGCCGGTATATGGGCTTTCTTCCTCTCCTCGTCAGACAGATAGATTGAAGTAATCTTGTCTTTGAGCATGAGAGTCAGGTTGTTATACGATATTCCCCATACCACGTAATCGAAAGTCCATCCGTATCTTTCGCAAGCAGCATCTATGAGAGTTCCCCATATCGTCTTTCCTCCGAAGATAAAGCTATTCTCCGACTTCTTTGCTGCGTTGACCTTTGCCATACGCTTCGCTTCTTCTTCCATTCCTGTTTCTTTGGCTATTGTCTGGTATGAGTTAGCCTTAAGGATGATGATGAGGAGAGTGGCTATATCCTCGTTGGAGCATTCTTTGAAGATTAACTCCGTCTGCCTGCTTACGCATTTGGAGTCTAGTATTTCGTTCTTTGTATTGAGTGAGTGATATGCAATCAATCTGCAGCATGTCTCCCTTTTGGTGTTTGCAACTCGCAATGCTTCCAAGAATGGATCAGCTTGAAGTAACTCTTTGTCTAGCTCCAAGCTATCTACCAACTGCGACGTTAGGTACATCATGCCCAGTGTAGTAGGGTAGATGTTAACGTGAGCGTGCTCAGTATCAAAGCCTATCGGCATATCTGTGAGCGTATTCGATATAATGATTCCTAACTCTTCCATATCACTCGAATTTAAATTGTTGGCACCCAAGGCAGGACTCGAACCTGCGTCTTTCAACCAGCTTTTGAAGACCCTGGATTTTCATGCGACGGACTATTTGGTCTCGCTCTTCCCCTGAGCTACTTGGGTAGGTTGCCGGCTGATAACCCTCAGTCGGCGGAAGGGATATTAGAATATGCCTATTTCTCTGTGTAGGTCTCCGTGATTTCTGTAGGAGCAGTATCTCCGTCCTGCGGCTTCTTGAAAGTCAAGGCATACTTTCCACCTGTTCCCTTTGTGGCAGTAATGACACGCCAACGGTAAGCACAATAGACTTCCTCACTCTTCGAGTTGACAGTCTTAGCTACCACGTCTCCCTCTGGGATGAGAGCTGCGTGTGTATAAGTAACAAGAGCACCTTCTTCTGTAGAGAAAGCCTCTTCTGCACCAATTGTGGTGTTACCTAAGTAAACTCCAGGTACTTCCGGATCCTCTGGCTGAATAGCCAATCTGTAATTACCTTCAATAATGCCGTCAATTGTCTTGAAAGGCTGAGATTGGTTTTTCTTAATAAAGAGTTGATACGCAGCTTCATAGGTTGACTTCTTGGTCTTGCGGTCAACAGTACCGCCTCCCTCTTCCTTCTGCTCCATTGTGTCGCCCTTTGTAGGGGTCACATTCGTGGTTCCTTCCTTCGGTGTAGGAAGCTTATCCCATTCATTCTTAGTAGCACCTACCTTCTGAACAAAGATAGAACATTTTCCCCATGCTGTTACTGACATAATTTAATCATTTATGAGTTTATATTCAACTTGATTATTTATTACATGTTCTCCCGTGCTTGCTGCATATACCCTCTGCTCAATAGCGTGGGCTGCATACTCGCTCGTTCTGAACGTTTCCAAGAGATTCCAAGCCAGTTTGCAGATTTCGTCAACTCTGATAGTGTTCTCCTCGAACTGCCCATCTACATCCTGGTCTTGTATATATATATTTACATTTATAATCGCCGTTTGAAGCTGCGTTCCCTCATTAGCCAAGATGGAGATAACGACATCTTCCTTATGAGAATTATGCGGTCTCATCGTCTTTGATAGCTTGCCATTGACGTTGTTCATGAAACCGCTTTCGTTGATGTACCGGTAAACATCTGTCTTAATTGCTCCGTCTGATTTCATATCTTCCACTTGTTTATTTCATTAACTGCTGAGTCTATTGCTGTCTTCACACGCTGCTCTACAATGGATGTGGCCCATATCTTCGTTGAAGCGAGGACATCCTTGCTTTCCAAGGCTTCCACCTCTCCTGCGTATTCCATTCCGGCAACGACAACCAAAGCATAAACCCTGGAATATTCCTTTGCAAGGTCATTGATCATCTTCTTGCCCTTTACAGAGCCGTCTGTGCCACTGAGAACCTGCGAAAAGGCTGATTCCATATATTTACTTCCCTGCTCGTACACGGCGAAACCTATGGAGCTTCTTAGGTTGCCCGTATGGTCTATCCAGCTTTCCTTGGCAGACCTGTTACGGATTCTAACCACAGATTCGTCTCCTAGCTTGCTCAATGCCTTAAGCACATTCTCCTGTATCTTCCTTGCGGCTCTTTGTAGGAAGGCATCGAGAGCGGAAGCGCTGGTTGTCATTCTTATGCCCATATCTTACACTGGAGTTGATAACGATGAAATCCCTTGACCTTGATAATTACATCCTCAGCCCCTAAAATTTCTAGCTTGATAAAATCCCCATAAGAGAACTTTTCAATTCCTACGGGCAAGTTATGCACTTCGTAGGAGTAGTAATCAATAGAACCGTCAGATGTAACTAACTTGTTGGCCTCGCCAGCAGGAACTACATCACAAGTGCAGCAGAACTTCCACTCGGTCTTGCCCTGGTGATAATTTCCATCATCATCTGTATAGCCAGCTACCTTCTGCTGCCGGTATAGCTTTGAGGCATGAAAACTCAATAGACTCATCAGCAATTAATGTAAACTGTCGGCTTCGGAGTAAGTGAAACCTCCTCCTCGCCGATAGAGTTATATAAACGATTGACTTGAACTAATATAGCCTTTCGCTGGTCTTCCGAGAGAGAACCTATTGATTTGTCCGCTTCGGAGAAGCTAACGGCTTGTATGAGAGAAAGCAGACAGTCGGCAAGCGTTCCTTTGTAGGCGTCACTTCTGGCAACGTCACCAGTGAACTCTGATTCGATATCGAGGTCACGCTTTATGCAGGCGTTTTCCACGAAACCATAGGGGATAGGTATGTGTACCTCATCCAACAAAGCTTGTCCGACCGTCTTCATGATTACTCCTCAGCTTTAGCTGCCTTTTCCTTGAACTCCTTCTTCTTCACAGGAGGAAGCTCGTTATAGGCATCAATAACCTCCTTGTCGCTGGCATCACTAGGAAGTGTAGCACCGAGAGCGTTAAGAGTTGTGATAGCCTCTGGCTTCTTGTAGGTCACATCAGAGATTGTTACCTTATCGTCCTCTGTATCAGCTTTCTCCTTTTCGGTATCAACCGAAACGTCTGGGTCTGCCAACTTAGTATTAATCTGATAGATTGTGTCAACGTCCTCGATGACAGGTAAGCAGTATGCCTGCACCGCAGTTGTCTCACGCAATGGATCAGTTGTTGAATACTGAGAGATAAGCTTGTAATCAATCTGCTGATAGGTTACACCTGCCACTCTGTTGGTTGCCTCTGCTACCTGACCGTAAACGAGGGCACCAATCATCTGTGAGCAGACACCGATAATCATATCGTTGTTCCAAGGCTTAACGCTCTTCTTCACACCATCATGCTCCAAGCGGACAGTACGGTTGATGATGCGGAATGATACACCGGTCTCGTCCAAGAATGCCTCCTGGAATACGCTGGCAGTAGGAACCGGCAGCTTTGTGTTAGAGTCATAAGTCTGACCCTTGTAGTTGGCAACAAGCTCGCGAGCGTCCTGTGCCTTCTTCAATTCGTCAAACTTAGCCTTTCCGATCCAGAAGATCAAGATGGTGTTGCCATCATTCGATGCTCGCTCGATACATTCCTTCAAGTCTGCAACTGTAACACCATTATCAACGTTGCTGATGCCGAGCTGATTTTCTGGCAAGTACTGATACTTGATACGGAGCAACTCCTTTGGATTATCGTCGTCACGAACAGCTACGTAGCCGTTAGAAAGGCCATACAGAAGGGCGTACTCATTACGCTCATCAACACCGACATTACAAGCTACCGGGTCCTGCGCCAACTTACGGCGAATCTCTGCCGTCTGGCCTCCCTGTGCTTCCATGAGTCTGAGAGCGAGGATATCTGACTCCTTCAGGAACTTCTTCATACCGACCTTTGGCAGTTTGCCGTTGGCGGTTGAAATCTTGTCACGAGACTTCAAAGGAACCGGAGAATCCACTGCCACGTAGTCAGCAGCTACGTAAGAGGTATCAACTGTATCGGCTTCCCATTTGTTGTCGGTAGAATAAACGCGGCGGAGAATGGATGTATCTTTGTGGAGATACGTCATCTCGTTCTTGCGCTTACCATTAATCTTCTCAATCAATGTCTTCAGGATTGGGAAGAAACTCAAGATATACTTAAGAAATAAAGAACTCTGTTGCATAAATCACCTCCTTAACCGATTGCATCGTGTCCCCACTGAAGAGTAGGAACGGCTGTTTTCAAAGCTGCCTTGATCGTATCGACAGGATAAGGGACAGCCTTATCATTAGCCTCACCTGCCGTCATAACACCTACATGAGGGGTATCTGCAGGAGCAGTTGTCATGCAGACACCTACATACTCGTGATTTTCCGGCAATGAAGCATAAGCCTCACCTGTTACCGGCATAGGCTTGTACTCGCCAGACTTGGTATCACGAATGATAATGTGTCCACACTGGATGAACTCTCCAGAGAAACCTGTCATGTCAAGAATGACACCACCCATGATGCCATTCACGTAATTTCTGATGATTACAGACTCCTTGCCTGAATCATACGTTTCTGTCTTGCTTACGCCATACATAACTTTTAAAATTTAAAGATTACATTGTTTCGGCAAGCTCATCAATCTCATTGTCCTTGATAACCTCAACCTCATCCTTCTTAGGCTTTCTCTGAGCCGCAGGAGCACCAAGTTTTCCGAGACCTTCGTTAGCACGCTCTTGATCGATAGCTGCCAAGTCCTCCACAACACTGTCGTAGAAATCATCGAACTCAGATTCGTTCTCGAACTTCATCTTGTCGAAATTCTTCAAGACAGTCTTTCCGAACGTACCTTTGTCCTTAAGGAGTGCCTTCAGCTTAGAACGGCGGCCATCATTCTCACGCTCTGATTTCAAACCGAGGATTTCGGTCTGCAAGGCTTTGTTCTGAGTAATGAGTGCCTGCGCCCATGCTGGGACCTGCTCATCTTTCTCTCTCTTCTGTTTGCGGATTGGTTTCTTGTTGCCGGCAGGGTCATCATCATCGTCATCGACCTCGTCGTCATCCAAGTCTTGACTATCCTTAAAACTCTGGATAGTACGCTGCGCGGTCTTTTGCGCAATCTTAAGATAAGGAAGAACCGCATTAACCTGCTTTTCAATCTCTGCGTTTACATCCTCGTCTGAGGCTTCTTCATCGAGTTCTAAGTTATTGGCAACATCGGCAGCAATACCCTCTAACTCCTCTCTACTGAACCCCAACGCCTTTGATTTGGGTTTCAGAATAACTAAAACTTGCTTCGTTCTTTTTTTCATTCTAACTAAATATTTAATTGAACAATAAAATTCAAGAAATATCCCAGTACGAAGCGATAGCAATAAGTAATGCTGCAAAATTATAAAAAAAGTATTTAATCACCAAATATATTACAAGGAAATATACTTAATGATTAAATACTTTATGGTTACATATAAATATTAATCTGGATAATTGAGCTTATCCGGTCCAGCTGTGGATAGATATACGGAGAACATATCACATAGCTCTTTTGCTCCTTTTAAGTCGTTGAGCTTGTAATTACCGCATTCCACTTCCGATGCACCTGGAATCGTCTTTGATAGCGAACACGCTTTAAAAGCTTCCACTATCATTTCCTTTATGAGCTTTGAAGTCCACGTACCTTTAAGGATAAGATAGAAACCTGTAAGACAACCCATCGGTCCAAAATACAGAACGGAATTGCTAAGAGGGCTATCATTGCGTAGGTAGTCCGCCATCAAATGCTCTATTGTGTGCGCGACAGCAGGTGACATCATATCTTTGTTTGGCTTGCACATGCGAATATCGAATGTGGTAGCAGTCTCCATGCCCCATTTATCTACTCTCGAAACATAAAGACCTGGCTTCAGTTTCGTATGATCAACTTTAAAACTTGGTATCATTCTCTAATAATTTACAAACAACACTAAATGCCTTTTCGGCAAGACTATCCCAAAAACCTGCATACTGCTCGGTCTGGTTCGGCTCCAGGGGATTATCGCTAATAACTCGAATGGACGTAAAACCAATACCCTTCTTGTAGCATACCTGCGCGAGGGCAGCAGACTCCATGTCAATAGCACACACGTTATAAGAATTAGGAAGAAACTCCTTAATTGCCAATACCTGCTCTCTCGTAGTGACAAACTTATCTCCCGAAGCTATTGTTCCTAATCGGAATCTTTCATCCATATCAATCCAGGAGAAATCAGAAGGAAAGACTGCCGGCATACCTTGAACTTGCCCGTTGGCATTCGGCTCTCCGCAATATACATCGTGGTAGCAGTACGAATTGCCAATCACGACATTACCAGGTTTCAATCCCGCAACGGCAGCACCGGCACATCCTACCGAGATAACTCTTGTAACTTTGCTAGACGTATTCGACGAAAGAAATTCTGTCAAGCAAGATGCCGCATTAACCTTGCCAATACCAGACTTGATTAAAGCTATGTTTTGAACATTTTTGTAGTCAAGCCAATTCTTTGCAATCCATTCGCTGATAAGGTCGTATTCCTTATCCATAGCGGTAACTATGACAATCATTACGCACCTCCTTTCGTTAGCTTAAGCTTCTTGCAACGGTTGTAAATAGCGTTCTCGTCCACGCCAATCTTGGTAGCAATGGCTTTTACCGGGTACTTGCCATACATTCTGCGAATGATGAAATCCTCGTCAGCAGTAAACACGTGGCTCTTGCTGATACCCATTTCCTTCATCTTTCGATGGATGGCCCAATAATTACGATTGAGCTGCTTTGCAATCTCCGTTGTCGTCATCACCAAAGCGTTAACCTTGATGAACTCAATCTCTTCTGCACTAAAATGTTTTCCTCTACTCATTATTTAATATTTGGGTTCGTTAAGCCGCCCAAGGCTTTCTTTCTCTTTCTGTTATATCTTCTGTTTGCAGCAATCCTTTCAGCGTTCTCTTTACGATAGACTTCCATTCTTGCTAATAAATGTTCCTTATGCTCCTGGTAGTACCTTTTATGGTATTCCCGGATATCTTCCTCACTTCTCGCCATAAACCTTGTCTTTTATAAGTTCGTACAGTGATGGGCTGAGTGTGCTCCATTGGTCATTCTCGTCTTTCACGAGATAGAATCCATCAGGGACATAGAACTCTCGATTTTTCAACCTAACTATCAACGTCTGCTTCGTGCGGTCTCCGCTGATAGTCTTTACTAACTCTGAAACGTCCGGGCATTCCCATAATTCTTGAATGCTCTCGGAAGATACTTTAATTGCTACCATATCATTTCTATTTAATGTTTTACCAATCTAAGTATACAACACCCATCCCATGACAAATACCGCACGTCTTGTTTCCTTCTCCATTACATTCTGGACAACAATGCCGATGTTTAACTATAGGCGCAGGAGGTATCAACATACGAATAAGAGCCATCCTAAAATCTGCATCATGACAATTCTTGATGGCATCTAGTATTTCTTGTTCCGTTAGAATAAACATATCCCTTAAACTTAATTTATGAATATTTACCAATTCCAAATGTCAGCGTATCTTTCATCTGGTGGTGTTTTAATCTTTGGAAATATAGGAGTATTGCTGATAACATGATGGTCGCAACTTCCTGTACTTCCACTAGTAAGTGGCTCTCCGTTACAGACTAATCTATATTTACATTCATCACATTGTATGTAATTCATATCACTTGAATTTAATGATAAAAAACTCTGTATCAAGCCATTTATCGGGGCATAAGCCTAAGACAGGCTTTCCGATGGTGATACTTTCAATCTCCTTTTCTACCTTTGGGCTATCGTCATAGTAGCCGTTCTTGAAGAGAACGTGAGTGAATGGTACGAACTTCATTGTACCATTATTCAGTTTCTCCTTGATAGTATTGATGTCTATAAGCATCTCAAATGTCTTACCGATATGAAGCTTATCGTACTTATCGAAATCTTTGAATTTATCATCCTTGATAAGGAGAAGGCGACTCATCCAAAAATCTTTAATTACCCGATACTCTTCATTCTTTTCGCCCGACACTATCATATCGAACCATTCCTTGCTGACTGCGAGGGTAAGAACCTTCTTCTTTGCTTCTGATAAATACTTATCCATTACTTTAGTTAATCTTTCCATAAGCTAACTTATTTTCCCTCTGTTGCTACTACAAAGAAATCGTCACCAATGTCTTTTCTTCTATTCAACTCTTTGCAAAGTACAGATGTATCAGCAAGGTTGATATGCTGGTTTACATACTCCTCCTTATCTGTGAAGGTAAGGAGTGTTTCATCTAGGTTATTTACTTCCTCTATATTCTCCAAACTTTTCGAAAGAGATTTGATTTCTCCATGGATAAAGTCATACACATTTTTGTCGATAACTTTCTGTCTTGTCAGAGTTTCGACTGCTGTTTGAATCTTGAAGATTGATTTTTGCATTTCTTGTTTCATAATCATATTTTGTTTATTTTAGATGAACAACAAAGTTTTTTGGCTTAAACTCGATAAAGCCATTATCCTTTTTCGTTTGAGTAGTCTCAATGCTGAAACCGACACATTTCTTGAAGAGAGCTCTTATTTCAGAACCATTCCTACAGAAAAGCTGTACGTAATCAACTTTCCTAAAGTAATGGACAACAGAATTCCCATACTGAATATGAGGTTTGCCATTACTATCTAATCTGGCCGTTAATTGGTCTAATCTTATTATTGGCTTTACACCCTCGATAAGGGTATGACACCAACGTGGGGTGCAAGGTAAACATACTAGTCATACCTTGCCTTCTTTGATTTCATCAAACTCCTTCTCACCTACAGTAATATTCAAAAAAGTCATGTGCTAACCCTCCTTCTTATTTATCTTAGCTATGCGTTCATTATAGGCTTCATAGTCCTCTTTACTAATCTCAGTAACGCCATGTATGATAGTTGTACCGCTAACCATATCATCCTCGAATTTCTCTTCTACGTCCGTGATGAGGTCCATGATAGGATAGAACTCAATATCCTTCTCTTCCCCTTTAACGGAACTCGTAACTGAGGTATAGGTTAATTTGCCATCCTTACGCATGAAGGCGGCTACTGCGTAATAATATCTTTCTCTTATCATAAGTCATATCTTTTTAGTTTATTTGCACTACTTAATGTATCTCTAATCTCGAAAGGAGTTTTGCCAGCCCACCTGGTAAGGTGATTCATCAGCTTGCGAGAATATCTTGCAGAAATCTTTTCTGCCTTTACAATACGATGGTCGAACTTGTTGCGGTATTTACACTTGCTCGAATCTTCACAGAACGTAACACAACCATACTCGTTATAAGCTTCCTTAAACTTCGCTTTCCAGTAAGGTGAAGGATGCTTACTTGGATAATCAGCATAAGTGTCTGCTTTCATTATCTTCTTTGCTAGTCTAATCTTCATACGCTACTTCTTTTTTTACAAGGGCAGCTCTCTGCGTGAATAACATAAACTCCGTGTTTCGTGTCCACAAGCAGATAGTCGTGCCCTTTCTTGGTGAATATTTTTATATTAAACTCTTCTTTTTCGTGTGGAGTTCCTAAGCTGAAAGAAATCCTAAAACCAATTACCCCTATTATGAAAATCAAAAAGAGACAACCGTATGACTTGGCTAAGTCTAAAATCTTACTCTTCATACGTTAGTCCTCCTTATCGAATTTATTGCCAACAACATAAGCTTCAAATAAATTAACAAATGGCTCGTAATTGTCAACTTTATCTAAACTCTTGAAGGCAAACGTTCCTTCTTCTTCAATATAAACTACCTCATAGAGATTGTCTATACACAAAAGATCATAACTGTCATGCACTATATCACCTTCCCAAATCTCATTTCCCTCACTATCTTTCAACCCTGTGAACTGGCAGACGGTAGAAGGGTCAACCAAGATAGTTTCATTGCGATTAAGCATTGAATCACTCTGTCTGTCCTTTATGATGTAGGTGTTATCGCACTCCTTATAGAAATAGCCTTCCACCCATTCACCATTATCCAGGCATTTTGCCTTGAACTTTATATGTCTCATAACTTTTTAGATTTGCTGTCCCACACAACTATTTTCTTGCAATGACACACCCCTGCCAATATCATTTGCTTAACTTCATCAGCTGAATAATCAGCAGGAGCCTCTACTACTAATGTTACTTCATACTTCATATTTAAAATGGATTTTTATCATGTTTACATTTAGGAATACTTTTGTTGTAAGCCAAGCTTCCTAACTCTTTTAAAACCTTTTTTCTTAAAGGCTCATCTTGAATCTGCCCAACTCTTTCCTTATAGGAAATCAAGTCGAAAGGAACTTCCTTCTTCTGATAATGTTTATAAGTCCTTTTTGCCATAACTATTCTTCTTTAAGTTCTACTGGCTCATCGCTCCAAGATAACTCTCTTCCGATGAGCTTCTTGATACTTCCATGAGGTATAAGAACACAACCACCGATACCAGAATATGTAGGATTCCAATATCCATATTCTCCAGCTCCACTTCTGTATGGTTTCTTTTCAAAAAGAAATTCCTTACCATTTCCATTAGTTGCTACCCATGCCATAACTTATTCCTCCTCCACTTTTACGCCAAAAGGAATGAGGTCAGCAAATGCAAACTTATCAAAAGCATCTTTAAATGAATACTGTATTGAAGTATATACTGATACATATTCTAAACATCGGATAAGATGCATAACTCCATCCCTTCTACCAACTACCCACCCAAAAGGCTGGTGCTTGAGCATTTCTGCCCAGCATTCTTTTGCATTTTCGAATGGGCGGTACTTTGGCTCTGGCTTAATTCGGTACTCTGTATTATTCCAAAACTCAATCTCTGTCATTTCCGTCCAATCATTCGGAATGTCTGAGCCTTTTACGGCACTCGGTTTTGTCCTACACTCAATTGCCTCTCCTTTTGCAAAAGCTTGCAAGAAAGGACAAAATTCTTTTGCTTGTTTTCTGTCCATAATTTAGTCCTCCAACTCTTTAAGTGCTCCTTCCAAGTAACCAACAATCATTTTTTCTTCAAATTTTGAATAATAGTTACCATTCATATAATGAATAGTCTTTTCAATAGCTGATTTTATTTTTTCTTTGTTCATTGCTTATCCTCCTTTTTTCTGATTCTTTCTATATGCTTTAGTTGCGCAATACTTATATTGCCATATCGTCTATACATACCTTGGAGATATACAATATAGCTAGCTAATGTTATTTTATCTGCATTCATATTCTCTTCTTTTTACCACCTGCGAATACTTGTGTCATGTTTATCGCAGATTTAATATCTTTGTACCTGACACCACAAACTGTTGCCACATCTTTAATTGCCTCATCCATTTTGAATTGCCTTGCCAAAAATTGATTAGTCTTTATCAAACTGATGATTTCTTCTTCCGTATGAATGCCTTTCCAAAATAGTTCGGTATGGTCACCAACTCTGTCTTCATCTACAGAGAAAGGCACGCCGTAGTTGGTGTAGGTTTCGCCGTGATGTTTGATGAGGTGGCGACCAGGATTCTTTCGGATATTATCTATCCAAAATTCATTATCACACTCGCACCATTTATTGTATTCTTCTCCTGTCAGCGTTTTGTCAATGCCAATAGGATAATGACCGGAACACCCATTTGTTCCAAAGTAAATAATCTCTGCCATATTCTCTTCTTTTTACCCTCTCCCTTTTGCAGGAGAGGGTGGTTAGTTACTCAACATCTTCAAACTCAGAGGTAATTTCCTCGCCTGACTTCTTTTTGAAATCAAAGTAAGATTCTGTTTCATCGTCATACTCGCAACTAAGGCTAACATCATAGCCATCCCAGTTGTCAACTCCACCTGCTTCCAACAAGTCTAACTTGTATTCAGCTTTAAGAAGCTCTGCCAAACGTTCTGTACTAATCTTCTTCATTATTACTTATATTTATATCCCATAAGGGATGGTTAATAAATTACAACACAATCATCAAATACTGATACACTATCAACATTCATGGGTTGCCCATTTTCTTGTGTACCATGAGAATATGGGAAGTTGACTTCCATAGTCTTATCCTCTACCTTTGATAATTCATCAATTAATTCTTCTACTGTCATATTCTATATATTTATGCCCAAAGACGATTAATCAATCTTCTTGATGCTATCAATTTCCATACTCCATAGTACAAACTCTCTATTGGAGCGAGTGCCATCTTTTTTAGCAGGGTTGATTCTTACATCAATCTCGCCATTATAGCCACCGTAACCTCGATTAGGGACGATGCTTGTAATCCAACAAACATCACATCTAGAGCAGCTAACTTTGTCGCCAACCTTGTATGGAAGACTTTCGATGTAATCATTTACGTAAGAACAAATCTCATCGTTAGCATCATTGATAATGCTTAGTTGTTTGTCAACCTTTACTTTTAATTCTTCTTTTGTCATATCTTTCAATAGTTCGTTAAAATTTGAGATAATGGCTAAGCAGCTTTACGTTGCCAGCCA
>ERZ791902.535-NODE-535-length-27225-cov-132.460508_pt1 | contig 27225 bp, 37 predicted proteins | sample MGYA00510149_ERZ791902 | MGnify/ENA primary metagenome ERZ791902 (study PRJEB30046, sample SAMN00792060) | human gut metagenome | study: EMG produced TPA metagenomics assembly of the A metagenome-wide association study of gut microbiota in type 2...
ATGGAGTAATAGGGTAGATAGCAGCAACCTCAGTAAACATGTAGCTTACGTGTGCGGCAGCTGTGTTACCATCACAAGTGATAAATTTTTTCTCTTTTGCCATTTTACTTTTAGATAAAATATTAAAAATGTTTTGTATTTAATTCTTCTTTCGAAAATTCTTTTTTAGTACAGAAATCCCAGAAGCCACAAAGGAATCTTGTTGTCCTTGCCTACCTCGGTATTGTATCGGGCGTAGATGATGTCGGGATTATTGCGCATTTTATTAGAAGATTGAGCGTCGCAGATTCTGAACCGCTTCTCACCGTCAACAGTATAGTAATGGTCCTTACCAGCCTGGTGCACTACGTGGTCTTTCCAAAGAGAGTTGACAAAGAAAGTTTCCATCACTTCCTGCTTGTCAATCTGTATCGGATAGATTGCGTACATCAGATTGGAATTGTGCATCATCACCTTGGTCGGTTTCTTCGGGAAGTCCTGACCTTCCGGATAGATCATATTGATGAGTCGTGCGTCGGCCAGATACTTGATGTAGTTCATGACCGTTGCTCTGCTCGTATTGATGCTATCGGCAAGCTGGCTTACGTTTGGAGCTTTGGCTCCTTCCACTGCCAGCTGGTAGAACAGACGCTTTATCTTGGTAAGATATTTCAGTTCTATCTGCTTGATGAGCAGGATGTCCACCTCTGTCATCATGTTCATTGTCTTTAGTAGATTCTCTGTGAAGTTTCTGTGCTCCAGAAAGAATGGATAAAAACCGTGGTGCAAGTAGTCCTGGAAATACTTCATCGGACTCACCTTCGGCAATATCTGCTTGATGATGTGCTCATGGTTGCGGAGGATATCGTCCAGTTCGTATGGCTGGAAATTGTTACCCGTCTGCAGATTGATGAATTCTCTGAACGAGAATCCTCTCAGATTGTAACTCTTTACCACGCCGTTTAGTTCCGGGTTCTCTTCCTTCAGTCGCATTACGCTGGAACCGGTGAAAACAATTTTCAGTTCTGGATAGAGGTCATAGCACTTTCTGAGTTCCTTGCTCCAGTCGGGCTGTTTGAAAACCTGATCTATGAGCAGTGTTCTGCCGCCTTGCTTCACGAAATCGCCTGCAAAATCTGCAATGCCTCTACTCTGGAAATAGAAATTGTTCATGTTTACATACAGGCACTTGCGGTCGGTAGGACCAAAGTGCTCTTTGGCATACTGGAGGAGGAAGGTAGACTTGCCTACGCCTCTTGTTCCCTTTATGCCTATCATGCGGTCGCTCCAGTCAATTTCGTCCATCAAGGTACGTCTTACTGGGGCGTTCGTATGCTCTACGAGGTATGTATGTGTTCTGAAGAATGCTTCTTCCATGAGTTGTCTTTTATTACTTTTTTGTTTTATGATGCAAAGGTAATTAATTATTTCTAATTTGCAAAGTCTAGATAGCAAAAAGTAACTTTTTTTATTTTATTTAGCACTATTCTAAGTAAAATTGGTCTGATTTTGCAGTTTTTCAACGATTTATTTATAACTTTGCAGCATGAAACTACATATCTTCAATCCAGAACACGATTTGGCTTTGGCCTCAAATTTGCGTCAGTTTACTGCTCCACATGCAGGACGCCAACTCAGGAGTGACCTTTCCTTCATCCCTGCTTTATGGGCTGATGAAGGTGATTTGGTCTTGGTCGACGACATAGATAATGCCCGTGACAAGGTGCGCCATCTTGGAGGTGATCTTGTTGATAAGGTTGAGTTTATCACTAAAGTTCAGTTAGCACATTTTATCAAGACGGAATTTCTTGACAGCGTTCATCCCTGGGGATGGGATTTGAGCCTGAAGGGAGAGCTGGAACACATCGGAATACCGGAAATAGCCTTGCCGGGCGATGCTATATTAAATAAGGTACGCGCGGTAAGTAGTCGCCAATGGGCTGCAGAGCATCTTCAGAGCGGGGTTAGGTTTGTCCAGTCCGTGGCAGAGGTGAAGTCTCTCGTCAGGGAGTGGGGCAAGGCAGTCATCAAGGCTCCCTGGAGCAGTAGTGGCAGGGGAGTGCGCTTCGTTTCTGCTGATGAATTCAGGGAAGGCAGCGATTATCCGTCTTTCGAAAGATGGGTGGGTAATATTATTTACCGCCAGGGTGGAGTTACCGTTGAGCCTTATTATAATAAGGTGATGGATTTCGGCATGGAGTTTGTAATGGTGGATGGCAAGGTGTTCTATCGCGGCTTGTCGCTTTTCGACACCATCAAGAATGCTTATTCGGGAAATGTTCTCTGCCCGGAAGACAAGAAGGAGGAGATGATGGCTCGTTACGTCAGCCCGGAGCGATTGCTGCGGATTCGCCAGCATGTCATTGACGTGATGGAGCCAGCCCTGAAGGGAATCTATAGTGGTCCGTTTGGGGTGGATATGATGATTTATGCCAAGGAACAGAATCTTCCGGCTTCTGATGTTGCTTCTTCTGATGTGCAGGATGATTTCGGAGTGAACGAATGCATAGAGGTCAATCTGCGCAGAACGATGGGTCATGTAGCCATCGATTTGGCAGATTATCTTCAGAAGACTTCTTCCGACCTCAATCAACTGATGCGTGTAGAATTTGACGGCAACCGCTATCATCTGCGCGTCCTGCCCGGTCAGCCATCAGCAGAAGCCCCGCTTCATTAAGCGGGAACTTCTGCTTGATGAATATTTGCGCAAATGCAGATCATTTAGCCATCTTATAGATTTCAACGATATCTGCTGCATGAAGCACCTTCAGACCACCGATTTTTATAAAATGAAAATCCCCACCAACCATCCGCATCCTTACCGGAATGGGAAAGTTGGTGGGGTTTTCTATTCTTCTTCTTATACTTCTTCTTTTTCTTCTGCTTCTTCTTCAACTATCTGAGAAATGCGCCTGATGCTTCTGTTGCGATGGGTGATGATGAGCGGAACACGTTCTACCACCACCATGGATGTGTCGAGGCCCAAAGCCTTAGGCTCGTCAATGCCTATCTTGCCGATAAGGGCATAGATGGTCATCAGTAGGTTCTGTTGGCGGTTGTCGGAACTCTCCGGGTAATATACGCGGTGGATGATGATGAAGCGGAAATCGCCAGGAATTCCGTTTTTGCGAAGCGAAGGATAGGTACTTCTCAAATCCACCTTCCTGCTGGCCACCAGGTCTTCCACCACTTGACGCAGATAGAGGCTCACCCTAGGTTCAATGCGGAAACCTATGCGCATGGTTACTCTGTAGAGGGTGTCGGGAACCAGGGTCTCGCAACTGTACTCCAGTGTGTCAGGAGTATCTGCAAATTCCAGATTGATAAGCCAGTAATGGTCAGCACGTTTGGGCTGCTTGTTGATGATGGAATAGAGCAGCTTGTCATCCACCGCACCTTCCTTGCCGGCATGGTTCACATAAACCAGGTTGGAAGCGTACTTGGGGATGCTCTCGTCGGCCTTGATATCGGAGATAATCTTATAATACTCATCCAGCGGTTTGGTACTGATGTAATGTTGGCGAATCTTGATGGCGCGGACCCATACATACATCATCAGGAACAGGATTCCGCCTATGAGCATCGTACACCATCCTCCTGCGAGGAATTTTGACAGATTAGCTGCCAGAAAGATGGCCTCGATGGTGCAATATGCGCCCATAAAGAGCAGGATGAAGATGCGTGCCACACCCTTGGTGCGCAGGTAGAAACCGAGCAGCAGGGTGGTCATCAGCATGGTGATGGTGATGGCGAGTCCGTAGGCTGCCTCCATGTGCGAGGAGTCGCGGAAGAGCAGGATGATGAGAACCACACCGATGTACATGGCGCGATTGATTACCGGGATATAGAGCTGACCCTTTACATGGGTAGGATGCTTGATTCGCATGCGTGGCCAGAAGTGCAGGTTCATGGCTTCGCTCAAAATGGAGAAGGTTCCGCTGATAAGAGCCTGACTGGCAACGATTGCCGCACCCGTGGCCATGATGATGGCAAAAATCAGCATGCTCTGAGGCATGATGGAAAAGAACGGATTCACGGAGGAGGCAGTCTGGATATGGTTCAGCACCCATGCTCCCTGACCCAGATAGTTGAGGATGAGCATGGCCTTTACGAAAAGCCAGCTAATGGTGATGTTCTTTCTGCCGCAGTGACCCAGGTCGGAGTAAAGAGCCTCAGCACCGGTGGTACAGAGGAACACGGCACCCAGAATCAGAAACCACTCTGGCGATTTTGCCAGCAGCATGGCAGCATAGTAGGGGTTGAAGGCCTTCAGAATCAATGGATAAGAGGTGATGCTGAAAGCTCCCGTTACGCCCAGCAGCAGGAACCATATCAGCATGAATACTCCGAACGACTTGCCAATGCTCTCTGTGCCAAAGCGTTGCACAAAGAAGATGATGGTGATGATGCCCAGTGTGATGGGGATGACAGGCAGGTGGGGACTGATGCTTTCGAGTCCTTCGATTGCTGTGGTAACCGTGATGGCAGGGGTGATGATTCCATCTGCCAGCAAGGTGCTGGCACCGATGATTGCCAATAAGTAAATCCATTTTCTCTTCATCTTGCGCAGTAGGGCGTAGAGGGCGAGAATGCCTCCTTCGCCATTGTTGTCGGCACGCAGCGCCACACATACGTATTTGATGGTGGTCTGCAGGGTGAGTGTCCAGATGATGCACGACAATGCACCCAGGATGGTGCTCTCGTTGATGGCTTCACCCGTGTGCAGGATGGCCTTCATTACGTAGAGGGGTGATGTTCCGATGTCTCCGAACACGATGCCCAGAGTGATGAGCAATCCCAGGAAGCCTACTCGATGATGGCAGGCTACTGAACTTTCCGAATTTTCTCTCATATTTCTTCTCTTATTTAATTAAAAAATTATCCTTTTTTGATTATAAATTGGGGTGCAAAGGTATGAACATAAGTGGTAAAAGATGAATTGTTTAACAAGATTTATCCGTTTTAACCTTCGTTTTAATTGGCTGTTAATGACGTAACTACTCAGCACCCCTATGGGCATGAGTGCATTTAACATCTTGTTCGTTAAATTAATCCAAAATACAGCTTTATTTTTTACTTCAGTACCTTTTGAAGGTCAAAATATTGTGAGTACGACAATTAATGTAAAAATAAACCAAAGAAATTATGAGAAGATTATTTATGAGTCTGATGCTGACTTTAACAGCATTTATCGTTAACGCCCAACCTTCTGCCATCGCTCCACGCGATTATCAGCAGATGCTGAAGAAGGGAATCGATGTTGATTGGTGGGGAAGAAGTGAGAAAAATAAATATGGTGCCTATTCGGAGACGGCAGTGAAGAGATTTGCACAGCAAGGTATCAAGCATGTAAGATTCCGTCTGCATCATTATCATTTTACGGATGAGGATTTCAAGAGACTGTTTTCGCAGATAAATACCTGTATGCAGAATGAGTTGATTCCGATTATAGCCTTCTCCGCCAAACCATACAAGGAGAATCCGAATGCTGTGGAGCATGAGAAAGTTGTAGAGTGGTGGAAGGTGATGGCTGAAAGATGCAAGGATCTCTCACCGATGGTTTCGTTTAATCTGATTGTAGAGCCTTCGGATCAGGTAAAAAAAGATGTGGCGGAACTCAACTCCCTTTATGAGGATTGTGTTACGGCTATTCGCAAGACTAATCCTAAGCGAATCGTCTTTATAGCACCTCCGAAACAGTCTCATCCAGAAGGTCTTAAAGATTTGAAGATTCCTTCGATGGGAAATGGTTATCTGATGGCTGAATGGCATTTCTATGCTGCTGGTCCCAGCAAGTCAAACGACAAAAAACGCTGGATTACTGGCACGGCAGAGGAAAAGCAAAAGATAAAGAAAAGCATCAAGGTGGCAGTTGATTGGCAAAAGGAAACCGGTATTTACACCTGGGTTGGGGCTTGGATGCCTAGCGATTACAACAAAGGCGATAATTATAGTGTAAAGGAGCAGACTGGATTTGCATCATTCATGACTCAGCAGCTTGATAAATATGGAGTTCCTTTCGCCATTAATGCCGATCATCAATTTTATGATTATAAGGCAGAACAATGGATTCCCAAATATAAAGATTTGTTGAATACAATATTTATGTGATTCAAGTTTCTCATGTGGGGGAATTAACTTCTCTCTAACTTCCCCCACATGCAAAAGTTCAGTTATTTAATCTTGTTATATTCCTCATCGCTCACAGCCTCCAGCCACTCGTTGGAGGTATTCTCGCCAGGTATTTCAAAGGCGAGGTGGGCAAACCAGCTGTCTTTTGCAGCACCATGCCAATGCTTCACGTTGGCAGGAATATGGATGACTGTGCCTGGGAGAATCTCCTGTGCAGGCTTGCCTTCTTCCTGATACCAGCCGCGTCCGGCTACACCTACCAGCATTTGCCCGCCGCCCTTTGTGGCGTGGTGCGTGTGCCAGTTGTTACGGCAACCTGGTTCGAAGGTAACATTGAAGAAAGGTATCTGACTATCAGATATTTTCGCAAGATAGCTTTTGCCTTTGAAGTATTTGGTATAAGCGGTGTTGGGTTCGCCAATAGGGAAGATCATCTCGCGCTGGAAAGCAGCCTTAGCGTCTTCGCCTTTCACGTCCTCATTCCATACCTCCTTTGCCAGATAGAAGGCAGCCCAGGCCTTTGACCAGCCGGCGTAGAAGGCGATGTGGGTAATAATCTCTGCCGCTTCCGTGCGGGTAATGCCATTGTTCTTTGCCGACTGCAAGTGATATTTCAGCGAATTGTCGGTGATTCCCTGGCTGATGAGCGAAGTGATTGTTACCAAACTGCGGTCGCGCAATGAAAGCAGGTCATTGCGGCTCCATACTTCTCCAAAGAGGATGTCGTCGTTGAGGTGAGCGAACTCTGGGGCAAACTCACCCAGTTGGGTGCGCCCTGCTGTCTGTACTATTTTCTGTTGTGCCATTATGTTGAGTGAAATAGTCGTTAATATGATGAATGTTGCAAAAGCTTTCATACTTCTTCGTTTTACGCAGTTTTGCGATACTCGCTTGGTGTCTTCCCCGTCTGCGCCTTGAAAAAGCGGACGAAGTGCTGGGAATACTCAAAGCCGAGGTGCTGACTGATTTGCGTGATGGTTAAGGTTTCATCCACAAGCAGTTGGCGGGCAGCCGAAAGCAGTCGGTCGTTAATTATACTCTTTGCGGTTCTGCCTGTCTCAGTCTTGACTAATTCACCGAAATATTTAGTTGAATAGCAGCATTTGTCGGCAAAGTAGGCTACGGTAGGCAATCCTTCACGCTCCGCTTTCCGGACAATGTATTCATCGAGCAGAGAGATGAACTTCTTGACCACCGAATGATTGATCTCCTCGCGTGTGATGAACTGACGGTCGTAGAAGCGCAGACAGTAGTTCAGCAGCAACTCGATGTTTGAAACGATGAGTTCACGAGAATGCTTGTCTATAGGATGCTGAAGTTCCTGCTTAATCATTGTGAGCACATCACGGAAGATATTGACCTCGGCAGCGGATAGATGTAGTGCTTCGTTGCTTGTATAGTCGAAGAACTCATAGCGGGAGATGTTCTTGCCAAGCTGGGTGCGGTTGAGCAGCTCGGGATGGAAAATCAATACCGTATATTTGGCAATCGGAACTCCTGGAATGGGTTCTACTTTAATCGATTGTCCTGGAGCAAACGAGGTTATGGTCATCTCGTCAAAGTCATATTCTGTTCTGCCGTATGACAATTTGCACCCTTTGTTTTCCTTCAGGAAGAGGGCATAAAGTCCGTAGTGATGTACAGCCTCCTGAATAGGAGAGGTGTTCTCTACACGCGCAATGCTCACCAGAGGATGAAGTGTTTTCACCCCTATGAAGTCATTGAACTCCTGTATGGTATTAAAGAAAAATTCCTTCATAATCCTAAGCCTTTTAATTTCTAAATTTTCTTGGGGGCAAAGATACGCACATTCTCCAAAAGAGCTTATACCTGGTTTTCGGAAGATATTACCATTATCGGAGATTATTCCATTCTGCCATATTTCATTTCCTCACCTTCCTTATCATACTGCTTGCGTTTGCCGGTTGGAGGTTCAGTAAGCGTGATGCGAACAACAGCCGTGCGTGATAGGGAACGGGCGATGCTCGGGTCGAAAGCATCCATGTGCTGAGGAAGGAAACGTTCACTGATCAGTCGGAGACCATGAATCTTCTCTGCATCCTCGGTCACGATTTCTGCCTTGCCGAATGCGATGGCTGATTTGTATTGCAGGGTGAAGCTGCCGTCCTTCGGACCAACTGTAGGTGCACAACGGGTTACGGCTGAAAGGCAAACCTCGGGATGAGCCTTGATAGCCTCCAGCTTCTTGCCTTCCAAGGCACCATGAAAATACCAGTTCACATCATCATCAGATGTGAGCGAAAGAGGTAAGCCATAAGGCTTGCCGTCTTCGTCAATGAAACTGACCGTTATATACGGAGCCTTGTGCATTACGTCCAATGCCCACTCACTATCCATTGCTCTTGATTTCTTTCTCATTTTTTTATCCTTTGTACTTAAATACATTAACCATATCCTTGTCGCCACCTACGAGCTGGCTACATTTATTCAACATACCTGTATCGACGAAACCGCATTTCTCCATGACTGACTTCTTAGTGTCAGTCGGTTTTTGCCTATTCTTGCTTGTAAAGAGGTTATGTTGATTTGTAATACAAATGTCATCTTTTTACAATCCAACCTTCAACCCCGTTTGTTTGAAGTTGAATTCATCGAAGACGTCACCTGCTTCCACTTCTACTTTCATGAAACGGTTAGCATCCAGTGTTGTAGGCTGAATGGTAACAGTCAATATATTTCCTTCACTTTTAGCTGTCAGCCAATCTGTGGTAATGGATGCGTCCTTGTTGTCATCATAGTTAGGAGAAAATCTCTTTTCTTCACCTCTAGCTACTTTTTCTGTAGCCGACACCACCCAAAAAGAACTATAGTTTGTGCAATAGAACACGTAAGTTCCTCCTTGTGGCGGCACATGAAAATAGTCGTCACTTGATTTCTTGACTTCAGTTTTCCATTTCATCGGGTCCCAGTCGCCATCTTCATCGCTGCAGGATGATACAAAAAATGGAAGAACCATTAAAAAGAGTAACAATAAATTCTTTTTCATTTTTATTTTATGTTTGATAATCTATACTTATAAACGCAAAATACATGAAATCTTGCATCAGCAACATCTTTTTTGATTATGGCGATGCCCCTTTAACCTTATTTCTCAGGTTGAGGAACTTCTTGAATAACCGGAAATCCTTAATGACCTTAATGACCGTGACCTTAATGACCGGAAAACGCCCCCTAAACATTCATTTGTTTTTCTGATGAAACTCCTTCCTTGTCTTAGCCATTGCTTCCGTAGCCCTATCGTGGGTTTCTATCAGCAATGGGCTTTTGTGGTATTGCACAATCTTGACCCCGACTGAGTTGTGCCTTTTCTTTTCCTCGATGCATTGAATGATCAAGTCTGGATTGGCTGATTTAGCCGTTGGAGTCTTGTCAAAGTTCTGAATATAGGCAGCGTTGGTCAGGAAGAGAATGTCGGAACCTTCCGGTATTTCCTGCATTACCTTCACCATGAGGGTTAGCATCATTCGGAACTCCGTGGTGTGTAGGTCGCTGATTACATCACGGCTGATGATGTTGCCGTTATGCTCAATCACAACGGCAGCACCACCAGCTCGCTCTTTATGGCCATAATCACATGAGCCACCTATCCAAACGTAATATGTAGAAGTATCTTGTGTCATAATTATTTTATCTTCAATGTCCGCAGATATTCCTTCTGCTCGGGCGTGATTCTGTAGCTCTCAATGGCCTTCTGGATGGTCTTGTTGTGCGTCCAGGGAGCAAGGCGTTTTTGTTCGATGTAGGGAATCGCCTGGTCCCATTGCTTGGCAAGGGCGGTGGCGAAGAACCAGGCTACCATCATCTTTACGTAATACTCTTCGCTCCTTACAGATGCAGGAATTTCAAGATATTCTGCCTTGAAGTCTTTATCCAGATAATGAGACATAAGTGCCTCTATTCCAAAGCGACAAGTATAAACGTGTGACGATTTACTCCAAGTCTTAATCTTCGCCAACAGTTCCTTCTTGTGTTTGGCAAATACCTTCGGAGACATGATGTCGCAAACTGCCCAGTTATCCACGAAAGGCAGGAATTTCTCTGTAAGACGAATGCATTCCTCGTAGTCCTTCACCTCGGAAATGAGGAGACCATGAAGCATATTCTCATCGTAGTATTCGTGAGGAAGCTGCTGAAGGAATTCCTTGCATTCTGTCTCCTTTGTAAACTCTTTTGCGAACTTGCGAAGCACAGGCACACGAATGCCTATGAAACTCTCCATAGGCACTCCCGGTGTCAGTTTGGCTTGGAAAGCAGCATACTGCTTATCCTGCATGGCGAACAGTCTTTCTTGAAGTGAAGTCATTTTTATCCTATTAATTTAATAATCTGTTTATCTGAAGCATCAGGCAGGATTTCTTTCAGATGCTCGAAAATTCTTTGATAAGATTCCTGGGGAGTACGGTTGCATTGGCAAGCCTCCCTGCCATAGAGATCTTCGGGAGTGTTGAGCAGCGACCAACCCCAGCCATATTCATGATTGTGCTTGTCACGAGGGTAGATGAAATCCTCGGTCACGATGTAAGTCGCCATTTCCAGTCGGGTGAGATAACCGTCAAACTTGCTTCTCATTCCCTTGCCGGTGAAACCGCATGCTGCCAGAAGTTCTCTTGTGATGAGACTACCGGTAGATTGAAGCGTGCTGAGAATGGCTCCTTCTATCGAATCTTCATCTGGGCGAGGGTACTTGCTTCTTCTGTAGTTGCAGAAGTCCGGCCACCATTCCTGGCTGATGAATCCTGCTTTCTTATTGAAGAACTTTCCGTACATACACGGCATTTCCTGCACAATCTCACCCTTCCATTTCCATAGCGGCCAGTCCCAACCGCCTTCAGGAAATGTTACATATCGGCAATCTTCCGCCACGATGTCTTCGGCAGAGAATCCTTCAATGCCGCTATCAAGGAGAGGGAGGAAGCCGATCTTCTGAATCAGCTCCATCATGCCTGTTGCTGAATATATTTCTGGAAAATTCATACGCTTCGTTCTTTATATTTTTATCAATTCATTCAGTTTATCCTCTCTGATAATCTTCGGCTGAGCCTTGCCAGCGAGAATGAGAATCTTCTTGCCGTTACGATAGATATGAAGCTGTCGTGAGCGAACTACGGCTGTTAACTCCTCATCATTCTGCATGGCTTGCCAGATAGGATAATATACTCCCTCAGGTTCAAACAACTTCTTCTGAAGATGTGAACAGAGGTTTGTTGTATCAATAGTCATTTATTTTTTCTTTATCGTTTCATTAAATGTATTCCATTGCTTCTCAAATGACAAATCCTTTTCTATCGAATCAAAGTAACTGATGTTGAGATTTTTCTCCCAAGGATTCCAGTTGCCGCAAATTCTGCCATCATGGGCGATAACAGGAAAGAAAATGCCATTATTAGTGTATGCAGACGGCATTTGATGTGGATGGATTACTAATTCCCGGCTTTTATAACCAATCAGATATTCATCAAAGGGAGCAATCAGATGAGTCTTTCCACTTCTGAATCCACGTGTTCGACATGATTCATGCAGATAGAACCGATAGTCTTTCCATTTTTCAATCCTCAGTTCTGAACCAAGCAACTCAATGCCTCGTTGGCAATCAGAAGTGCTCAGTCCTGACCACCAGACATAATCTTCGAATGTGGCTGGCGAATGGCTCTGAAAATATTTTCTTGCCAGAAGCATCAGCATTTCATCACGTTCCAGCCTGGCAGTTCGGGGAATCTTCTTCTCCGTGAGACTGTATGTTGCCTTTGTTGGAAGAAGACTGCCGCTGCAAAAAGTACCGTTCAATTCGTTAAAGCGAATGTGGTAGGATAGGCGATGACTGTCCATGATGATGCCCTTTTCGAGCAAAGCCTCGTTCAGGTCTTTGCTTGTTACAGACTGCATCTCATCGGTTTTTTGAACAAATATCTCGTGAATCAGATTGAGCTCAGAATCATCGATGCTGATTTTATTGCTCTTCATCCATCCTTTTACAACAGAAGTTGCCTTAGGTGAAATCAGGTCCAGCATCCACCAATAGTCTTCATTTGAAACCAGTTGCCAAGTGCCACGCAGCAGGTGAAGACGGACTATCTCACCCTCATCGTATGCATTCTTGAATGCGAAGGAAGAAGGTTTGCGAGTACGCATCGTCACAGCCCATCTTACCATTCGGTAATCCTGGGCTTGCATGGCTCCAAAATGAGACACCACCTTTTGGGGAGTATCAAATTGAGGGCAGATGAGCTGCTGCGAAAGCAGGCGTATTGCTATTGGATTCATTGTTTCTGAGTCGTTAAAATTACGTTGTTTATTTCAAAGCCTTGCCGTCGGAGAAAGCGTTTCCGACTTTCTCGCCCAGCTGGATATAGCCGTGATGAATAGGGTCGAAGACAATCAGCTCCATCTTCTCCATGTCTGGATTTCCGTCTTCTGCCAGATACTTCTCATCTACAAGAATATTGGCGATTTCGGCAACGAGATAATAGCCGGTTTCGCTTTCGTCGTATTTCTCCTTGATGCGGCACTCCAGGGTCATCGGGAAATCGGTGAACACAGGAGCGTTAACCATTGTCGCCTTCTCGATGTTCCATCCCGTCTTCTCCATCTTCTTCGGGTCGTTCTTGGCAGAAACAATGCCCACGAAATCGGAAGCCACCATGGTTTTCTTGGTAGCGAAGGCAACGGTAAACTCGCCACCAAGCTTCAGGTTGTCTGTGGTGACGTGATTTCCCATTGAGATCATAATCTCCTTCATGTCCCACTGTCCTGCCCAGGCAGCGTTCATTGCGTTGGCAACTCCATCCTTATTATATGTGCCGATAATCAGCACAGGCTGTGGTGCAAACCACGGCTTTGGTGCAAAACTTTTCATATACTTCGTTCTTTATATTGTTATCTATTCATGTGTAAATACGCCATCAGCGCAATCTGTATCAGCAGAATAGCAGGAATGGCGTATTTGAATTTCTTGTGCATCGTCTTATGGTGCCAGACTTTCATCCCCATCCATGCCCCGATGCTTCCTCCAAGTACATCCAGCAACAAAAGCGTGACTTCAGGAATGCGCCACTTGGCTTTCTTGGCCTTGTATTTGTCAATGCCATACATGATGAATGCAACAACATTGATGGCAAGGAGATAGTAGGCGAGGCAACTATGTAATGTATTCATATCCTTCAACTTCTTTTTTCTTATCACTTTAAAATCCTAACTCCACATCCTTGCCGAATGGTGCGAGCGAAAGTCCGGCCATCTTGAAATGCTGTTTCCCCAAGGGATGCCGATGATGGTTATACATAAGAGAAAGCCGAAGAACAGATGCATGAGGCAAGCCCACAAACCTCCGAAAATCAGCCAGAGTAAATTCAGCGGAATGCGAATGCAACCTGTTGGACTATTCGAGTCTCTTACCGTAGAACCAAAAGGCCATAGGCAGAGCAGGCCAATCTTGAATGTCTGTATTGCAAACGGAATGCCGATGGTGGTACATGCAAGAGCCAGACTTCCGGTGAAATAACCGATGGCAGCTTCGAGACCTCCGAAGAGCCACCAAAGTAAGTTTCCTATTATGCGCATAAGATTATTCTTTTCATCTTTTATATCAAGAATGGATCAAGCGTAGCCAGCAGTTCGGCTTTATCTACCACACCGCTTGTGCGCCACAATACTTCTCCGTTTCGGAAAAGCATCAGCGTAGGCACGGATTGAATGCGGTATTGGCTTGCTGTTACGCCGTACTTATCTACATCCACCTTGATGATTCGGATGCGGTCGCCCAATACACTCTTTACCTGCTCCAGAATGGGGTGCATCGCCTTGCAAGGTTGGCACCAGGTGGCAAAGAAATCGACCAGAACAAGCTGGTCACTGTTTATTACATTATTAAATGTCTCCATAATTATCTGTCTATTTCCGTGAAACGATTAAAAGTTTGCTGAAAATTCCATCAGCATTTTCTGGGCAAGGGGAGCGTACCAGGTCTTCACCTCCTGCTCAGTAGGCGTATGACCGCCAGGGAAATGGAAGGCTTGATTGTAATGCTGCAGGAAGAGAGGGGAGAAGTGAGCCAGGGTGTCCTGCTCACCAAAAAGTCCCCACACACGATCCTTATAATAGGGGTTGCAATGGTCAAACTGCACGGCTTCCAGTTCCGCAAACTCCTCAATCAGCGCCTCGTCAATCACCAGCCGCTGATTTCCGTCCCTTCTCGGCGCCTTGTATTCATGCTCGCCGATTCGCTCCTTCAGAAACTCCGTCATCATGAAATACGGATTGCCGAGCAGGGCAGGAATGCCCACCACAGGAGCCAGCATCTGGGCGAGGAAAGAGCCGCAGCTGTTGCCCAGAAGCAAGTCGGGCTGTTCCCGGTCGATGATGGAGCGAATCTCCTTCAGTGCCTCCTTGGGGTGCAAAGGGAGGTCGGGAGTCAGCACCACCGCCGTCCCCTCAAACGCCTCTTTCAAGGCTCTCGCCATCGGACAGCTGCCCGTGGCGAAGAATCCGTGTAGGAATAATATCTTCTTCATTCTTATAAATTATTGTCTGTACCTTTATGTAGCAAATTGGATGGATGCAGGATTAGTTTTTGTTTCATTCCTTTTTCCTTACTTCCCAATGACCGCTATATCCGCTACCTACATACACAATATGAGGCATTTTGGCGATACGACGCTTAATAGTTTTAGATGTTACGCCTATTCGTAAAGCCAATTCTTCTGTTGTTATTTTAGGATAAACAGCTACTTGATACTCTATCCATTTATCTATATCATCGCCTTGAGTGCCACCTTGAGGGACATCTTGAGGGACATTTTGAGGGACACCTTGAGGGACATCTTGAGGGACATCTTGAGGGACACTTTGAGTATCACCTTCGTTTTCCACAAAGTTTACCTCAATATCAGGATGAGATTCCTGCCAGGCTAAGATCATATTCGGGAATGTGACAGTAAACTGAGCACGGTCGGAGAAGAAGGTTGGGAGCATCTTTTCTTCAAAGTAAGGAAGAGCTTTAATCGGTTTGATGATTTTGCCCATGCCCGAACCTTTACGCTCCATATAACCCAACTGAGCAAAGATATCTGCGATAACCGGATTGCGTCTTACTGAAGGAATGTCTTCTAAGTTCATTGTTTGAATAAGTCTTCCTTCTGGCATGGAACCTGGAGAATATATCACCATACGGTCATCGTACATATCTACATGAACCTCGCTACCCTGGATAAGATAGTCGCGATGAGCCAATGCATTCACTACAACTTCCATCACACAACGTTCCATATATTGAGGGATCTCGATGCGCTGCATCGGTTCTTTATACCAAAGGGTACGATTGTTGCGACGGATGAAGGACATGGTGTCTTCGAGAAGAGTTACAAGTCCGCCTGTAATCTCTGCGCTGTCGAGAGCATCGATGCTTCCTCCTGCTTTTGTCTTGCCGTTCCATCTTGTGCAGAACACACGGCTTTGGCGCAATGGACATTCGTCTGCCATCAACAGACCGGCATAGGTAAGTATTCCCTTATTGTCAACCAAGCCAAACGAACGGTAATGTTTTTTGTCGAAACTAAGCCCATTCCAGGCATAGTAGCGGCTGCGAAGTTTGGAAAATGCATAATCTTCAAACATTTCATCGCTTGGGCGTGCATCGAATGAAGAGTTGCGACCTCTTAATACCAGACGCTTATGTTCGGTACTATCAGCCACAACCGATTCGTTGCCAATGCGCACAAAGGTTTCAAGAACGCTGTCGCCTATATAATAATAAGGTGTATCTTCGCCTCCATGCACATGAAGAATGAGCAATTCCTTGTCTTCTACACGTTCTATCTTCAAGTCGATTTGCGGCATAGGATCAATGCGCTCCTTAATTTTCTGGCTGATAAATTCGGCATCAGTCTTGGCATCGGTCAACCCTATGATAGTATCGTCATCGGCAATACCAAACAATAGGCAACCGCCACTGCCATTGGCAAAGGCGCTGACGCTCTTCAGCCAACTTTTCACTTTACGGCGTTCCACTTCCTGCTTCTTATCGTATTCAGTAGTCTCACCTATATATTTTGCCATGTCCATATTTACTTAATTTTTGATTATTCATTATGCGTCTGTAATCTAGGAGGATAAGCTATGCTCTACTCCATATCAGCGCAATATATCTGCAAAAATACAAAAAATATTCAGAAAAGTGATTATATGGATGGATTTTGTTTGCAGGGCGAACTTGATTTAACCTTATTTTATAAGATAGAGGGATGTTTTGATAATCTGAAATCCTTAATGACCTTAATGACCGTGACCGTTAATGACCGGAATACGAAAAAATGACCGCCTCCTCATGGGGTAGAGGAGAACGGCCATTCTTCATTTTCAACTTCTAGCCTACACAGCTAGTCACTCCGAGCGTGGTTGCGATTGCCGTCAAGATGCTGATGGCTATCTGCAACACCATCTTCCATGTGTCTCTTTTCATAGTCTTTCTAATTTAAAGGTTAAACAATTTCCTGCCTAATATAACAAATTAATACTTTATTTTCCTCCCGAACCCGCCCGACTCTCAGTCTAGAGACCTACGTCTCCGCCCTGGTCGGTGCCGGAGCCTTCGCTACCCGTTCCGCCGGAACTCTCGCTGCCCTGACCTCCGGTATTCTCGCTGCCTCCGGTGGTAGTAGAACCGCCGCCGCTGGTTCCGTCACCGCCTCCCTCCGGAGTGGTTGGGGCGTTGAGGTCTACGCTGGTCTTGCCCTCCTTGATCGCCTTGAGAACGGCTGCCTGAGCGCTTCGGCTTGCCACGAGATTGAACTCGGCTTCGTCACGCAGGGTCTTGAACTGCTGACCAGGCTCCCACTGCACCTTCACGTCGGTGATGTTCTGCGCGGTGAACTTGTCGGCATCCTCGGCACCCTTCGAGGTGAGCAGGACGGAGAAGTCACCCAGGTCGCCCAGACGGACCTTCTTGCCCTCGAGCAGCATCTCTCTCATGCAGTCCACTGCCATGTAGAGGATGGCGCTGATGTCGGCTCTGGAGTACACGCTGCCATGAGAGGTGATGTGCTTGGCAAACTTCTCGATGGTCATGATGTCGGTGTACTGTGAGATGGCGAAAGCATTCTGCTTCTCAGTCTTCACGAGTTCCAGGTCCTTTGGGTCAGGGGTTGTACCTTCCTTCTTTGCCTGGTTGATGCGTGACTTCGCCTGGTTGATTTCCAGAAGATTTGCGTTCACGCTACGCATTACGATGCTGTAATTAATCATAGTCGTTTGTGTTAAAAGGTTCATTTTTGCAACTCCCCGGATAGCCCCCGTTTCTTGTCCTTTTCGGGGTCGTCATTGATGACCGGCGCCTGCCATCATTTATCCCCCGCCTCGGTCGTAAGAGATGCCCGTTATCAGGCACATAAGGCGTTTCCTTCGATTGCCGGTGCAAAGATACGAAAAAGCGCTGTAGGAAGCAATACTTTTCCGGCAACTTGAATTCAGTTTTCCGGAATCTTATGCAATGGAGTCTTTCAAGAGCAAGTGAGGGGAGTAGTGGCAACGGGCTGCATCCGGTCATTAGTGACCGGTCATTATCGGTCATTAAGAAAAATCACTTCCGGTCATTTAGCCCCTATAATATATATTAATTAATATATATTATAGCTATTTTTCGCCCCCCCCGAAAACCTTAATGACCGAAAATGACCGGGCATTAATGACCGGATTCTGAAGCTTTGCATTTTCCCTTTGGAAATTTATAAAACCACTTTGATATCAGTTCTTTTGCTTCTTTATATAGAAGAGTAAAAATATAGAACATAGCTATCATAAGTATGTTTTATATCATTATCCTTTGCATAGTTTCTTCCTTTAATATTGCTCTGTTTGGGGCAGTAAGCATTATTTACATAATCAGTTTTTATACTCATTTTCTTGTATAAAAGGTAAAATCCCTTGGTAAGTCTTTTTCTGTATTTTTGTGTTAATATTTATAATAAAACGTAGATGTATCGAAATTATTTTGTACCTTTGAAGGCAATTCTGCTATAAAAAGCAGGCTATAAATATAAAATTCAAACTTGAATAAACTTATAAACAAACGTTTAAGAATATGTCTAAATTTGCAATTTATAACTATAATTTCTTACGCATTATAGAACCTAACGAAGAACATCAACTTGAGTTCCCCGACTGGGAAAATGTAAATGTGAAAGAATCGTTTGAAAATCGCCAGCAATTGCTTGAAGAGCTTTTGCTGGCTGACTTTGAGAAACCATTCCCGTTTGAGAATGCCAGAAAGAAACCTTACTGGCACATACAGATAGTTAAACCACAAGATAATGTCTATGTTATGCGTGTGGCAAATGTTACAAACGTGACTATTACCGATGAACATTTGTTGTCTCAAAAATATGCTGATTATAGAAATTGTCTGGTCATTATAGACAATCGCCCAGGAATCCAGCGTATCGCCATTGAGCAAAAAACTATGGCTTTCAGCCATACGAAGACTGTGGCTAATATCCTAGAAGCATCCTTCTGCAAACTGCTAAAGTGTAAACTTCTGAAAGTTAAGCTGTCTGCGGTTTATGGAACAAATGTCTTTTGGGAAACCCTGGGTAAATATCCTAAGGGGTTCAGTAAAGTAACCTTTCATTTTCCTCATCTCAATTTAGACCGTCTCACCAAGGTGATGGACAAATACCTAACTACAGCCCGTGAGGATTGGGATAGTGACCTTGATTTTACATTTGGAGCCAATGAGGGTGGTGCTGTGAAAATCGACCGCAACAATCAGCGTCAGACGGCACTTATTGCAGGAGCATCTGGCGCAGGTGCATGGATAAAAATGCTTCCTAAGGGAGAAAAGGGGAAAGCTATTTTGTGTGGCAAAGATCAATACGTGGTGCGCGAACTTGATTCAGAGGTGTTCAATGATCTGGCAATAGGAGCGCAGCCGCTTCCTGGCATGGGACAATCTGCAATGGATAAGGTTAAGGTATTTATGAAGGACATGCCTGATGTTTTCACTCATTAACCTGGTTGAAAGATGGAAAAGTTTGAACGTTTTTCGGAGGAGAAACTGACCTCTTTGCGTGCCCTTTATAGGGGCGATGATTTGTTTAGAACCTGGACATGGCTCCTCTGTTTGCTTGAGCAACAACTGAACGGACTGAATGCTGTAGAAGTATGGAGTGAAACAGAAATGATTCGCCAGAAACTGTCTGAAATCAAAGAACATCGTGATAATGAAGTAGAATTTCTCTATGGAGAACTAAAGAATCGGCATCAGTCAGAAAAAACCGCTGTCATCATTCTTACGGTACTCTTCACTCAAATGTGTGATGCAGAATCCAGTGAGGGGGATGATGCTGCTGTGCAAAATCCGAATCGGGCTGTGTGTTCGGTCTTGGCTCATCTTCTGATGAATCCGAAAATAAGATCTTTCACTGAGAAGTTGATCAAGGCATTCAAGCATCGTCGCTACGATAACGAAGGAAACAAGATTGTTTTGCCCATAACAGACTATATGGAGGTTAAATCCCCTTTGGAATTGATGGATGAAGAAGCTAAGGTAAAAGTGGAGAGATGGGTAGAAGAGATAGAGAAACTCACACGGGGAATCAGAGGCTTTCTGAATATAGACTGGACTGCTTACGATACAATTTGGAGGAATATTTGTGCTGAACAAGAAATTTCTCTTTTGCTTAATGAGATACAGCCTCGAGGAAATAAATGGGGCTACAATCTGAAACTTGTAGCAAATGTGCTGGGCATACTTCATACTATACCTTACGGTGAGAATGTTGTTTTGGAGGGCAGTATTCAAGCTATCAGCGATGCAGTAGGAGTGAACGTGAGAGCCTATATTGGAAACCATGCCGATTTCGGATCCAGTAATACTACTTTAACCAAAGAAATGCATGCTAAGATAAAGCAATTCATATTATCTGCAGTCGGATAAAAAGCAGCTATTACAGATAAAGATAATGAGGGCGTTGATAGAATAATTCTATCAGCGCCCTCTTTCTGTCTGATTATCAGCAGATAAATTGCTGATAAGAAATAGCCTCTTTATTTTTTTATGCGTATTTTTATCTACAAACTAATATTCTTATCTTTGCGCTCGGATTTGGGAATCAGTTTCTCATTTCCGAGTGTTTTCATATTTAATAGTTATAACCTGAGCGGAGGCGGGGAACCTCACAATGTGATTGAAGATGGCCATCGGTAATCCACGGCTTCTCTCGCAAACCGATCAGGAATCATGGCAGAAAAAAAACATCAGCTTACAGCTCTGGGCATTGCCTATGAAGCCGTCATCAAGCTGGGCTATACGCACAGCAAACTGGCAAGGCTCGACAGCAGCATCAACTATCCTACGCTGAGGAACATCAGAGATGGGAAGGAGATGAAGAATGCTACGGAACGGTTCTATCTGAAACTGTTCTTCAACCTTATTAATAAGGAATATGAAAGGCGAATGGCCAATGGGGGCGTTGGAGCCGGCAGCCTGCTTATCGTGATGAAAAACATTCTTGAAGCAGAGCTGAAATAAAAAGTGGTGAAAAGATGAGGGGGCATTCTTTCACCAACTGTTCCAGCGCATTCAAAGACTTCTTATCTTTGCACCAGCTTTCAGCAAGATCGGAGTTGGAACTAATCAGCCTTGAAAGGAAGGCTAGGTCTTGCAGTTATAGATTATGAACGGAATGTTTATGAGAGTGGTGCAGCAGGGCGAGGCTTTCGCTGTACAGAGTCAGAAGAGTGAGAACGGCCAGATGATGAAATGCAACATCATCCTCCAGGAGATGGGCGGCAAGTACGAGAACCAGTATGCTGCGGCAATGCTCGGCAACATTGCCCAGTGTAAGTTCGCTCCGGGAACATTGGTGGCGGTTACGCTCCGATTCACGACTCGTGAGTACAATGGGCAGGTTTACCAGGATATTCTGGTTACGGACATTGAAAAGGTAAAAGGGTAAAAAGGCTTTTTAAAGGTAAAAGGGTAAAAAGGTAAAAAGACCCTTACCCCCTTACCGCCCCCGTTCCCAGCGATTCCATCGCTGGTCCCCCGTTAAAGGCTAAAAGGAGGCAAAAAAGTAAAAAAACTGAGTTGAAACAGAGGAGGATTTTCCATGGTAAAGCGCGCAACAATCCGGATGTTTCTTCTCCTAAAATTCAATTCAGATTATGAAAAAAGCAAACAACCAGCAGGTGAATAATAACGGCTGCCAGCACGTGCAGCTGGGTGGTGTGGCTTTCTATGACGAAGGCAAGTGTTTCATGTTTTCACCAGAAAATGAAGGGGTGAGAAACAAGGTGGAGGGGTTCCGCTCGCAGGGCATTGCCCAGCAGCTGACGGACGGTACTTTCGACTTCATGGCGAAACCAAGAATCCGCTCGCAGGCGGAACTGATCAGAAAGCTGGCTCACGGACGTGTGAGCAAGACCAAGGACGGAGCTATTCAGCTCACCCTGAAGGTGTTTTGCGACGAGGGAATCAATATCGGCAGCACTCTGGTAAAGGAGGCAGAAGAGGCTGCTGATGCGGTTGTGGATTATCAATTGAAACGATAAGGAAAAGATAGATGAGTTGTTATTTAATTAAGGTGGAGAATGGGCACAAGGTTGCCCACTCCATCACCTCGGAAGAGGAGTACAAGCAGCTGCGTGGAAGCAACGAGCAGAAGGCGAATCTTCGTCTGGCTCGAGCCGGAAACGATGCTGCGAAACGTAGACTGGTGCAGTTCAACTATTCCGGACATTATCCGCAAGGGGTGGTGAAGGGAATGAAGCTGCCAAGTACGGCTTTCGGATTCGACATGGACGAGCCTGAGGCTTTCACCAAGGCTGCCAAGCTGCTGCTGAAGGAACCGGAGAAGTTTGGACTGCTGATGCTGGAACGCAGTGCACGACAAGGCGGACATGCGGTGTTCAAGAGAGAAATGGGCAAGACCATCCTGGAGAACCAGGTACGCATCGCTACGATGCTGGAGTGCGAAATGGATACTTCGGCGCATGACATCAACCGTGTCTATTTCACTACTTCATCGGATGGCGAAGATTTGCTATTCCTTTCGCCACGACTCTTCAAGGATGAATATGATGAGGCTGCCGTGGCTGCTGAAGGCAAAGTGCTGGAAGAGAGGGAAAGATTCGGACGGGAGGAGCTTCCGGAGGGAGCGCACAAGGCGAACAAGCATTACAAGCCTTGGCTGGAAGAAGTCAAGAAGGATTCTCAGGGGAGTTTAAAGGGTCAAGAATTAGAGAATTCGAGAAAATCTTCTCAGGGGATTTTAAAAGGTCAAGAATTTCAGAATTCGAGAAAAACTTCTCAGGATAGTTCCTCTTCTTCCTCCAGCTCTGCGGATTACCTCGGAATCCCTTATTCTGAAATCATCAGGAAGTGGTGGCAGATGTATAATGACGGGCAGGAACCGGTTCGTTCCAACCGCAATACGCTGACATTCGAACTTGCCGTTAACCTGCGCCACATCTGCGGATTCGACGGTAACCTGATGGCACAGATCATTCCCTGCTACGATGGCTTCTCAGAGCAGGAGAAGATGGCTTGCATTCATTCTGCGTTGAATGAGAAAATCACGCAAATGCCTAAGCGACTGAAGGATGTGCTTTCCGTAATCAGACAGGAGAGAATGAAGCAGGGAGCCAAGGTTGGCGAATCGGCCGAAGAAAATGAGGCACTGGTCAATGCTCTTGATGAGGCAAATGCCCAGGACGAAATGTTCTATTTCAATGCATTGCCAAAGATGCCGCAGGGTGTGCGTGACTCAATCAATGCTGTGGGACCACCTCTGGCAATGCCTGTAATTACCGCCATCTGTCCAGTCATCGGAATGCTGGCAACGGGAGTCAAGGTTGCGGTTCACGGAAAGATGAATTCCTTGAATCTCATCTCTTACATTGCCGGTGATTTCGCATCTGGTAAAGGTAGCATCGACCCTGTGGTTGATGCATGGACTTCGGAAGTGAAACAGATGGACAAAATGTATCAGCAGCAGGAGGATGAATTGAGAGCCAAGAAGCGTGCGGCTAAGAACAAGAAGGAGCAGCCCGAAGAGCCGAAACTGCCCGTAAGATGCCTGACGCTGAACAACACCGTGGCGAATCTCGCCGAGCGATTGGCTAACACCGAGGGCAAGCACGCCTTCTCATTCACCCCGGAAGCTGACACCGTGGCGCAGAAGTGGAAATCGGCGATGAGCGACTTTTCCGTGATGTTAAGACAAGCGTATGATGGTACGAGCTACGAACGTGAGGCAAGAAGTGCAGATGCTGTGAATGTTCACATAGACAGACTGTTATGGAACGTTGTGATGTGTGGAACGCCCGATGCGCTTTATCGAGTAGTGAACAATTATACGGATGGTTTCCAAAGCCGTATTGTCGTGGCGCGAACGCCGGACAACACGTTCACTCCGCTTACAGACAATCTCTTTGTGCTGACCGAAACTCAACGTGAGCACATACGGCAGATAGCACATCTCTTGCCCCTGATGGAGGGCGAGGTGGTTCTGCCTAAGTTGGAGAATAAGGGCAGGGAGTGGCTGGAACAGATACGATTGGAGACCATGAAAAATGACGACAAGGTAAAAGCCCGCCAGCGTTTCCGTATCTGTCCTACCACGATGAGAATGATGACCTGCATCATGCTCTGTAAGGTAGCTGAGACACTGATTCAGAAACATGGTTTCCAGGGTGCCGAGAAGCAGCTGAAACAGAATCCGCTGTTATGGAAGGAAATGATCGTAAAGACGCAGACACCAACCATGCTCGAAGCCTTCAATATCCTGGCAGATTATCAGTTGGACAATGCTCTCTACTTCTTCCGTAGTCGCATAGAGGATGCATTCTCATCCAAGAGTTATTGCGGTCAGACGACTTATGATCGTTCCCGACGCGGCAAAAATGATTCTATCTTCGAGCGGCTTGACGTTACTTTTTCCTTTGAACAGGCATTACAGCAAAGTATAGCAGTAAAGGGGGCAAACGTAACTCGTGAGGTTGTTAGACAAATGTTGAAAAACTGGAAGCGGCAGGGATTGATAGGTGTGCTGCCCGATATGCGTTACCAGAAGGTTCAACCTTCAGTATAATAGTGTTTTAAAGTAAGTGACCATTAATACATCCGGTCATTAACGGTCACGGTCATTTTCGGTCATTAAGGATTTTCAGTAAGGAAATCCTTAATGGCCCTATCAATAAATCAATTTTATTTTTCGATATTTATGGAAATAATCATTTATCGCCGTCGCTTTACCCGATGGGGAGTAGATGGCACATTAGTAATAAAGGGTACGACAGTTTGTAATACCATAGAACATCCTGAGCGTTTTTTGCCTGCAGGAGACTATGAGATAGCTTTTGTTTCTATAGCTAATAAGAGTAGAAAAATGCCTGTTATCCTGAGGAAGGGACAGGCTGTTTGGGAAGTGGGTATTAATACTCCTTGTCTCAAACCCGGTAATGGACCGATGACGCTGGAAAACGGCTGCATCATTCTGGGTAAGGCTGCAGCCACAGGGCTGGTGATTCATTCTCAGGAATACTTCGACCGACTTTGTGAACGATTAAGGAAGGCTTCTAAAAAGAAGGAGTGTATCAAGTTACGTATCATAGATTGGGGTAGTGATGAAATCTCGATAGCATTTTAGGATTTCCGCCCTAACATTCATTCATTTAAAATAGCAATATCATGCGTAAGATTAAGGAAATCATCATTCATTGCAGTGCGACCCGAGAAGGTCGCAACTACACCGTAGCCGACATCGACCGCTGGCATCGTGAGCGTGGCTTTTTCTGCATAGGTTATCATTTCGTGATTTATCGTGATGGCAGCATCCACGTGGGCAGATCAGTGGAGGAAGTTGGCGCCCACTGTAAGGGACACAACACCGTGAGTATCGGAGTATGCTACATCGGCGGGCTTTCCAAGGATGGCAAGCCGAAGGATACCCGAACCTCCGAGCAGAAGGCGGCGCTGAAAGCCCTGATTGAGCAGCTGAAGGAGGAATATCCCGAGGCGACAGTTCATGGCCACAACGAGTTCGCCGCCAAGGATTGCCCTTGCTTCGATGTGAAGGAGGAATTTGGCGAGTAAAACATAAAAAGAAATAGTGAACGCACTGCGTCCACTATTTTCGTTTCTATTACTTTCCGATGTGATATTTTTTCTTTTTATAAAAGAAAACGCCGGAAAAAGTTGGTGATTTCGAAATATTTCATTATATTTGCAAATAAAAATTTTAAAAGCTGATAATATGGATTTGACTCATAATATAATTGAATATGTGAACTGCTGCGTAGGTGCTTTTGCGAATCGTTTTAAGCTTTCTTCGGCAGATTCGTACGCCTATTTGCGCAGATTTAAAGGAATAGACTTCCTTGTTGATTGCTATGCGGCTGAGCATACTCTTTCTATAGAGGATGCTGTGGAGGATATTGCCATATTATGTCAAAAGAATGGAGGACGATTAGGATGCTAAAATTATATCATGGTAGCAATGTCGTGATAGATAAAATAGATTTATGTCTTTCACGAAAAGGCAAGGATTTTGGGTGTGGCTTTTATCTGAATCCAATAGAATCGCAAGCTATGGAAATGGCAGTTCGTACTACTCAAAGACTGCAGGAGGGAACACCGGTAGTTAATGCTTACCTGTTTGATGACAGCTTACTTATGAAAGGTTCTGTGGCTTTAGCTGTAAAAGTCTTTGAAGATTATTCTGTAGAATGGGCAGAATTCATTTTGATGAATAGAAGGAATATGACTTCTACGCCTGCTCATCCTTACGATATAGTTATCGGTCCGATTGCAGACGATACGGTTGGTCTCCAAATGCGTCGCTTTATCCAAGGCTATATCAGTATTGACAGAATGATTGAAGAACTGCGTTTTAAAAAGCCTGCTGTTCAGTATTTCTTTGGTACAGAAAAAGCTGTTAGTTACTTAAAGAAGATTTGATTATGAATGAAGATATTCAGTTTCAGATAGAATGCCTCTCTACAGAATTGGTTGAGATGCTGATGCAGAAGTATGGATGGGATATGAAGAAAGCTCTGGATGAGCTGTATTCTTCTGAAACCTACAAGCGCTTGTGTAATCCTGCCTGTGGCTTGTATTACGAAGGAGCAGTGTATGTTTTCTCTTATTTGGAGAATGAGATGGAAACTGGAGTTGTAAAATAAAGGTAATAGTGAACGCATGCGTTCACTATTTGTTTTTCTAATTACAATTGAAGAAAGGAATTTAAATTCTGAGAATATGGCACTCAAGGAAAAGAATGGAAATACGTTCCCTCATGTGCTATTCAAGGTTGGTGACTTAGTCACATTCCAATTGGATGATACGTTGAAGGATGGTATTATCTTAGTTGTAGATGCTTATGGTACATTTGAATCTCCCAATATTCCTTCGTATGATATTATTGTGGAGGAAGAAAATATGTTGTATAAGCATGTAAAATACGATTTGGTTAAATCGTATAAATAAAATAGAGAGGATGCATTAAATATAAAATGCATCCTCTCTATGTAAATCTATATGTTTCCTGTGGTGGCTTTTTGAACTTTGTCTTCTATCTTTGTGAATAGGCATTTCCCTTTTCTATAATCATTGGGAGAAATTCTACTTTTGTCATCAAATTCTAATTTATAGTTCACAACATCCCATTCCCAAGCTTCTTGCATTACATAATGTTGGTCATATAGAATCCAAATGAGTTTGTCCCAAAGATAATTCGTTGCTTTAGGAACCTTTGTGACTTTACTTCCGGGCTTGCCACTTGGTCTATTAGCTTTTATCTGGTATCTTTGATGATTAAAAACAAAATCAGCACCCTTACTTACTGCTGTTTTATCCTGCATGTAATCAGAATAATCACTTTCTGACATTCCAACTAACATCGCAGCATCATATTCAGATATAACTGTAGTTATCTGTGGCGCAACACCATATTTTGATTGCCATTGCAAGGCAATCTCAACAAGTTTATCTCTTAACATAATAATCCATTTCTTGATATTTGCTATATATTAAAAAACAGCAAAATTATTTTCCGATGCAACATGTGGATGTTGCTGATAGTTAAGCTTTTATCTTTTAAACGG
>ERZ791902.537-NODE-537-length-27156-cov-5.509907_pt1 | contig 27156 bp, 19 predicted proteins | sample MGYA00510149_ERZ791902 | MGnify/ENA primary metagenome ERZ791902 (study PRJEB30046, sample SAMN00792060) | human gut metagenome | study: EMG produced TPA metagenomics assembly of the A metagenome-wide association study of gut microbiota in type 2...
AATTTTATTGTTAGGAGGCGGTGGCCGTGAGCACGCCTTAGCATGGAAAATCGCCCAGAGCGAGAAAGTAGAGAAACTCTTTATCGCTCCAGGTAACGCCGGCACACAAGAGGTTGGCGAGAACGTAAACATCAAGGCTGACGACTTCGAGGCTCTCAAGAACTTTGCTGTCGAGAGGGGCGTTGACATGGTGGTAGTTGGTCCTGAAGACCCATTGGTAAAGGGTGTCTATGACGACTTCAAGGCTGACGAACGCACCAAGAACATCCCAGTGATTGGTCCATCTAAGGCTGGTGCCGTATTGGAAGGCAGCAAGGACTTCGCCAAGCAATTCATGAAGCGTCACGACATCCCTACAGCCAAGTACGAGACCTTCGATGGCACCACTGTAGAGGAAGGTTTGAAGTTCTTGGAGACTTTGAAGGCTCCTTACGTACTGAAGGCAGACGGCTTGTGCGCAGGCAAGGGCGTTCTCATCCTCCCTACCCTCGAAGAGGCTAAGAAGGAGTTCAAGGAGATGCTCGGCGGTATGTTTGGCAACGCTTCCGCACGTGTGGTGATTGAGGAATTCCTGAGTGGCATCGAGTGCTCCGTATTCGTCTTGACTGATGGCAAGAACTACAAGATTCTGCCTGAGGCTAAGGACTACAAGCGCATCGGTGAGCACGATACTGGCTTGAACACCGGTGGTATGGGCAGCGTAACCCCAGTGCCATTCGCTACCAAGGAGTGGATGCAGAAGGTAGAAGACCGCATCATCCGTCCTACCGTAGAGGGCTTGGCTGAGGAGAACATCGACTACAAGGGTTTCATCTTCTTCGGTTTGATCAACGTAGAGGGCGAGCCAATGGTCATCGAGTACAACTGCCGTATGGGCGACCCTGAGACCGAGAGCGTGATGCTTCGCTTGAAGAGCGACATCGTGGATCTCTTCGAGGGCGTGGCTAACGGTGACTTGGACAAGAGAGCCATCGAGTTTGATGAGCGTGCCGCTGTCTGCGTGATGCTCGTGAGCGGTGGTTATCCAGAGGCTTACAAGAAGGGCTATCCTATCGAGGGCATCGACCAGGTGGAAGGTTCTGTAGTATTCCACTCAGGTACAGCCATGAAGGATGGACAGGTGGTAACCAATGGTGGTCGTGTCATCTGCGTGAGCAGCTATGGCAAGGACAAGGAGGAAGCCCTGAAGAAGAGCTTCGCCGAGGCACAGAAGATCCACTTCACCGACAAGTATTTCCGCTCTGACATCGGACAAGACCTATAGGAAAATGTTAAGAAAGAAAAGAATACAAAACAAGATAGCGGCTAGCCGCTTCTCATTACCCGTAACTGCAACCCTTGCCGCCTTGGTTTGGGTTGCAGTGGGTTTTATGCAGTATAACATCTGGGTGGAGTTTGCCTTCACCATCATCTCCACCTTCCTGATGGTGGAGCTCAACAACCGCAACTCCTTGATGCGCACCTACAGCCGCATGGTATCATGCAGCTTCTTGATGCTCATCACCATGGCATTCTTGCCAGACCCATCACTCAAAAGCAGTATCGTGACGATGTGTATCATCGCCTACTACCTCATCATATGGAACGGTTACCAAGACAGAGCCTCAACAGGATGGACCTTCTATGCCTTCACCTGCATCGGCTTGGCTTCGATGGTATTCGTTCAGATTGGCTATTACCTGCCATTTTTATGGCTGATGATGCTGACATGTTCCAACAACTTCAGCCTCCGCACTTTCTTCGCTTCCATCCTCGGTATCATCACCCCCTACTGGTTTGCAGCGGGCTATTACGCATATACCGACACATTGGATGACTTGCTCAATCATTTCATCGAGTTTATCAACTACAAGGAACTGTTCGATTATTCCCAAGTCACTGTGCATGAGGTCGTCAACCTCATCTTCCTCGTCATCCTGGGCATCATCGGCACCATTCATTTCCTTCATACGAGTTATGCCGACAAGATTCGCACCCGCATGATATACGACTCATTCATCCTCATGGATGTGCTGAGTCTGATATTCATCATCCTTCAGCCTCAGCATGTCAAGGAGTTGGGCGGCATCATGATTGTCAATACAGCTCCGCTCATCGCCCACTTCATCACCTTTACGAAAGGTAAGATTACCAATATCATGTTTATCACCATATTGGTAGCAATGGCTCTGATCTTGTTGTACAACCTGTTCTTACCAGACGTTATTCTGTTGCAATAAGAAGAAGGAAGACCATCGGTCGAAGAAGAGAAGACGGAAGACCATCGGTCGAAGAAGAGAAGACGGAAGACCATCGGTCGAGGAATAGAAGAAGGATAGTAATAAATAGGAAAAGAGAAGAAGGAACAACATAGATGGGAGAAGAGAAGAAAATAAGGAATAAAGCGTGAAAATAAGAGACTGAGGAGATGATAGATTGGATTATAAGTTTTTTGGTGGATTGGGGCTACTGGGGAATGCTGGTAGCGGCATTTCTCGCAGGAAGTTTCTTTCCCTTTAGCAGCGAGGCTGTGATGGTGGGATTGCAAGCTGCAGGACTGACTCCCCTTCCACTCGTGATATATGGCAGCATCGGCAACGTGCTCGGTTCGATGTTCAACTATGGCGTGGGCAGACTGGGCAAAATGGAATGGATAGAGCGATACCTACACGTGAAGAAGGAAAGTCTTGACAAGGCAGAGCGATTCATGGCAGGACGTGGTGCCTGGATGGGATTTTTCGCCTTCCTTCCACTACTCGGAAGTGCCATCACCATCGTACTCGGATTTACAAGGGCAAACGTACCCATTTCTATCCTCAGCATCACCATTGGAAAAGTATTAAGATACCTCTTGCTCGTATATGGCATGAGCTTCATCGTGTAAGGGAAGAACGAAGAGTGAAGAATTCAAACGTTACAATAGATAGAGAATTATGAGACGATATTTATACCTTATTATATATAAGGCGGCAGAAGCAGCCAACACATTACGCTTATCCAAGAGGAAGACGACTTCTGACCGAAGCCTTATCTCAGCTTGCTATTTTTTCAGTTGTCTTCTTCTCGCTTTTGCACTGACGAGTTGCAAAGGCGGCAAGAAGGAGACAACAACCGAGAAGCCTACCGTGAGCGTCACCATCGAACCATTCCGCTACTTCGTGGAACAGATTGCTGGCGACAAGGTGAGCGTCAACGTGATGGTGCCAGCGGGAAGCAATCCAGAGACCTACGAGCCAACACCACAGCAGATGGTAAAACTCTCCAACAGCGCCCTCTACTTCAAGGTGGGACGCATAGGCTTCGAGGAAACTTGGATGAAGAAGCTCACCGACAACGCCCCCGACATGAAGGTTATCGACACCTCCAAGGGCATCACTCCTGCCAAGACCGCAGGTGGCATCATCGACCCACATACCTGGATGAGTTGTCAGAGTGCACGCATCATTGCCGACAACATCTGTCAAACCCTATGCGAGTGGATGCCAAAGGACAGTTCCTATTTCGCCAAAAGATGCCTTCACTTCAAGGGAATGGTTATTTCAAAGGTGGAACAAGAGATGACTCCTTATTTCCGAAAGGCGAAGGAAGCAAGGGAGCAACTCACCCAGAAGAAAGAAACAAGATTCCCATTCGTCATCTACCATCCTGCCCTCACCTACTTCGCCAAGGACCATGGATTCGAGCAACTCCCCATCGAGGAGGAAGGAAGGGAGCCGAGCATCGCACAGCTTCAGGCGCTCATCAATCGTGCCATGCGAGACCAAATCAAGACGGTATTCATCCAGAAAGAGTTTGCCAATCGCAACACCCAGACTTTCATAGATGCCACAGGCTCGCATGCCATCGAGATCAATCCGTTGGCTTATGATTGGGCTACAGAGATGGTCTCCATCGCCAAGAAATTTGCCGAGAGCTATGACATAAAATGAAATCATTCTGCAAGGAAATACACCATTCCATAAGGAAGTAAAACATTCCATAAGAAATTAAAAGAATCGCTTATGTCAACAATCATCAAAATAGAACATCTCCACGCTGGTTACGAGGGGAAGGAAGTACTCAGCGACATCAACCTCACCATGACGAGCGATGACTACCTGGGCATCATCGGACCTAACGGTGGTGGCAAGACTACGCTCATCCGTCTCATCCTCGGACTGATGAAGCCGACGAGCGGAACCATCCGATTCTTCAAGGAGGAGAAAAGCAAGGGAGAGACTCGTCAGGACAAGGAACAAAAGGGAGAGACAAATGAGGACAAGTATCTGAAGGAGGTAAAGGAGATTTCCATGGGATACCTCCCTCAATATAATGCTCTCGACAAGCAATTTCCGATTTCCGTCTATGAGGTCGTGCTCTCTGGTTTGAGCAAGAGCAAGAAACTCTTTGCCCGATATACGAAGGCACAATACCAGCAAGTGCTTGACACACTGGAGCGTATGCAGCTCACCGACCTCAAGGACCGACATATCGGAGCCTTGAGCGGAGGACAGTTGCAGCGAGTGCTCCTCGCCCGTGCCATCGTCGCCAAGCCCGATGTCGTGATACTCGATGAGCCTAACACCTACATCGACCGCCGTTTCCAAAAGCAGATGTACGAGATGCTGGAGCAAATCAACAAGGAGTGCGCCATCATCATCGTGAGCCACGACATAGCCGAGGTGCTCAACAACGTGAAGCACATCGCCTGTGTCAACCATCACTTGCACTACCACGACACTGCCGACATGCCGAGGGAGAAGCTCGAAGAGCACTTCCTAAAAGTATAGAAGGAAGTGCAGAAAACGACTAAGATGAAAATCGTAAGATGGAAGGATAGGAGACGAAAATAGAAAACAGAAGATAGAAGACTAAGGAAAGAAGGGTCGCCAAAAAGCGAGCCTTCTTCTGTATATTCTTGCAAGATTCTTTCCTTTTTGCTGTTACTTTTGCAAAAAGATTTAAAAATCCGCATTAATATTACATATTGTCATATTTTATACGTATCTTTGCATCGTCTTAGATACGAGAAGGGGAGATTCCCCTCCATTTACAAACGAGAAAGGGAAGATACACTTCCTAAATCAAACGAGAAAGGATAAATATGATACTGACGATTTCATTAGATATGTTGCAGTCAACCGGCATCGGTGCCCTGGCACTGCTCTTGGGTATGTTGATGACACGTAACATCAAATGGCTACAGAAGTTTTGTATTCCATCGCCTGTATCGGGAGGGCTCGTCTTCTCCATTGCCACCCTCATCCTCTACAAGGTTTTCCACATCGAACTCACCTTTGACGGCACATTGAAGGATGTCTTCATGCTCGCCTTCTTTACCTCCGTGGGCTTCCAGTCCAACCTAAAGGTTTTGCGACAAGGCGGCAAGACACTCGTCCTGATGCTTTGCCTCTTGGTTGGCATCATCGTATTGCAAAATGCGATACCACTCATCATCACTAAATTACTGGATGTCAGTCCACTTATCGGTATGGCGGCTGGATCCATCTCCATGGCTGGCGGTCATGGTACGGCAGGCGGATTCGCATCGGTATTGGAACACCTCGGACTACAGGGCGCAGGCACCGTCTCCATGGCGGCGGCTACCTTCGGACTGATAGCAGGCTCGGTGATCGGTGGACCTATCGCGGAGAAGTTGATTCGCACCAAACTCACCTACGAGCACGAGATTGTCAAAGACTATGAGATAGACCCTGCCATGGCTGGTATCGAGAGTGACGAGCAGTCGCCTGCCGGTCGTGAGAAGCACCTCAGTAGCCACGAGATAGAATTCCAGCACTATGCCAATGCCACCTACACCCTCTTGGTAGTTATGGCTTTGGGCACGGTGATGAGCAAGTTGCTCCAGAGCACGGGCATCACCTTCCCTACCTACTTCGGTGCCCTCATCGTGGCAGTCGTCGTACGCAATCTGATAGAGATGACACCCTGGCGCAAGAAGTTGGAGATGGAAAAGATCGTCAGCGTGGGCAACATCTCGCTCTCCGTGTTCCTCGGCATGGCGATGATTTCGCTCAAACTTTGGGAACTGTCTAGCCTTGCCCTCCCACTCATCAGCATCCTGGTATGCCAAGTCATCGTGATGATGTTACTCACCTACCTCCTCGCCTTCCGTCTCTTGGGAAGCGATTACGATGCAGCCGTACTGGTGGCAGGTATCTGCGGATTCGGTCTCGGTGCCACACCAAATGCGATGGCAAACATGAGCGCCGTCTGCTACAAGTACCACTACACGGTGAAGCCATTCCTCATCGTTCCTATCATCGGAGCCATGTTTGTTGATCTCATCAATACGGGCATCATCACCACCTTCCTCAACTGGATAGGATAATCTCAAGAGAGACAGCAGAATGGCTATATTTCTGTATGTAAATATATAATATAACCTAAAAAACAAACTTCAAAAACGCTTATTTCTTTTCTTTTTAGTAACTTTGCAGCGTTGTATGCCTAAAAAGGAGCATCGGCACGCTTAGGCAGACGGAAAAAACCGCCAGACCAAGTAGGTCTATTGCCCACTGCTTGGGCAATCATTGCCCTTGGCTTGGGAAATCGATGCCCCTGGCTTGGGAATTGAGTGCCCAAGGCTAGGGAAATTAACATATATGGCTAGGGACTAAAAAGTATATCATATTAAAGTTTATAAGCAATAATGAAACAGTACAAATTAGTGGACAACATCTTCGGTTGGGTAGCGTTCATCATCGCAGCCTTCACCTACTGCTCCACAATTGAGCCGACAGCCAGTTTCTGGGACTGTCCTGAGTTTATTACGACCGCTTACAAGCAAGAGATCGGTCACCCGCCTGGGGCACCATTCTTCATGCTTTTGGGCAATTTCTTCACCCATTTCGCTAGCGACGCCACACAGGTGGCCAAGATGGTGAACACGATGAGCGCACTACTCAGTGCCGTCTGCATCATGTTCCTCTTCTGGACCATCACTCATTTGGCTCGCAAGCTCATCATCAGCGACTGGAAAGAGATGACCACCGCCAAGATGATAGCCATCGAGGCATCTGGTATGGTGGGCGCACTCATCTACACATGGAGCGATACCTTCTGGTTCTCTGCCGTGGAGGGTGAGGTATATGCCTTCTCTTCTGCCTTCACAGCAGTCGTTTTCTGGCTGATACTGAAGTGGGAAGACCACGCCGACGAACCTCATAGCGACCGATGGCTCGTGCTCATCGCCTATATGACCGGTTTGAGTATCGGTGTCCACTTGCTCAACTTGCTTTGCATCCCTGCCATCGTATTGGTATATTACTATAAGAAGGTGCCAGAGGCCAACCTCAAGGGTTCCTTGGTTGCACTCATCGTGTCCTTCCTCGTAGTCTTTGCCGTATTGTATGGTGTCGTACCAGGTATCATCACCGTGGGCGGATGGTTTGAGTTATTCTTCGTCAACGTACTCGGCTGTCCTTTCAACACAGGTGAGATTGTCTATATCATCTGCCTTGTGGCAAGTGTCATCTGGGGTATCTACGAGACCTTCAATGCCTGCGACAAGAACGTGAAGCGACAGAACATCGCCTTCATCCTTGGCTTCGGTATGCTCGGCATCCCATTCTATGGATATGGTTGGAGCGCCGTCATCTGTGGCATCATCGTGATGGCTATCCTCTGGTTTGTGCTCAACTACAAGCGCAAGCAGGAAGTGGTGACTGGCACCGATGAGACCACCGGCATCGTCAAGAAGAAGACACAGCTCTTGCCTCTCATCTCAGCACGTATCAAGAACACAGCGTTGCTCTGCATGTTGATGTTGATGATCGGTTACTCCAGCTACGCCCTCATCGTTATCCGCTCTTCTGCCAACCCTCCGATGGACCAGAACTCTCCTGAGGACATCTTCACCCTTGGCAGTTACTTGAGCCGTGACCAGTATGGCGACCGTCCTCTCGCCTACGGACAGGCATACACCTCACAGGTTGCCCTCGAAGTAGATGGCAACATGTGCAAGCCAGTGATGGAGGAAGGCGCTCCTGTATATCAGCGCAAGGAGAAGGCTTCGAAGGACGAGAAGGACTCTTACTTCGTAGTGAGCCACAAGAATAAGTACAAGTACGCACAGAATATGTTGTTTCCTCGTATGTATAGCTCTGCTCACGCACAGGCTTACGAGGACTGGATGGGCGGCGTGGATGGTACCGAGGTACCTTACGACCGTTGCGGTGAGAACATCATGGTGAAGGTTCCTTCACAGATCGACAACCTCCGCTTCTTCCTCTCCTATCAGTGTAACTTCATGTACTGGCGTTACTTCATGTGGAACTTTGCCGGTCGCCAGAACGACATCCAGGGCAATGGCGAGCCAGAGCATGGTAACTGGATCACTGGTTTCTCATTCATCGATGATGCGATGTATGGCGACCAGAGCAAGTTGCCTGACGACTTGAAGGAGAACAAGGGACACAACGTGTTCTACTGCATGCCTTTGATTCTCGGCCTCATCGGTCTCTTCTGGCAGGCTTGGTACACTCGCAAGCGCAAGGTAGTCAAGAATGGCAAGGAGGAAGAGGTCATCTTCCCTATCGGCATCCAGCAGTTCTGGGTAGTGTTCTTCCTGTTCTTCATGACAGGTCTTGCCATCGTCATCTACTTGAACCAGACTCCTATGCAGCCACGTGAGCGTGACTATGCTTACGCCGGTTCATTCTACGCATACGCTATCTGGTGCGGTCTCGGCGTTCTCGCCATCCTCGACCTCTTGAAGAAGAAGTTGAAGGTAAGCGGTACAGCCGTAGCAGCCATCGTGGGTGTTCTCGCCCTCTTGGTTCCTATCCAGATGGTATCTCAAACTTGGGACGACCACGACCGTTCCAACCGTTACACTTGCCGTGACTTCGGTCAGAACTACCTGATGTCACTCCAGGAGAAGGGCAATCCTATCATCTTCACCAATGGTGATAACGATACCTTCCCACTCTGGTACAACCAGGAGGTGGAAGGCGTAGGAACCAACGACCGTGTCTGCAACTTGAGTTACCTCCAGACCGACTGGTACATCGACCAGATGAAGCGTCCTGCTTACGACTCTCCATCCGTGCCTATATCTTGGCCACGTCTCGACTTCTGTTCGGGCACCAATGAGTACGTATCCGTGGAGCCTGAGGCTAAGCAGCAGATTCTCGACTTCTACAAGGAGAACCCTGAGGCTGCCAAGAAGCAGTTTGGCGACGAGCCATTCGAGTTGAAGAACGTCTTGAAGTATTGGGTACGCAGCAAGAACCCAGACATGCACGTCATCCCTACCGACACCCTCTACCTCACCATCGACAAGGAGGCAGTGAAGAAGAGTGGCATGATGATGGCTTCTGATACCATCCCAGACAAGATGGTCATCTCGCTGAAGGGCAAGAATGCGCTCTACAAGGGCGACTTGATGATGCTGGAGATGTTGGCTCAGTGCAACTGGACCCGCCCTCTCTATGTAGCCTTGACCGTAGGTGAAGACAACTACATGAACTTGGGTGACAACTTCGTACAGGAAGGTCTTGCCAACCGTATCACTCCATTCACCACCAACAAACCTGGTGCCAAGAACTTCGATACGGAGAAGGCATATCATAACATCATGACACGATTCAAGTTTGGTAACTTGAAGCAGAAGGGACTCTACATCGACGAGACCACCATGCGCATGTGCTATACCCACCGCCGCTTGTTGGCTCAGACAGCCCTCCAGTTGATTGCCGAGAACAAGAAGAAGAAGGCTCTCAACATCTTGAACAAGGCTTACGTGGAGATTCCAGCATACAATGTCACCGTCAACTATATGAGTGGCGGTCTCGACATGGCTCGTGGCTATGCGATGGCAGGCAACATGGCAAAGGCTAAGGAGTATGTGAGTGCTACCTGGAAGAATGCCAGCCAGTATCTCTCCTACTATCTGTCGCTCGATGCCAACCGCTTCTCTCAAGCACAAAGCGACTGCATCCGTCAGATTATGATCATGCAGAGCATCTGCGAGGTAGCAAGCATGGTAGATTTGAAGACTGCCAAGAAGTACGAAGAGCAGCTCAACCACCTCTACACCTTGTATCGTGGACGTGGCGGTCAGATGCCTAGCGGCGCAGGCGAATAAAGTAAGTTTGGCATTCAAGCATCTAGATTGAAAACAATAAGAATATGTAGATTATAGGGCAGCCCAACACTGCCCTATAATTTTATGATAACCGATAATATCAACCCGAAATGTTTATAGAGCAACCAGCCAAATGGCTCAGATGGCTTTATCCGAAGGCCATCTGGCGAATGAATCCGAAGGAGCATTCCGTCTATCTCACCTTTGATGATGGTCCTATCCCAGAATCGACTCCATTCATCCTGGAGACACTGAGGAAGTACAACATCAAGGCGACCTTCTTCATGGTGGGCGAGAACGTATTGCGTAACCATGACCTCTATAATCAAATCGTTGCCGAAGGACACCAGGTGGGCAACCATACCTTCAACCACATCGGAGCCCTCAAGCACCGTGTCATCTCATACGTCTTGAACACCAACAAGGCGAACGAGTTGATTCACGCCCATCTCTTCCGTCCGCCTCACGGATGGATGCGACCTAGCGAGTACTGGTGGTTGCACCGCACCTACAAGGTCATCATGTGGGACTTGGTGACACGTGACTACTCCAAATGGCTCACTGCCGAGGATGTGGTGAACAATGTGAAGAGATATGTCCGAAATGGCAGCATCATCACCTTCCACGACTCACTGAAGAGCATCGAGAAGTTGAAGACTGCCCTCCCACAAGCCATCAAATGGCTCATGGAGCAAGGGTATGAGTTTAAGACATTTGAGTGATACTCCTCCCTTTACCATAAAGGATGAAGGAAATATATAAATAGACAGAATTATGAGCAAAAGAATCAATAGTTACAGGGCAGTGGCAGCCTTTGTGCGTGGCTTCTTCGAGGCATACGCCCGTGGTATCATCGACGCTACGATAGAGGGCAACGACTTCCAGAAGAAGAACGACCCGAAGCAAGTGAAGCAGATGATGCTGGAGCATTATGGCGAGGTAAACCAATACTACTTCGACATCATGTTCTCCACCCTTGTGCGCCTCAACTACCCCACTGCCGAGGAAGCCAACGAGCGTATGCAGAAGAACTTCGCTGCCTTGAAGGAGGCTGACAAGACCTTCGAGCCTACCATGCTCGACTACTTGCGCATCGCCTGCAAGTCGCCTCAGCTCTACAAGGCGATGGAGGCTGAGTATAAGCGCAACTTCACTTGGCTTTTGCAAGGCAAGTTTACGACCATCGAGGAACATGTGCGTGACTACACCCACGGCGTTCTCATCAGTCTTGCCGATGAACCGATGGCGATTCACCTCCTCGTCCGCATCATCGTGAAGGCATACGCTGCCGGCATGAAATGCGCCAGTCAGAAAGGCAAGCAGCCATCCCTCCACATGCCTACTCTACACGGTATGTTGCTCAACAACGTGAACATCCTCCTCAACGAGGCACCTTTGAAGAGCGACACCGAAGACCCTGTCGCCCTATTCAAGGAAGCCTGCAAGAACCAGGAAGAAAACATCAACGTCCTCTTCAACACCTTGAATGATGCCATGAAGGAGCTGGCAGAGGAATAGAAACAAACATATCTCATAGCAGCTGTTGTACGAATGCACATCAGCTGAAAGTCTAACGGCTTGCACTCCTATCAGAAAGGGAATGCAAGCCGTCTTTATGGGATGAATATTGATGATTACGTACCTATCTCAGTGATAGTACGCTTCAATTATTGCATATCATATACCACCTGCATGAGCTTCTTGCCGAGCGCATCAGCCTCCTCCATGGTGGAAGCCTCACTATATACACGGATGATAGGCTCAGTGTTACTCTTGCGGAGATGTACCCACTTGTCAGGGAAGTCAAGCTTCACGCCATCGATATCCGTTACCTGTACATCCTTCTCCTGACCATACATTTCCTTCACCTTCACCAAGATGGCATCCACATCGGTAGAAGGTGTCAAGTCGATACGATTCTTGGCAATGAAGTAGTTAGGGAAGGATGCACGAAGCTCGCTCACCTTGCAACCCTTATGTGCCAAACTGCTCAAGAACAAGGCGATACCTACCAAGGCATCACGACCATAGTGGCTCTCAGGATAGATGACTCCACCATTGCCCTCGCCACCGATGACAGCATGAACATCCTTCATCTTGGTGGTCACGTTGACCTCACCTACCGCAGCAGCAGTATAGACACCGCCATGCTTCTCGGTCACGTCACGTAGCGCACGGGTAGAAGACAAGTTGCTTACGGTGTTGCCAGGAGTCTTGCTGAGCACATAGTCGGCAACGCTTACCAAGGTATATTCCTCACCAAACATCTTGCCGTCCTCGCAGATGAACGCCAAGCGATCGACATCAGGATCGACTACGATACCCATGTCATAACCACCCTTCTTCAACTCATCCATGATACCACCCAAGTTCTTCTCCAGTGGCTCTGGGTTGTGAGCGAAGTCACCATTCGCCTCACCATTGAGGAACTTGTACTCTACGCCGAGCGCATCGAGCAACTCAGGAAGGATGATACCACCCACAGAGTTGATGGAATCCACGCACACCTTGAAGTGAGCATTCTTGATAGCCTCCACATCCACGAGCTTCAATGCCAAGACAGCATCAATATGGCGCTTGTTGAATGTATCATCCTCTGTATATTTACCGAGATTGTCAACCTCCGCATACTCGAAGTCTTCCTTCTCTGCGATAGCCAACACCTCGTTACCATTGTCCTTGGTCAAGAACTCGCCCTTCTCATTCAGCAACTTCAAGGCGTTCCACTGGCGTGGATTGTGAGAAGCTGTGATGATGATACCGCCAGCAGCACCACTCATGGTAACAGCCAACTCTGTGGTAGGAGTAGTAGCCAAACCGATGTTGAGCACGTCATAGCCCATGCCCATCAAGGTGCCACAAACCACGTTCTTCACCATCTCGCCAGAGATACGTGCATCACGACCCACCACGATGGTGTTGCTCTGGGATGCACCGTTGCGACGAATGAAAGTAGCGTATGCAGAAGTAAACTTCACGATGTCGAGCGGATTGAGAGTATCGCCCGCTGGTCCGCCGATAGTACCGCGGATACCAGAAATTGACTTAATCAGTGTCATAAATATCTTACGATTTAAATGAAATGTCTATAACTTATCAATAAGGGATGTCTATAAACGAGAAAGCAGAAAAGTCTTAACGACCCTTCTGCAATGTCATGTCATACAAACAGGAGTACACACTTCCCGAAGCCGTGGTAGAGCCGTATGTATGAGGTACCAACAAGCGCACGTGGGCTAGTTTCTCTCCCTCGGCATTGCCACGACCTATCTTCACCCAAGAAAATGGGGTCAACCAACCAGATGGCACCGTACCGCTCACACCCGAAGAGGTATAGCCACTCTGATTGTAGGTGCGGGCAAAGACACTCTTGAGAGGTTCTACGAAGAGACCCGTGAAGGTACCCGAAGTATTGGTAACCCTCAACTTATCCACATAGAAAGAACAAGCTGGGATATTGTTGCTGCAAGTAAGGGCAGCGTCACAAATCTTGGCACGCCGATTGAGTGAATACTCATCGAAGCGAACGAGCACCTCTTCAGAATGGTCCTGCTTGATATAATCACCACAACCAGGTTCCAACACCTGCATATAGATACCATTGCTCTCGAAGAGCACGTATTCATTCTTTCCACCCTTGGAAACTGGGACGGTATCTGTAAGCGGAGTCACGCCATGATCAAAGCGCTCCTTGAACTCCTTCTCTGAAATCACTGTGATCTGCTCATTGCGCAAGAAGGCACTGATGGAATCACGCTCAGTCTTCACGAGGTCTGCGTATGTCTCTGTATCATCGCAGGCAACCATTGAAAACATGGCGGCGACTGCCATTACTATCAATAAAATCTTCTTCATTATGATATTTTATTCCTTTTTTAGTGGCAAAGGTACAAAAAAGATAACAGACTAACGAGAGATAATAGGCGATTTTATTATAATTTATCACTTATTATCATCCAACGCTAGTCTTTATCCAATACTTAACAAAATTTCGAGCCGTCTATCGCAGCAAATGGGCATAAGCCCCTATCGCCTGACAAGCAATACTCTCTGCCTCCTCCATCGTCGCATTCAGTCTGCCACCCGAAGCATTGAGATGTCCGCCTCCATTGAAAAACTCGGCTGCCACCTTGTTGCATGGGAAGTCATCCACAGAACGGAGACTCACCAAGATGCGTCCATCCACCTCGGTATCCTCACGAAGGGAGATGGTGAACTTCATACCACGGATGCGCAATGGCTCGTTGACCAATCCTTCCAAATCGCCCTTGATAAAGCCATATCGCTTCATTTCCTGACGAGTGACCGTATAAAAGGCGGCATGCAAATCCTCGAAGACATGCAACTTTCTGTCCATCAAGTGTCCACGGAACCGGATGGCATTGGAAGAGAAATTATTGAACACCTTGCGATAGATCTTGTCCTTGTCGATGTCCTTGGTCAGCAGTTCACTGATAATCAAGAAGATCGCAGGGTCGTTGGAGTTGTAAGTGAAACCACCGGTATCAGTCATCATACCGCAGTAGATGCAAGTGGCGAAATACTTGCCTAGCTTCCCGAAGCCACCCAACTGCCATACGATGCGGAATATCAACTCGCTCGTACTGCTCATTTGGGGATGAGACACCAACAAATCGACTGGTAACTCAGGGTTGAGATGATGGTCGATCATCACCTTCTTAGCCTTGCAAGAGGTGAGCACATGCTGCATGTCGTCCAGGCGCCCTGCCCCATTGAAGTCGAGACAGAACACGAGGTCGGCTTCCTCAAATATCTGAGCCACCTCCTCCGGATGCTTGTCGTAACGCACTACCTCGCCGCATGCCCTAGGCAGCCAACTGATGGAGTCGGGAATGAAGTCGGGCACGCAAACCTTGGACTCTTTGCCCAAAGAGCGCAGATAATGCGCCCAACCAAAGGAGGAACCTATCGCATCACCATCAGGCGACTTGTGGCAGCAGATGACAATATGCTGAGAAGCCGCTATCATCTCTTGGAGGGTAGCGGCTTCTTGTTCTGATAAAATATCAATCTCCATTAAAAGAGCTTGTTAGGATAAACACCCTCATCGATCAAACTCTGGATCTTATCTACTACGCTCTGACGGTCGGCTGCGTATGTTACGCCAAACCACTTGCTGGTAGTATCCAAGACCTTCACGGTAGCTGTGCCCTCGTTGATGAGCTTGTTGACCATCAATGGGATAAAGAACTCAGCCTTCTTGTTCTCCATGTTCTTAGGGTCGCTCAAGAACTCCTTGAAGTACTCCTCGCTGTGCTCGAAGTAGTCAGGTGTGAAGCCCCAAACATTCATGGAAACAGGAGTGTTGTCCTCTACAGCAACCCACTTGCCTTCCTCGTCCTTGTAAGATACCTTACCGTCGATGCGCATGATTTCTGTGCGCTCTACGCAAGTAGTCAAGTTCTCGTCTGCATCCTTAGAGCAGATACCACGTGCTACAGTACCATTGTCGCTCAAGGTATTGCCAACACGGAAACCTACCATTGCATAACGGTTCTTGCTACCCTCAGGAAGCTCAGAGAGGAACTTACCGATGACCATGAAGCAGTCACGGTTGTAGAAGTCATCACAGTTGATGACGCAGAAAGGCTCCTTGATGATGTCCTTAGCCATCAATACAGCATGGTTGGTACCCCATGGCTTCTCACGACCTTCTGGTACAGAGAATCCCTCTGGGAGATCATCCAATGCCTGGAAGCAAAGTTCTGCTGGGATATGGCCCTCATATTTAGAAAGGATTTTCTCGCGGAACTGATCCTCAAAGTCCTTGCGGATCACGAAAACAATCTTGCCGAAACCAGCCTGGATAGCATCATAAATACTGTAGTCCATGATGGTCTCACCGTTAGGACCTAAACCATCGAGCTGTTTCAAACCTCCGTAGCGGCTTCCCATGCCAGCCGCCAAAAGCAATAGTGTTGGTTTCATATTCTTATTTATTTAATAGTTGATAGTTGAATATTCTTATTGATTGTCTATTCTATCTGGATGCAAAAGTAATAAAAAAATAGCGAGCAGCGGAATAATTCCTCGTCTTTTTTTGATTTATGTCAAATAAGACCAAATATTGTCCATTTTGTTCTCCTATTCCTAGCGATTTCTTCCGATATAACTCGATTGGCTCATGCGATTAGGAGTGCAAGCCGATGCGACTAGGAGTGCAAGCTGATGCGACTAGGAGTGTAAGCCGATGCGACTAGGAGTGTAAGCTAATGCGACTAGGAGTGTATCCTTAGAATGGATAGCCGACAGCCAAATGCAAACTATGCGAGTCCTTGAATCGCTCGATATTATAGAAGCCCTTCTTGCTGGTGTCGTATGGTAGATGAAGTCCTACGCCCCAATCCAGACGAATCACAAACATGCCCATGTCATATCTCACACCGACACCTGTACCCACAGCCATCTGCTTGAAGAAGTTTCTCGCCTCAAACTTGCCGTTAGGACTGTACTCCTGCTCGTGCATATTCCAGACGTTACCCATGTCGAGGAAGACGGCGCCATAGAGATCACCCCAAAGTTTAGGGCGATACTCCACATTGGCCACAAACTTGATGTCGCCCGTCTGGTCGATATAGGAATAGCGACTATTGGCTGGCTGATACTTGCCCGGTCCGATGCTTCTCACATTGAAGGCACGGATACTATTGGCACCTCCCACATAAAACTGCTCGTAGTAAGGTGCCTTCTCCGTATTGCCGTAACTCCATATCACACCGGCATTGACATGTCCCACCAAAGAGGAGGTCTCGGTGAGTCGCCAAGTCTTCACGAAGTCGGTCTCCAACTTCAAGAACTGGGCGAATGGGTTGCGGAACATCTGCTTGTCCTTCTCGTTCCACTTTCTGCCGCCTATCATATAACCCGTTGCCAAGATATTGCCTGCCTCGCTCACCGTGGTGGACCAAGTGATGGGACTACGATAGTCGAGCGGACTATTATAAGTATAGGTATATGACATCTTCGGCACAAACTGGTCGCGCATCGAAATCTGAAGATAAGGATGCTGAGAGATGATGCTATCGAAGGCTGCCGAACGAGAGTTCATGTACTCATAAGATAGCACCAACGGACTGAACGAGTGATGGTGCTGAGCCGAGGTCGCCCAATCGTAGGTCAACTCTCCCGACACCACATGGCGGCGGAAGTAAGAAGCACGGTTGAGCACATTCATGGATGCTTTCACCGTGGTGGTTGGCGTACCATAATATCGGCGTGGATATTTTCCCTGACGGAAACGGCGCTCATTCTGCGACATCGTACGGAAGAGATTCCAAGGGGTGATGAGGCGTGGGAAGACCAGAGCGACATCCGAACCATACTCGTAGCTATTGATATGGGTAGCCTTGGCACCCGTCTTGTTGATGGTTTGCCACTCATAAGAGCCATGCAGGTTGATGTCGAGCTTCTCGCCACCTCTAAAAGCATTGCGCTTGGTGAGACCTACCACTAGCTCCGGACCTACTCGCCCGGTAGTCTTACCCTTGCCATTCGCCTCCACATAGAAGTCGTATGGCTTGTCGAATACCAAGTCGATTTGTGCATCCAAAGTATCGCTATACACCGCACAGCCATCGGCGAGATGCTGCTCCAAGGCAAGCTGGTTGCGAGGCGTAAACTGGATGCTGCTATAACTGAACAAGCCCATCGACTGTAGATGACGCTTCGCCGCCTCCTCGTTCTCCACCTTGTAAAGGCGGCGTGGAAAAAGCTTTAAGTCTTTCAAGACGATACCTGGTCGAATCGGAATCTTGCGACCATTGTAGAAGAAGCCCAACTTGCCACGAACAAAGGAGTCTTTCAATTCCTCATTGAACTGCTTACGGAAGTTGAACTTCACGTTGCCAATATAATAGCGATTGTTCACCATGGTGTCGATACTGTCCGCCATCACCAAGCGCACCTGTGCCTTGCCTGGCGCACTCAAGGTGTCTGCCAGATAAGAGGCATAGCCATTCTTGTAATAATAATATCCATTGTTGCGGAAAAGCCGGGTGATGCGCTGGCGCTCCTGCTCCAACTTGGACACATTGAAAGGATCGCCCTTCTTGATAACCGCCAGTGACAAGGTGGAATCGAGAAGATGCTTGCCTGCCTCAGGGAAACCGAGATACTGGATGCTATCCAAGGTCCAAAGATGACCGAAATCCACTTGATATGCCACCTTTGCCGTCTTCGGATTCTTGCCCGTGATGACATCATAAGAAACCTTGCTGTTGAAATAGCCAAACTTGGCGAGCTGGTTCTGAGCCACCTGCGCACGGAGCTGCGGATTGACATTGTTCATCAACTTTGGCTTCGAGCCGAAAGCCTTGGTAATCCACTTGGCGATAGCACCATCCGACTGCGAGAAAGCATTCCATACCCACAGACGCACAGGGAAAGGCATACGATAATAGCTGCTTCCGAAGAGTGCACCATTCGGAGCCGACGCCAGCACGTTTTCCATTTCCAAAATGGTGGTGTCGGCATAAGACGACTTCTCGTAGTTGACATATTCGATAGGCTTCAATCCCGTAAAGAGCTGTTCGCCTTCCTTCAATGCACTGGTGGAAGAGCACGACCAAAGCATGGGCATCGCCAAGAGCAGTGCCCATATATATATAATAAGGTATAGTCTATTTCTTTTCATCATTTCTTGTAATCTAGCGAAAGCTTCACTTCTTCTCATTCAATGGGTCGAAGAATCTCGGCTTGGGTTGCACACTATCCACCGTCTTCTTCTGCACGGCAGCATCCGGCTTCATCGCTGGCATCACTTGCTTGTCACTCTTGAAGCGGAAAATGTCGGAGAAACGAGACAACTTTCTGCGCCACATGAAACCGACACCATACTCACCTATCAATCCCTCCAACCAGTCGTAGGTATTGTTGTTATAGAAAGCACGGATGTATTGTGATGCGCCTTCATTGAGACGATATTGCAATTCGACATTATTGAAGAAAGCGTCATTGTTGCTGGCATTCTCCAGTTCCGCACCTGTAGAAACCTGTCCGCCGATGCTGAAACTCAATCGGTTGTTGAAGAATCGCTTGGCAAACTTGAAGTTGTAGTCGGTATGCAAGCCACCTGCCGCATTCATTGAGTTATCGACCGTCATGCCCACATCGAGTCCCAATGAGCGCATGGCTGAACCGGCGATATTGTTGATTTCGGAATTGAGGAAACTGCTCAATGCGTTGTTCATGGAGAAGGCATTGGTATTACCACCTGCCAGATACATACCCGATGCCAACATGGTGACGGCTATCTTGCCTCGCTCCTCAATGCTCATCGTGTTCAACTCATCCTGCATCGTCATGTCGTTTGGTGCGGAGATGACAAACTGGATACCTGGTTTGCTCAAGGTCTGCGTCAGTTTCACACCGCACACGAAATCCACTGAGCGACCGGTTCCCTCCCCCTCGTTCACCGTTGACTTCATGTTTTCTGTTGCCGTGATGTACAATGTAGGATTGAAAGGATCACCCGTAAACTCGATGTAACTTCCGTCCTGGATAGTAAAGGTCTTGAGCGGAATGACTGGGAGAGAATACTTCATCTCACCATTGCTGAGGGTATATTTACCGGTCAGTTGGATACTCTCCGTCGGATTGTAAGTCATCTGGAGGTCACCACCGCCCATCAAGTCGATGTAGTTGGTTTGGTCGGCATTCAGGGCACAGAGGATGTGAGCCGACTCGTCGATCGACATGCTGAGCAACATGTCGAAGCCTTCGATGGCAGGGCGTACCACAGGTTCCTCCTTGCCATTCTTGAAGTCGGTGAATTTCACAAGCTCATCCAACTGGTTGTCGGTAGAAAGTTCCGACTCTCGCAAGATATAGGTCATATCGGTATTGCCCAGTACATCCAACTTTCCTCGCATTCGAAGACTCGAAAGTGGTCCTTTCATCATACCGAAGAAATTGACATACGCCTTGCCGAATGCCTCTGAGCGCAAGTTCTCCTTGGCATCGATGAGCAGGAAATTTTGCGCACGCATCTTCACGTCAAGCATCATGCGGTCAAGGTTGGAGAAGTCGAGGCTTCCTTGTACGGTGAGCGGACTCTCATTGTTGGCATACATCATGAAGTTCTCGAAGAGCAACTTGCTGTCGCTGATTCTCACAGGGTCGTCGTCGAATCGCATCGAGACACCATACGGCTCGCTCACGAGATAAGCGGAGTCGAGATATACTTCCCCTTCCACATGAGGCTTGTCCAAAGAACCTTTCACGGTCAGGTCGCCCTCACCAGATCCCTTCAGACCTATGATTTGGTCGGGCACAAAACCATTCACAAAGTGGAGCGGCAGTTTCGCCAAGCCCACCTTAGCATCCAGGTAGCCTGCCCCCTCGGAACGATAGGTACCCTTCACGGTGGCTACCTCCTCACCTTCATAATTGAGAATGCCATCGACATAGTGAGAGCCATCACTCTTAGGCATATAGACGAACTCGGAGCCGACATTGCCCATCGGACACTTCTCATACACCAAGTTGGCGATGCTGAGATTGGAAGACACGGAGAGTTCCTCCTTGGTCTGGATAATGTGGAAGTCACCATCCATGATGCCCTCTATGTCTGGCATGTAAGGGATGACGCTCAACACCTTGTCAAGGTTGAAGTTGCTCAAGCTGACGGTGATGTCTTGCAAGGCATCCTCATTGTCATCATCCGAATAGATGCGAAGTCCCATGTCGCCCGCCGTCTTCAACATCAAGTTGGCAGACACACGCTGGTCATCTCGCAACATCAAGTAGTTGTCGTCATTGGCAGTGAACTTCTTGTAGCCCAAGATAGGATGCGTATCTATCAGCGACACCTTGATGCCATTGTCTTGCATCATGGCTGCCAAACCGACATCCACGCCCAACTTGTTGTTGGCATCATATATCTTGGCGGCGATATTGGAGCCACGCTCCTGCAACTCGCCATCCACCAAGGCACGGAAGGTGTATTGCGGATTTTGCTTGTTGTTCTGCACTTGTGCAGAATACTTGATGGTATCCCCCTGGGTATGGATGAGCGCACGGATGGTATCGAGTTGGATGCCCTGAGCTACCAGGGAATCGATGTTGAGATAACCATTCAAGCCTGCTATCGGCGAGGCATTCAGGTCCATTTCCACCGACTTAAACTGATAACCGCAGTATTCGATGAAGCGAGAAATGAAGTTACTCTTGCCAGTGGAGAGATAGATATGTCCCAATGGGAACTGGCGACGGATACGCACTTGGTCGATGCGGCGTTCCTTCATTTGGGTTGCCAGTTCGGTAGTCAAGCCATCCACCGTCTTCAGCAGCGACTTGTAGCCACCCCGCACATCCATGTTGAGATGGAAGTCGCCACAGTCGGCTATCGCATGAGTCGTATCACGGCGAGTATAGAGATCCACCAGCACATCCACTGGTCGATAGGTCTTCTCTTTCGTGCGCAAGGTGATGTCACCGATAGAAGCCTGCACATTATAGTTGTCGCCCAAGTCGGTATTCACATCGACATGACCGCAGAGGGCTGCCATCATCGGCACTTGCGTGATTTGGAAACGATAGAGATCGGCATGGCGCACATCTGCTGTCACCGTGGCTTGGATATTCTTGCTATTGGTCAACGCATCCAGGCTCACCAATCCCTTGAGATAATCATTCTTGCTATCCACGTCAGCGTAGATTTTGCCATTGGCGATATTGGCTACCGCCAACAAGTTGCCTATCTTGTACTTGCCATAATGTACGGAAGCGACTCTTGCCTTCGCCTTCATCCGGGTACGAGGCGACAAGAAATCGGTGCCGACGCCAGAGGCTTCGACATCACCGGTAAAGGAATAAAGATCTTGCTTGGGCAAGAAATGCTTGGCTTGGATATTGCGTGCCTGTATCTTGGCTTGATAAGCGAGTCGATTCATATCGAAGTCGCCATTCGCCTTCTTCTTCAAGTCGGCAGATGCCTGGAGATTCAAGCGTCCCTTGCCTTCGGTGACAGCCAACTTGGTGGCATATTTATTGCCATCAGCCTTCACGTTGCCACGGATGCCGATGCCACTAGGCACACGAATCTCACGCATCAACGATGGGTCGAGCATACAAGTAACGAAGCCCAAGTTATAGGTCTTCGCATCCAAGTTGACATCCGCCTTCAATCGGTCCATGTCCAAGAGGTTCGCCAATTTTCCATCCGCCTTCACAGAGAATGCCGTCGGCAAAACTGCCTGCACACCAGAGAAGGAAAGCGACTGCAAGTTGCCCTTCACCGAACCTTTCAAGCTCAGCGGATAATAAGGCCAACGGCTAGCCATCTTCTTAGGCAAGGCATCGCCCACGAACAACATCAAGTCTGATTTCCCGAAGCTACCATCCAACAAGGCTGTCAACTTGCCTGGATCCTTGTCGGCAAAGGCGTCCAAGTCCATATCCACCGTTGCCTTCAACTGAGACACTGGGGTACGGAAGAAGAGGTCGGGCAAACTCAACTTGGTAGAATCCATCACGAATCGTCCGTTCATCTGGTCGATTCTCAGTCCACTCTTCTCCTTGAGTCTCGCCTCTCGTATCTTGACATCTATCTTGGAATCGCAGAAATAGAAGGAGTCTGCCTTCATCGTCATATCCGACAAGGCAAGGTGATTGAAATCCATGCCCGACAAGACAGGACGCTCGAAATTATTGTCATAGCAGACACGTCCCTTCTGCCAGTCCAACTTCCCGATGGTATATAATCCTTTGTTGAGGTCGAGATAAGTATTGGAGGCCAAAGCTTCTCCTAAATAAGCATTCACCTGAAGGGTATCTCCAGGCATGTGTAGGGTAAAGTCTGTGTTCTTTAGTTTCAGTTTCTGTATGTTCACCTTCCAGAAGTTCTGGCTAGGAGTGGTGTCGGGCGGAACGGTATCGCTCAGTTCCACCGACAAGCGAGCATCAGCGAGAAAGGCATCATTCACATTGACGTGCTCCTTTCCCAAGTCAATGCCATGCGCCTTGAGGCTCATCTTGCCCACATTTCCTTTAATGCGTGCCTCGTGGATGAAATTCGTCGTGTTCACCTTCAACTGGGTGAATTTCATCTCATCCACCATCACTTGGTTGCTGAACAAAGGCATCAACTGCACATCCACCACCATCTGCTGGATGTCAGCGACCGTATCTTTCTTGGCACGCAAAGCCAAGTTGGGACTATTTTTGAGGGAATCGATAGGTTGCAACACCTTCACTCCTTCCACTCCCAATTTGAGTGGAAAAACGAGTTTGACATGTTGCACCGATATATCCATGCCTGTAGATTCAGAAGCGTACGCAGCTACCTGCTTTACCGCCCAATTCTGAACAGGAGGCAAATAAAGCATCACTGTGAGCAAGAGGATGAGGAGTATCGGAGTCAACAAGATGATACCACCCCATTTCATCAACTTCTTCATAGGCATGAGAGAAAGAGGGTTAAAGGTTAGTTCTAATTCGCTCATCTCCAAGAATCACTTCAAGGAGAAAAATCATTATTCGGGCGAAATCGCCTTCCAAAGATTGTCGTCCGGCAGCGGAGCATCAACCGAAATGGTCTCTTTCGACACCGGATGTACAAACTCTACATGGCGAGAAAGCAGGCAGATACTACCATCTGCATTGCTGCGAGCCGAGCCATACTTCAAGTCACCCTTGATAGGACAACCGATCTTCGACAACTGACATCTTATCTGGTGATGGCGTCCCGTCATCAAGTTCACCTCCAAAAGAGAGTAATGGTCAGTATGACCTATCACCTTATACTTCAAGACAGCTTTCTTTGAATTCTTCACCTCATGATCGTAAGCATAACTCTTGTTTTGCTTTTCATTTCTCACGATCCAGTGAGTGAGCGTTGCCTCCGTCTCCTTCGGTGTGTTCTTGGTAATCGCCCAATAGGTCTTGTGTACCTCGCCATCACGAAACATATTGTTCAAGCGGCTCAAAGCCTTCGAAGTCTTGGCAAAAACGACAAGTCCTGAAACAGGACGATCAAGGCGATGCACCACGCCGAGGAAAACATTTCCTGGCTTATGGTACTTCTCCTTGATATACTGTTTCACGGTTTCCGAGAGAGGTTCGTCGCCAGTCTTATCGCCCTGGACGATTTCACCACTTCTCTTGGAAACTATGATAATATGGTTGTCTTCGTAAACTACCTGCATGGTTTGTCTTTAGATAAACACTTGCATGTGAGATTACATATTCATACCACCATCGATCTGAATCACCTGACCACTTACGTAGCTAGACATATCAGAAGCGAGGAAGAGACATACGTTGGCGATGTCCTCTGTCTGACCACCACGACGCAAAGGAATTTTCTTCATCCAGTCCTTGCGAATCTCTTCTGGCAACTGTGCTGTCATAGCTGTCTCGATGAAACCAGGAGCTACAGCGTTGGCACGTACACCCTTAGGACCCAACTCCTGAGCAATAGACTTAGCGAGGGCAATCATACCAGCCTTAGAAGCTGCATAGTTGCACTGACCAGCGTTACCATGAACACCTACTACAGAAGCCATGTTGATGATAGAACCGCTGCGCTGACGGAGCATGATAGGAGAACAAGCGTGGATGAAGTTGAAAGCAGACTTCAAGTTAACATTCAAAACAGCATCCCACTGAGCCTCGCTCATACGGAGCATCAAGCCATCCTTAGTGATACCAGCGTTGTTAACCAAAATATCGATAGAACCGAAGTCAGCATGAATCTGCTTAACAGTCTTGTCTGTCTCCTCGAAATCAGCAGCGTTACCAGCATAAGCACGACATGTTACGCCAAGAGCCTCGATTTCCTTGCGAGTAGCTTCCAAACCAGCAGCCATGTCGTCGTTGAGTACGAGGTCTGTGAATGCGATGTTAGCACCTTCTGATGCGAATTTCATTGCGACAGCTTTACCGATGCCGCGTGCAGCACCTGTAATAAGGGCTGTCTTACCTGTTAATAATCCCATTTTCTTTTTATTTATTTGATATTTAACACTTTATATTATTCAATATTTGATTTGCCGAGAATTTGCAAGAAAGTCTAGTTCATCATTCAATATACTTTGAATAACAGAAAAGAGCATTTCGCTATTTTGGCATAAAAGCAATCTCTTACAACTTCATTCCCGACTTCCCTAAAGCACCATAGACAACCTTGGCAACGAGTGGTTTGCTCGACTCAACATTCAAGCCATGTCCCAATCGGCCATATATAAACGGAACTTCGAGACCTTTGATGCAATAGTGCGTGATGTCAGCCACCAAATCCACATTGTCTATGTCAAACTCGCCGTCTGCCTTTCCCTCGGAATAAACTTTCCTGAGAAGTTCAATCTCGTCTTCATCGAAATTCTTGCGAGCCTTTTCCACCATCCAAATATTGCGGAAGAACTCAGCTCTCAGATTTCCATTTCTGACAACGGTCTCTTTGATCATGCTCAAGTGGGTATAAATCAATTCGATGATTTTGTCTTGAGGTCGAATCTTACTGGCAGCCACTTCGTCAAGCTTGTCAGAAAGACGCTCCAATTCCGACTCTATCACAGCGTAATAGACATCCTCCTTACGACTAAAATAGGTATAAAGCGTACGACGCCCCTTACCAGAAGCCACAGCGATGTCATTCATCGTTGTATTGGCGATTCCGTTCTTAGCAAAGAGTTGTCGAGCGACATCCACTAATTTCTGTCTAGTTTTTGATATTGACATAACGAAGTACCTCCATCGAGATTTGGTTGCACAATAAATTATCAATGTGCAAAAGTAGCACTTTTATTCAATATACGCAAATAATAAGTGTTAAATATTGAATATCAAAGAAATGTGAAATGAAAAGTATTTCGTTCGATTTCGTCCCTAAAGGAAAACAAAAATCGGATAAGATGTTGTTTACCAACCTCTTACCCGAATTAGTTGCGGCGGCAGGACTCGAACATGCGACCTCCAGGTTATGAGCCTGGCGAGCTACCAACTGCTCCACACCGCGATATAACAAACTCATTTCTGATTTGCGAGTGCAAAGGTACTACTATTTTTCCATTCCGCCAAATATTTCTAGCAAAAAGTTAGGCATTTAACAGTATTTTGCCAAAATCAACACATAAATGCTGCAAAATTGGGTAAAGATGAAGAGAAAATGAATAATATGTACGAAGAGGTAGGCTCTTAAAGAGAAGACTAATGAAAGGTATGAAGAGCTAGGCTCATAAAGAGATGACTAATGAAATGTAGAAATGCGATCCTTGATAGGAAGAGAAAATAATAATCCGACCCTTCCTTAGCGGAAAGATCGGATCATATCAAATCAATTACTTTTTCAAAAGATTCATGACTTTCTCAAAATAGCGCTGTGTCTTCTTCACACTGAAGTGATTGCCACCATTCCAAGCTCTGATAGCTTGCTCGATGCTATTAAGAGGATTGTAAACAGACTGCATGAGCAGGAACATCTCCTTGGATTTCGAAATACTGTATCTATCCGACAAAGTATAACGCTTCTTGCACTTTTTCTTCTTCAATATGTTATTGCATTCTGCCACAAGAATTGGAGTAATCTGCATCACTCCTACAGAGTTACCACTTTTAGCTTTTGGGTTCCCCTCACTCTCTACCTGAATTATCGCCTCCATCACTGGATTCCAATCAAATTCACTAGAGGATACATTGTTGATTGAATTAGTTTCAGCCGACGCTGAACTTACACTTAAAGTCAACATGAGAATGCTGACCAATACCTTTGTTATTCTCTTCATATTTATTGATTTATGGAACCTGAAAAGCTGAACTACAACATCAGAGATTTCGCGATGACAACTTATGAGAAAAAGAATGGTTGTCAATCTCAGTTCCGTTAGATACCTTAACGGATAGCAGTCTATCAAATATAGAGAATGTTATCCTTATTCTTATCGAGTGCAAAGGTACGAAAAAAAATCGAGATACGCAAGTAATATGCTGATTATCAGTACCATTTTAGGAAAAAGATACATTTTATAACATCTGGGCTTGACCTACATCAAGCATCATGAAAACAAAAAAGCCCCGACTACTTTCGTAATCGAGGCTTCTCTATTGAAAGGAGGCGGCTACCTACTCTC
>ERZ791902.539-NODE-539-length-27150-cov-126.951356_pt1 | contig 27150 bp, 24 predicted proteins | sample MGYA00510149_ERZ791902 | MGnify/ENA primary metagenome ERZ791902 (study PRJEB30046, sample SAMN00792060) | human gut metagenome | study: EMG produced TPA metagenomics assembly of the A metagenome-wide association study of gut microbiota in type 2...
TTATAATGTTTTGAAATTGTTATTGTTATGTTGGTGGGATAAAAGATCCCGGTTTTTTTATTTCTTCTTATTCTCCAGATCGGTCATGATCTGCTTGTATTGCTTCTTGTTGAGCTTGTAGAAGCAGAGGCATCCTGCGGTGATGATCCACAAGACTCCCGGAATGGTGCTGAAGGCATGGTGCATAATGTTCAATACTTCTGGATTCTGCACAGCGTTGCTTACATATCCTGCACTGCCCAGGGCAATGGCGAGAAGCGATGTGCCGAGTGCCATTCCTATCTTGTTGCCCAGCGAGATGAAGGCGTATTGGAATCCGTCGTTTCTGATGCCTGTCTTCCACTCGCCATACTCCACACAGTCGGGGATGATGGCATAGATGGCTGTATTGAAGCCTGAGAAGAAGAACCACGACAAAGCTGAGAACAGATAGAACATGATGGCGCTGCCGTTAGGGCTGAAGAAGTACAGACCTATCATCGTAATACCGGTGAGGAAAGCGAAGATGGCTGCCGTGAAACCCTTGTTGCCCGTTTTTCTGAATACCAGAGGGAAGCAGGCTGCACCTATGATGCTTGGCACGATGATGGCCATGGAATAGTAGGAGAAGAGCGTTGCCGAACCTTCTACATAAGTGAAATAGTAGAGCATGTCGGCGTTGCGTCCGTAGTGGATGAAACCGAAGAGCAACTGTCCTAAGAGGGCGAGCAGATAGGGCTTGTTCTTCATCACGGAACGAAGCTGCACCTTTAAAGGGAGCTTCTGTCCCACAGGAACTTCTACCACTTCCTTGGTCTTGTGGAAGCAGAACAGATGGCAGGCGGCGAAGATGATGCCGTAGAGTACAGCCACAGCCAGATAACCATATTTGGTATCGCCTGCGCCAAACCAGCTGATGAGCGGAACGGTTACGATGTTGATTACTCCGATGGCCATCATGGCGCTCACCGAACGGCTGGTGTTGAGCTTGGCTCTCTCATCGATGTCTTGTGTCATGGCTCCGCAGAGTGTGCCGTAAGGCAGGTTCACGCAGGTATATCCCAGCACCAGGATGCAGTAGGTTACTGCCATATAGATAATCTTGGCGGTCTGGCTCCATTCCGGATGGGCCCAGAAGGTGAGTATCAGTACCAGTGCCGTGATAGGAGCTCCGAAGAGCAGCCATGGGCGGAATCGTCCCCATCGGGTGTGGGTCTTATCGGTAAGTGTGCCGATGATGGGGTCGTTGATGGCGTCCCAGAATCGGGATACAAGCATCAGGGTTGCTACGGCACTCATGCTGATTCCGAACACATCAGTGTAGAAAATCATGAGGAAGTTGCCCACGAACATCCAACTGAAGTTGCAGCCCACATCGCCCATGCCATAGGCGAGCTTACTGATGAAGGGAACCTTTCCCTGTGAATGATTCTCTTGCGAGTTGCTCATTTGTGAACCATTCGCTTGCATATTGTCTGCTTGCGAACTGTTCGCTTGAAATTTAGAATCTTGTTCCATATTCTTTTTCTTAGGTTTGATTGTGATACTTAATGTTGTTTATTCTTTTTCTTGCGAAGGAATGGAGCGATTTGAAATATCGTTTTTCCTTTTCACGTTGCAAAGATAGAACGATTTTGCTGGAAAAACAAGAAAAAAATCGACTCTTTTTTCGCAACCGTTCCCGCAACCGTTCCCATTTTCCGCAACCGTTCCCAAAAAGATTTCTCAGTTTTTTGTTGTTGCTTTCATGGAAAATAAGTATCTTTGCGGACGCATTTAACAAGAAAGAAAAAGAGATATGGCAAAATATGTAACCATCATGGATATTGCAAGGGAACTGGGGATTTCCAAGTCCACCGTTTCGCGTGCTCTTTCGGGAGATACGGGTAATGTGAAGGCGGAAACCTTGCAGAAGATATTGGCAACTGCCGAGCGGATGGGCTATCATCGCAACGAACTGGCTGTGAACTTTCGCCAGCAGAGTACTCATAACATCGGCATCATCATTCCCGAAATCGTCACCACTTTCTATATGACCTTTATCAATGATGCTCAAGCCATCTTGCGCAAGCAGGGGTATAAGGTGATGATTGCCATCTCTAACGAGAATCCTGAGCAGGAGAGAGAGAACATTCTGATGATGGAGCAGCTGCGTGTGGATGGCATCCTGATGAGTGCATGCGATAAGGAGCATAATGTGGACCTATATAATAAGGTGATAGATAGGGGCATTCCCATCGTGTTTTTCGATAGAACGGTGGAGAAGGTAAAGGCTTCACAGGTGCATATGGATGATTACATCATGTCGTTTTTCATGGTGGAGGCTTTGTTGCGCAAGGGGTATAAGCATATTATTCATATTCCGGGACCTGCTTATATCCGAAACAGCTATGAACGATTGAGGGGTTATCGGGATGCGCTGGAAAAGTTTCATATAGAGTATCAGGCGCAAGATGTCTTGTCGCCAGCCTTGTCGGCTGAAGAGGGTAGTTGGGTGATGGAGCGTTTCCTGGAGAAGAATGTGCCCTTTGATGCGGTCTTTGGCTTTACGGAGACTGCTGTGTTGGGAGCCAAGAGTGCTATCCAGAAGCGTGGCTTGCGCATTCCGGAGGATGTGGCGTTATGCTGCATGTCTGGCACAGCTCTGGCTACTTTGGTTCATCCTCAGTTGACGGTAGTGGAGCAGCCTATTGAGAAAATGGCGCAGGAAAGTTGCCGACTGCTGCTGGAGCATATTGCCGATGGTTATAGAAGGATAGAGGAAATTGTATTGAGAGGTGAAACCGTGATAAGGGAATCTACTTAATAGAGGTATCGGCTTCAGGAATCTGCATTAAAGAAGCTGTTTCTGAAAACAGTAATAAAAGAAACGGGTGTATCATCTATATTATTGAATGATATACCCGTTTTCTATCTCTTTATCTTAAGCATTTAAACTTAATCTATTTTCTTATCTTAAGCATTCAAACTTAATCTATCGCCTTATCTTAAGCTTCCTCTTCCTCTTCTTCATTCTCCAGCAAGTCGGTGCCGAGGTGAGTGGTCTGTTCACGCTTCAATCGGTCGCGTACTTCCTTAGGCTTGGTAGCGTAGGTAATCATTCGGATAGAATCGTTGTAGCTCACGTACTTCCAAAGCCAGTTGAGCATTACCATTACTTTGTTCTTTACGCCAAGGATAGAGCGGAGGTGAACTACCAGCCACAATACCCAGGCAAAGAAGCCCTGGCTGTGGAACTTGCCAAGCTCTACTACAGCCTTGTGTCTTCCAATGGTAGCCATAGAACCCAGGTTCTTGTAGCGGAAAGGCTTGAGCTGGGAATCAGCGGCTCCCTCGGCAATCTTCTGGATATTCTTAGCCAGGAGTGCTGCCTGCTGAATGGCTACCTGAGCCAACTGTGGATGACCGCCAGGATAAGCTGGGTCTGTAGTCTGGATACACTGGTCGCCGATGGCAAAGAGACCGTCCATGCCAGGGATGCGGTTGAATTCATCTACTACGATTCGGAAACCACGACCCAGTTTGTCGCCCTCGATACCTGTGATAGGCTGTGCCTTTACACCTGATACCCAGAGGAAGGTACGGGTAGGAATCTCCTGACCGTCCTTCATCAGAACCTTGTGGTCTTTGTAGTCGGTTACCATTTTACCAAACTGTACATCCACACCCATACTGGTAAGGAATTCGTATGCTTTCTTAGAAGAGTCCTGTGACATTCCTGCGAGCAGTCTGTCGCCAGCTTCCAGGAGATAGATGTGCATCAGGGATGAGTCCATATCTGGATAATCATAAGGAATCACGTAGCGCTTCATTTCAGAAAGGGCTCCGGCTATCTCCACACCTGTGGCACCACCGCCCACAATGACCACGTTCAGGAGTTCCTGTCGCTCCTCTTCAGTGGCACAGGTCAATGCACGCTCCAGGTTACTCAGTACGGCGTTGCGCAATCCCATTGCCTCAGAAACGGTCTTCATCGGAATCGCCCATTTCTCGATGTTGACATTGCCATAGAAATTGGTGGTGGTTCCTGCTGCGAACACCAGGTAATCGTACTCAATCTTACCGATGGAAGTCTGCAGAATCTTCTTGTCTGGGAATACGGCTCTCGCTTCTGCCATGCGGAAGTAGAAGTTCTTGCGCTTGCGGAAAATCTGGCGGAACGGGAAGGAGATGGAACTTGGGTCGATACCTGCCGAGGCAATCTGATAGATAAGCGGAGGGAACTGATGGAAGTTGTTCTTGTCAATCAACACCACCTGCAGGTTTGCATTGCAGAGGTCTTCTGCCAAACGAAGACCACCGAGTCCACCACCTACAATCACAACTCTCTTCAACTGATTTCTCTTGATATTAATACTCATAACTACTGCTGTTTGTTTGTATAAATTAATTACATATATTTGCTACTGATTTTTCATATTATAGGCATTTAGCCTAGTCATCGCTGAAATTCGCTTGCAAAGGTACAGCTTTTAATTGAGACGGCAAAGAAAGAAGTGTAGAAAAACAGGGTAGAAGACTGTTGCAATCGTTTCCATTTTAGAAATGGGTAACTGATGTTATAAAATGTAATGTACAGATAGCATTTTGAGGAGTTCTTCCATCTTTTTGATCCTTCGCTGATCGTGAAAACGGGAATGACCTTTAAGGATGGAGCTGATCAGAATCGGCTCCGCACTTTGGGTAAGCGGGTACCGGAAGAGATTTTCGTGGCTGATTTTTCGGGCACGTTTGCAAGGTTTTTTGTAAAAAAAAAGAACGCCTAAAAAGGCAAAAAATAGCAAAATAGAGCATTTGTTTTGAGTTTCAAGTGGTTGTGGCAGTCGTTGGCTTTAATCGAATGGCTCAAGGAGCAATGGAATAACCTAAGACCGTTTAAAAGATAAGGGATAAAGTATTAGAAAAAGTTGAGTTAGCGTCTCATAATCATATTACTTTCATATGGCATAACAAATTAAAAGAGACGGAAAATTCCGTCTCTTTTAATTATTTGATACGCCCTTCTTTTCTGAGAAGATTGATAAATTTATTCCAACCTTCAGAACGCTTATCTGCATTTTGTTTTGTCTTTTCTAAATTCCAATAATTCGGATAATTATCGTTGAGATAGTATTTGCCATCCTTGTCACAGAATAAGACCAAATCATCATATGCACGATTCACAACAGGATTGATATTAGCTGCTATAATGAACAGTGTTTCAGATGAACTTTTTACACTTATTGATGCATAGATTGGAATAGATTTTATTTTATCATATTCCTTAAATTTGATTTCTCGTGTTTTAGGATTGAACCATGCAATATCTAAATCAGTAAAGGCTATAGAATCCTTATGTTGCACAACATTACCTGTGCTTACTTGACATACACCAAATAGTTGTGGTGATGTTTCCGTAAGAAAAGCATCTGTATTAGAGTTGCATGAACTAAATACAACCAATACTGTCAATAATATGATACCCAATAATTTCTTCATCTTTATTTATCTATTAATTTCTTTACATATTTAGTCTGAGAAGATGCAAGTCTCTTACATCATGTTTTTTATTTATTTTCGCTGCAAATATAATGCAAAAAAACAAATAAGCAAAAGATTTGCTACTATTTGTTGTTGCTTTTAATGTTTTTTATAACAATCTTGGCATGTAAATTCCTTCTTTTTTGTATTTTTGCAGCCAAGGAGAGTTGTTTGACAGCAACTGTACGCAGATTGCAGAAATTAGGAATGTTGCTAAATCATTACCTCCATTGAGGTGAAACCGTTATAAATCGCTCATTTTAAGCTATTCGGCAGATTTTAGTGTGTTTTACAAAAAAAACGGCTGTACCCAATTGCTTGAGCACAGCCGCCAGTCTTTATCGTATGATTGTAGGGCTATTACAAACCTAAATCGCCGCCAGGGTTGTTGCCTTCACCTCCGCCTGGGTTTTTGCCTTCACCTCCGCCTGGGTTGTTGCCTTCGCCTCCGCCTGGGTTGTTGTCTGGGTCTTCTACATCGCCTTTATCGCCAGAGGTAACGTTCTTGATAACCTTGCCGTTGCGGTCGTAGCAGGTTATCTGGATGGCAGTGTCCATCAGTTCCTGTTTGATTTCCACGTTAGGCGTGAAGATGACACGTCTGGCAGTGATGAGTCCGCTTGCCACCTCGTTCACGGTTTCCACGCTCTTGGCTCTTACGCCAAATCTCATGGTGCCCAGTCCTGGGATAGCCACAGAGTGACCTTCGGTGGTCCAAGCCTTGATTACCTCGCCTGCGGCATCCCAACATGCCTGCATCACGCCTCGGCTCACTCCGCTGCGCAGAGCAGCCTCTTTGATAACCTTGCTCTCAGAGAGCTTGTTGTAAAGCTCGGTGCCGAGCACGTAACGATACTTACCTTTCAACTCACCCACCTGGATGAGGGTTTCCTTTGCTTTCAGATTAATTGCCATAATACTTTAAATAATTTATAATTAATAATTTAGAGAATTGATAATCGTAATTTCCAAGTTAAATAGAGACTTGGTTGTCAATATCTTTCCCTTCGTAATTTTACCTTTTTACCATTTATCTAATGGTGATGGTAGGCACGAAGTGAGTGGAATCGGCTCGGGTGGAGATATTGTTCTCCTGTTGCTGTCGTTGGTTCTTTCCTATTACCAGTCCTGCGGTGCACGAGCTGGTGAGGTAGGTGACGATGGCAGAGCACACGGCCACGATGAGATACTTGATGAATGCTTTCATGTTTGGGTTCATACGTTTCTCTTGCCCCCTTTTAACTTCCCGTCCTCTTATAAAAAAGGACAAGAAGGACTCGTATCGGGACATGGAGTCTAGGTTATAACTTGATGCATCTGAGATTTTCTCTTTCTTGTCTGAGACTTTCTCTTTCTTATCTGAGACTTTCTCTTTCTTATCTGAGGCTTTCTCTTTCTTATCCGAGACACTTCTCATCCTTATCAGAGACTTTCTCCAGATGCTCTTTTTCATTTTTCCAACTGGAGAAATATTTTTCTCCAACTAGGAAAGTGATTTTCCAGCGCTTTCTGAATCACGATGCAAAGATACAAAAACAGCCGCCAGCGGTTATGCGTTGGCGGCTGATGCCGTGAGATGGCGGCACATTTTTCAGAATATTTTTTCGTAAATTTCTGAAACGGTATTATCCCGGTTCGCCCAGATACTCCACGATGGCCTTCACCTGTTTAGGCGAGAAAGCCTTGCTGGTCTTCTTGTAGCCCATCTTCAGGAGTTCATCCCACAGAGGGGTACAAAGTCGAATCCAAGCCATCAGATGGTTGACGGCAGTGCGTGGCATGCTCTCGGGAAAGTACATCAGGGCAAGTTCCTTCTTGGTGTACGTGTGAATGATAAATTCTTCCATATTTATTTTGCTTTAAAAATTAATAACTGACTCAAGTTTCTTATGTGGTTCAAGAACGGGCTGAAGGCCCAAAAGCTCCTAGCCCAGGGCACGCTCTGGGTATAAAGGCAATCAGCAAGGCGTCCTGAAAGGGCAAAAGCTTCAAAATACTGGGCAATATACAAAGCTTTTCAGATAATAATCGCTGAAATCCTTGCATCCAGGGGGCAACTGGTGATGCACCAGCGAGGGCAGAATCTCCTTCAACTGCATGTAGAGATGTTCGCCCGGCGCATCCTTGTCGGGATACATGTGCCATTCTATCTTGAGCTTTTCTCCCATTTCTGCCAACCATTGCTTGTCGGATGGTTTCAAGAGCGTGGCAGACGGAATGGCTATCGCCTTGTGTCCGGCAGAGAGCATCGCCCAGCAGTCGCTGCACCCCTCGGTGATGTAGAGAGGTTCACCAGGCGAAAGCTGTCTTGTGACGGGCAGATTATAGATGCCGCATTGCGAACCGTAGGGGAATCGGAAGCGGGGAATGCTCTTTCCCGAAGCTTCTTTATCTGGATTCGCCTTGCCTAAATCGCTTTTTCCCGAAGCTTCTTTGTTAAGATTCGCCTTGCCGAGATTTCTGTTTTGGATGCCGATGAGTTTTCCGTCCACGTCATAGTAAGGAGTCTGTAGCCAACTGATGCCCTCCTTATCCGTCCATGATGTCAGTCGGCACCAGTTTACCACTCTCGCATCAATCCGTCTCTCCTCGAAGAGGAATCTACGTGCCGCCTCGTTGAGCCAAGGATGCTCGAAGAATCGGGCGTACTTGCTGGCATCAAAGGAGGGTGCTTTCGAGGTGGGTGCTTTCTCCGGAGAATATTTCTCCTTTCCATCTGCTATATAAACTTGATGCGCATCTGCCAGCCAACGGCAAGCCGAGAGAAAATCCTTGCCTGTATATTTCATCACAAGGTCGATGGTGCCGATGCTGTGGTCCATACATACGTAGCAGCGGCAATAGTTCTTCCTCGTGTTGAACGAGAAACTGGCGTGATGATCGTCGTGGAAAGGGCAGAGGCACTTGTGCTTCGATACCTGCATTCCCAGTCGCTCTGCGACCTCCTCTATTGGAAGGTCGCGGAGCTTTTGAATTTCATATTTTTCCATACAAAAGTCTTTTTTTTACTTTTTCAGATACTCCTGCGTCTTGGTGTAAAGTCCTGTCTGGGCGCAGTAGGTGATAAACTCACGGTTCTTCCAAACGTAGAGTTGCTGCTTGGTGCCCTCCTTGCTCTTGCCAAGGCTCAGGCGCAATGCCTCCAGCTGTTGCTCGTTGAAGGAATTATCCAGACTGTCGAGCATATTCTTCGGTCCGCTCTTCAGGCGCTCCTCATCAGAGATTTCGCCGCCCTTAAACATATCGCCAAATACTTTTACCTTCGACCACAGGTCGTAGTAGCAAAACCACACCACGAAATCGCCTATGCTCTTCGACCACTGCTGGTCGTTCAGAATCCAAAGCACTGCCCCCTTCTTCCAAGCCGAAAAGATGCTGCGGTGGGAGAGCTCCCAAAGCATGTCATCATCGGCTAGGTCGGCAAGCTTCGCCATCTCCTCTGCCAACTGGTCTGCCACCTTGTTGAGCTGCTTCACCGTGAAGCTGCCCCGGCAGTTGTCCAGTCTGAGCAGGTAACTGTCTAGCTGCTCCATGAAATCCTGATTGTATTGACCCTGTCTTGGAATCCTGCCGCAGCGTGCGCCACGAGCCTTGTAGGCAAATGGGATGCGCCCGAAGAAACCATTGGTGAGGTCTTTCTTATAAAAAAGTCGGGCGGCATCGGGGGTAGAGGTAAAGGTGAGGTTCACTCTGAGCGTAGGGTTACCCGTCACGCCATCAGCCGTGGCACGCAGGGCACCAGCTCGCTGACAGTCGTAGATGTTTCTCACCATCTGGCTCACCTGCTTATGCCCGCCGCACATCTTGTCAGCCATCTCCACCTCAGGCAGGTTGAGGTATTGGGTGCGCTGCCCCAGCTTTTCCAGTGCCATGGCGTTTTGGATGAAGGCAGGGTTGGTAACGTCGGCAGGTGGAAACCAGAAGCTCACGTCCGGACGCTCAGGCTTCTCCTTGTTGGCACCCTTGGTCTTCATCTGTCGCTGCCAGTCTACGAGTTTCTTGAACTCAATTTCGTCATGTTTGCGAAAAGGTCGCATGATAGCCTCTACAAGATGGCTCAATTGCGCCTTTCCGATGCCCGAAGGACCTATCAAATGCCCCATTTGGCCGCACATTTCATAAAATTTGTTGTCGCAATACATGAATCTTACGTCCGTGAGATGGGCTGCCAAGGCAGGAATTGCCATCGGAATGAGCACTTCTCGCATGTCTTTTGAGGCTTGTGAGAGGGCAAGTTTCACAAATTCTGTGCCTTTGCCCGGTTTCGGCATCGCAGGAGCGGTGCTGCTAAAAATATTGTAAATCATTGCTTTATAGAGAATTAAGTTAAACTTCTTGCTTGCGTGCTGTGGGCAAACCTATCAATCTCTCAATCTATCAGTTGTTTTTTTAAGGGGTGCATCTCCTTTTATTATATTATATAACTAATTAATAATCAATAAGTTATAAGCGTTAAGAAAGAGGGTTTTCACGAAACTGATATCCTTTTTCTAACTGATAGACTGATAGACTGATAGATTTTGCTCAGTGCGAATCGGCTTTTGTATCGCCTTTCATATCATCTCTTCATCTGATAGTCCACGATGGCGTCCTTGGCGATACCAGCTTCCTTGTAGATAGCCTCGGCGATGTTTTCGCCCTCGTCGCTATACACTTTGAGTGTGAGCTGTATGGCGCCGTCTTTGGTCTTGCTCACTCTGCCGTGCGCCAGCTTCTTGATGAGCTGCGACTGCGGCTTCATCTTGGGCTTGGCCACGAAGTCGAAGGTGCCGTCGGTCATCTGCTGAGCGATGCCATGGCATCGGAATCGTGGCAACAGGCCTGCCACCGGCTCATCGGGCGAGAAGAGGAAGTACTTGCTCTCGTCGTAAGAAGCCATGCCGGAGAGCTGGATGTGCTGCTGGGCGGTTAAGAACTCGGAGTGCTGCTGGGCAGCGGTTAAGAACTGGGTGTGCTTCACACCGTTCATCTGAGAATCGTGATTGTTCATAATCTGATAATTTTTGCGAGCGGAAGAGAGCCTTTTCAAGAAAAGAAAGGTGTCGACACTGATTTCCCGGGAACTCTCCCTCTGATGGACTCGCTCCAACTCAGATTCAACAATTTGTTTTGTCTTTTCGACGGGTGCAAAGGTAGTAATAGATGGTGGATGGTCAAAAGGTGGTAATAGGTACTTTCAAAAAAATAATTACCACCAAATTACCCGCTCACTTTCAGATAGTTAGCGAAAAATGGTAATTTGTTGGTAATTTTCTGGGGGTAATCTTTATTTAATGTTCATGGTGAGCCAGACTTTTATTAGCTTTGCTTGCTCATCTGAGAGTTTGGTGAATTTGCTCAATTCCTTGTGGCTTTGTGAGGAGTTCCAATTTTCCTTGATCAAGTCTGCAAGTCTTGAGCAGGATGCTACATCGTGGCCCTGGGTTTTTAAATGACTGTTCAGAAGTCCAGCCACATTGCACACCAGCGTGATGTTGATAGAAGTGTTGTTTGAGCTGCTTTTGGGATGCTTTCGGGAGATTTCCTCTACCAGCTCCTCCTTCTCCAGCAAGTACTTCCAAAGCTCTGCCCATTGGGGCCAGCAAGCCTTGAAAGCCTCCTTTCTGTTCCATTCCTTGGTGGCTTCCAGTATCCCGTAGAGCAGCGCCTCTTGCCGAGCCTCCGTCTTAGCCACCCCAGTGCTTCTGAATCGCTCTATCGGGTCGCCACGGCGGTAGATGGTCTCCTTGCCGGTGGATGGGTCGAACTTGTTGGCCTCTATCTCTTGACAGAATTTCTCGAAGAGGGGCTTGGCTTCTGGGTTGCGGTCTTGTGAGCTCATGATGGCTATCCAGATGTCCTGATATTTCTCAAACACCTCGTCGCCGGCTGCCATCAATCTTGCGAAAGTCAGGGCAGCTATCAGGGGAGGCAATTCCCTTTCCATTCCTATAGTTCTGCCTAGGCAGGCTGTTTCTATAAGCAAGTCGGTCACCGCATAGCTCGCATCATCCAGGTCTTCGGCGAATCGGGCGAAGTATCGTTCGGTCTCATGCCAAGTCAGGAGGTCTAGGTTGCGGAGTTTATCTGCCACATCGTCATTTGTTGTGTCAGAGGCTTTTTTTTCTCCCATTATTCGTAGGTATTGAGCCTGCTGTCTATAAATTGGCTCTTCTTTTCTGAGGTTTTTGCGCCTTCTGTCGTTTTGTGTCATGCTTTACCGTATGCTTTGTCCATGAATGATTGGGTGGATTGAATTGGGTCGCCATCGAAGAGCCCTATCTCGTGGTTCACATCCTCGATGTTTTTACGTTCCGCATCAGTCATCTGTTGCGTCTTGGCAGTTTTTCCTCCAAGCGTGATAGGGCGGGCGCCTATTGGCGATACCTGGATGCTGTCGGCATTTTCTGCGCAAAGTTTCATGTATTCTCTCTGTTTCTCGTCTTCTTCGTTGAAACTGAGTTTTTCTCCCTCAGACGATTCTTGTATGATAACGAGATTGGAATGAAACATTTCACGATAGATGATATTGGCACGTCTCATAGCTTCGGTTACTTTTGGGTCGTTGATTTGTGGGAACTTTACACACAGTTTATTGAAGCCACGTGGAAACTGCTTTCTGTCGCTCACTAAACTCCAGAAGTGCTTGTCATCGCGGATGGGCACCACTTTCACCAGGAGTCCATAGCGGGCAAAAGCCTTGCTCAGGGCACGGGCAAGTGAATCGGCCACGGTATCGGTCTTTTTGAAAACGGAAGATTTCACTTCGATGGCTACACGCTGATAGGTGCCGCGGTTGTCTATGATGATGTGAAGTGACTCGTAGTCGTCTTCTATCACGGCTTTATCCAAAAAGGGTTTCGGACGATGGCTTATGCTTCTACAGCGGGCTAGTTCCAGGATGGCAAATCCATCCTTCGGTGCAGAAGTGTATTTGTGGTAGAGCTTTTTCTTTCTGCTGCTGGTAAAGGTTAGCGTTGGTTTTACGCTAGCCGAATCAAAGGTAAAGGCTTGCTCAGTTTTTACGCTAGCCGGAGCAACAGGAAAGAGGCTACGTTCAGCAACCTGCTGATTTGGTTCGGCAACCTGCTGATTTTGTTCGGCAACCTGCTGATTTTGTTCGGCAACCTGCTGATTTTGTTCGGCAACCTGCTGATTTTGTTCGGCAAGGAGCATCTGATAGTCATTTTCTAGCAGATAGTTGAGCAGTTCGCTCTTTTTCTCGAACGCCTGTCTTGGGTTAAAACTCTCCGATAGCTCGGGGAATAGGTTTATGGAGGAGTCTTTCTTCTCTATGACCTCGAACTCGTATCTATATAAAGCGTATTCCATGGCTTTTTTTGATTATTTTGTTTTATTATTAATTTGTGTTTAATGCAGTATTGATATGCCACATTTTAGCCAACAAAAGTAATAAAAAATATTGAAAGTGATTAAATGTTTTACGTTCTTTAACTTAAAACTATTCAGCAATCTGATGAATCACATAGGTCACCACGCCCCAAACCATGAACCGGTTGGTTTCATCTACCCGGATAGGCGAGAAATCACTGTTCCATGGGATGAGCCAGCCAAAGGTTCCGCTTTCGTCCATCTTGAATTGCTTGATGGTGAATTCGCCATCTACGAAAGCTATCACAAAGTTGCCGTTAGAGGGTTCTATCTGCCGGTCAACCACAGCGAGGTCACCGTCAAAAATGCCTGCATCCTTCATGCTGTCGCCCGAAACACGCACGTAGAAAGTTGCCTCACGATGGCGAACCAGAATATCGTTGAGGTCTATTTCTCCCTCCATATAGTCTTGTGCCGGCGAAGGGAAGCCGGCTTTTACGCTTTGTTCAGCCAGCGGAATCGGCATCTTTTCTCCGAATTCCGCAGGGTGAAATGTCAGCTTTATATTATTTTCGTTATTTTTATTCATTTTCTTAGTTTATGGAGCCCATTTTTTGAAAGGGGCTAATTTTGCATCTCATTGGGTTTTTACCTTCAGTATTTCGTTGATGTTCGTTGTAAAACGTTTTGACATGTATTCCCGTTTCAAATCGAATTGGCAATCGGTGCCTTGTATGGCTTGCCTTATCGTGCCATAGCCGTTCTTGCGGTTGATGGCATCGATGGCTTCCATCAGCGCTTTTTGCTTGCTTCGGTCGATAGGGTCGAAGAGGTCCTGCTGGCGAGGATGATCGGGCGAGATTTGCCATAGGATGACGCCAGCTTTTTTGAAATGGAATGCCAAGTCTGTACGATCAGGCCGTCCGTCGGCTATCGGTTTGGGATATCTGGCTCGAAGGATGGCAAGTGCAGCACCCACAATCTCGTCCTGCGCATTGGTGGCGATGGGTAGGGTGAGGGAGTCGTGGATGGTATATTCGGGCACGTTCTCATTGAACCTGGAAGTCCAGGCAAACACCGTGATTCCTTGGCACACGCTGCCTTGATGTCGCAGCTTCTCTGTGCAGCGTACTGCGAAATTAGCCACGGCTTCTTCTATCACGTTCTTGTCTGTAATGCCCTCGTCGGCAAAACTCCTGCTGGTGCAGATGCTCTTCTTCTGCGGCAATTCCTCGATGCTGATGCAGCTCTCGCCATTCAGTTCCTTCCAGGTCCTCACGGTAGTGATGTTGAAATGGCTGCGCACCCAACTCTCTTTCTTATCGGCAAACTGGGCGGCAGTTCTGATTCCCATATAGTCGAGTTTCCGGGCTATCTGCCTGCCTATTCCCCATACATCTTCTATCGGGAACAGAGTCAGAGCCTTGTGTCTCCGCTCTTCCGTATCGATGAGGCAGCAGCCCTGATAGCCCTTGTATTTCTTGGCGAACTTAGAACCGATTTTCGCCAGGGTTTTCGTTTCTGCGATTCCGATGGAGATAGGGATGCCCACGGCTCGTAATACATCAGCCGAAATCCTGGCGCCGTATTGGTGGAGCAAAGAATCTGATGTAGCAGAAGTAACGTTTTCCTTCGGATATTTCTTGAAGAAACGTTCTGCCATGGAATGATCTGTTTCAAAAAAGCTCTTTGCCATGGAATGATCCACTTCGAAGAAACTCTCATCGATGGAGTACTGGTCGATGCGGGGCGAATAGTGCGACAGCATCGACATCACCCTGTTGGAAAGCGAGCCATAGAGCGTATAGTTGCTGGAGAAGATAGCCACGCCTTCAGCCTCCAGTTTTCCCCTTACCTGATAGAATGGGTCGCCCATCTTATAGCCTAAAGCCTTGGCTTCTTCAGAGCGTGCGATAATGCACCCGTCGTTGTTACTCAAGACAACCACGGGCTTCCCTATCAGGTCGGGGCGAAACACTCGTTCGCACGAACAGTAGAAGTTGTTGCAATCTGCCAGTCCTATCATTTTTTCAATATAATCCACTAATTCTTGTATAACTGAACTTCCTCAAGTTTTACCCCACACGCCCTGCAAGGGCAGAAGCCCCTAGCCCAGGGCATCGCCCTGGGTAATTACGGGCGCAAGTTTGTCGCCCTGTAAGGGCAAAAGCTTTAAAACTCCAGACAAAGCATAAGGCTTTTGCCCTTACAGGGCGCCTTGCTGATTGCCATTATACCCAGGGCGATGCCCTGGGCTAGGAGCTTTTGGGCCTTCAGCCCGTACTTGAACCACATGCGAAAGTTCATTCCACTAATCCTTATATAATCTGCAAAATTACGAAAAATAATCCGAAACCTATTATCTTTTCTCTTTGTTTTTTTGTCGTTCCGTAATTTTTTCTTAACTTTGTGCCCATAATTTAGATTAGAATAATCGTAAAATCAGAACGATATGAAAGATATGTTATCATTGAGTCAAGAGAGATTCTCGGCTCGTAAGTTTACCTCTGAGGCTGTAAGCCAGGAGGATTTGGATTATATCATGCAGTGTGTGCAGTTGGCACCATCAGCCGTTAACAGACAGCCTTGGCTCTGGCTTATCGTCCGTTCTGCAGAGGCTAAGGAGAAATTGCAGGAATGCTACGATCGTGAGTGGTTTAAGACGGCTCCCATGTATATCGTGGGCATGAAAAACGTGAATGAAAACTGGGTTCGCAGATATGATGAGAAGCCTCATGGAGATATTGATGTAGCCATCGCTACTGAGCATCTTTGTCTGGCAGCCACAGAGCGTGGACTTGGAACCTGCTGGGTATGCAATTACGATACCGATAAGATGCAGCAGCTCTTCCCTCGTGAGGGCTACGAGGCAGTTGTTATTATTCCTATCGGGCATATTGCAGAAGATTGTCCTCATGCCGAGAAGAAGCGCAAGGACATGAGCGAGATAGTAGAAGAAATCTAGGATAAAAATGGAAGCAAAATGGAAATGGCTTCCCTTTTCGCCATACATGCCGGGTACGACATATTAACATGAATATGAAAAGAATAAGAAAGATATTAATAGGTGGAATCATGATGATTCCTGCCCCTGTCTTTTCGCAGAATATGATGATGACCATGGGGCAGAATACAACGGTTCCTGTAGAGCAGACTACCCATTACAAGCGCTATCATGGTGATGGAATCGATGATGTCCTGCGCCTGGTGCCAACGGCATCTGTCTTCGGACTGAAGATGCTGGGCGTGGAGGCTGAGAGTTCCTGGAAGCGAAGGATTGCTGTTTCGGTGCTCTCGTTCGGCGTCAATGCGGCTGTAACCTATTCGCTCAAGAAGTCGATACACAAGATGAGACCTGATGGGACTGATAACGAGTCGTTTCCTTCCGGACATACCTCTGTGGCTTTCTGCGGTGCCACCACATTGATGCACGAATATCGCAAGGTTTCTCCTTGGATTGGTGTGGCGGGCTATGCTGTGGCTACGGGAGTGGCTGTGGATAGAGTGCGCCGCAATCGCCATCATTGGGAAGATGTCGTGGCGGGTGCTGCCATCGGTGTAGCCTCAGCAGAAGCCGGCTATCTGATAGGCGACTGGATTCTGGGAAAGAATAAGAAGAAAGGAAAGGAGAGGGATGGAGAGAATGAGAAGGATATTAACGACAATATCAGTCTTTCGGTAGCTCCGACAGGTATTGATTTAGCTATCAGATTGTTCTAGTTATCACTCCCTGCGGTCGTTCGGGAAGTTAAGAGATTCTAGTTTCGCATGTAAGCTCCACACGCCCTGAAAGGGCAGAAGCTCCTAGCCCAGGGCATCGCCCTGGGTAATTACGGACACAAACCTGTCGCCCTGTAAGGGCAAAAGCTTTAAAACTCCAGACAAAGCATAAAGCTTTTGCCCTTACAGGGCGCCTTACTGATTGCCATTATACCCAGGGCGATGCCCTGGGCTAGGAGCTTTTGGGCCTTCAGCCCGTTCTTGAACCACAGGCGAAATTATTTCTCCATTCCTCCTGTCTGGATTCCCTGTTGCTCTTCCTGGAAGTCATTCTTGATGTTTGACTTCGCCTGCTGGAATTGCTTCTTGGTATTTCCGAACTTCCATGTCAGGGTAAGACTGATCTGGCGCAATGGCACTTTTATGGTCATGTTCTGTACGTAATCCGAACCCACGGTCTTCTGCTTGATGTTGAGCTTGTCATCGGTAGGAGTGAGGAACATCAGACTCAGGTCAAGCTTCTCCTTCACGATAGATTTGGAGAGGGTGGTATAGAAGAACGACATACCGCTCTGATAGCCCTGCAGATTATGCTGCTTGGTCTGTATGATGCTACCCAGTGTCCACTGCAGTTCCCAAGGCAGGGTCTGTTGCAGATTGATCATCGTGCTGCTGTTCCATCCGTTGTTCTTCCATCCCAGAGCATCACTGCGCAAATCGTTGTAGCTCAAACTCTCGTTCAGCATCAGTCTTGTCTTCTTGAACATCAGCCAGTTGATGAATACATTCATGCTGGCGTTGCGGGTCTTCGAAACATTGCCGTAGGTGGTGTTGAGCAGGTTGTCGGCATCGAGGAAGGAATACTGCTCTATCTTGTTGTTGCAGAATCCGTAACCCAGGGTGGTGCTCAACATGAATCGCTGGTTATAGTAATTGAATACCATGTTCAGCTGATGCGACTTCACCACGTCGAGGTCTGTATTACCATAGGAGATGGCAGTAGGATTACTGCGGTCTACGTATGGATTCAGATAGGTGATTCCAGGACGGGTGATGCGCAGCTGATAGTTCATTCCGATGTTCATGCCTGGAGCGATGTTGTAGGAAAGGCTGGCGCTAGGTACGAGATTGCCGTACTGCTTGTCGAAGTCATCGCCCTTGCCCTGTTCAAACTTCACCTTTTCCCAGGTCTGCTCGTAGCGGGTTCCCATCATCGTTCCCCATTTTCCGAAGTTTCCCTTCCATTCCGCGTATGCAGCCAGAATATTCTGGTTGTTCTTGTATTCCATGCTGTTGTCTGGATTCAGCGTTTCGGTCTTATCTGCTGCCACATCGTAGTAGCGGGAATCGCTCTTGTTGGTGCGGGCGATGTATTTGGCGCCGAAGTTCAAGCGCTGTGTCTCGCTGAGCGAGTGGGTGAAGTCTGCCTGGAAGGTGTGCTCTGTGCCACGGGTTTTGCTCTTGGAGAGCAGGTCGTGGAGTTGAATCCCCGTTACCTGACTGATGTCATCGTAGAACGTATAGTTGTCGAGATGGGTAGGGTTGGTGCTGAAGAGATAACTGAGGATGAGATAGTTGGTGCGCTCCTTGTTGAAGAATCTCTGATAGTCGATGCTTCCATTGAAAGAAGTGTTGTCCAGATCCTGCTTCATCTCGTTGCCGTATTCGAAGCCCTTGCCATAGATGCCGCCAGACATCTGGGTAAGCGGATGACCGTTCAGCTTCTGCTCGAAGGTGGTTAAGCCAGCCGTGGCGCTGATGTTGCTCAGCGAATCGAGTTCATAGCTGAGACTGATGTTACCCATCGAGAACGGCTGCTTCATGTCTGATTTCTGATAGTAGTTCATCAGGCTGCCGTCTTTCTGCGTACGGTCGAAGGAGATGGTTGTTCCGTTCATCTTCTGGTAGTTGTACATACCGTTGGCGCTGTAGGTGAGTTTGCCCTGCTGACCGCTGATGAAGGCTGAGATACGCTGCGCCTGATTGCCGGTAGCGGCACTGATGTTGCCGTTATATCCATTGCTGATGTCGCTGTTTCCAGCTCCGCTCAAGGTCTGCTTGTTGAGTACGATGTTGAGCACGCCGCCCGTTCCCTCTGCATCATATTTGGCACCAGGGTTGGTAATCACTTCTATGTTCTTCACCATGTTGGCAGGCATCGCCTTGAATATCTGCGATGGGTTGGCAGAGAACATGGGATTTGGCTTTCCGTCTACGTATACCTTGAAGCTGGAAGAACCATTCACGGTGATGTTGTCCTGTCCGTCTACGGTTACCATCGGAACCTTGCGCAGCATATCAAGTACGGTAGAAGCCTTGGCATCGGCATCCTGCTCTACGTTGTAGGTCATCTTGTCGGTCTCCATCTTTACCAGAGGCTTGGAGGCAACCACGGTTACAGCATCCAGGTCCATATCCTTCCAGATGGAATCGGTAGCCTCAACCTGGTTCTGTGCGAAACTTTCGAGCGAACATACGAGCAAAGAACTCAGTAATATCATATTTTTCTTGTTCATAACAATCTTTTTTTTAGTTTTAATACTTCTTTCTTTTTCTGTTTGACGATGCAAAGATAAATGGATTTTTTGGAATGACAATGGCAGGAATAGGAGTTTAACCCAACTATAACTTTCTGAAACCTCTCCTTAACGTTCAGATAACATAAAAACAGAATTAACCCGACGAAAAGCAGAAAATGTAAGCGAAAGTTTCGTTTATCTCAACTTTTATTTGTATTTTCGCAGAAAATTTAATATAATTGAAATAAATCATGATAAAAACAACAAGAAAGAGCCTCTGGGCTCTCACTTTCAGCGCCGCTCTCTGTGCTTCGCTTTCTGCCAATGCCGATACTATCGAGGTGCAGAAACTGAAGCATGTGGGACCATTCCCAGTGGCTACTCCCTGGATGGCAGACAGCGTAAATGTGAAGGGAGAAAAGTTTGCAATGGAGGGGGTATTAGACTCTCCATTATCGTTCAACCTATTGAATAATGGCAAGGAAGTGGCTGCTTCTCAGCTCTTGGCTGATAATGCCAAGCAGAATGCACTCCATCTGGCTTCCTTCACCGTATCTAACACCAGCCGTACCAAGGCTACTGTAGAGGTAAAGGGATTGAAGCAATACCGTCTCTTCGTAGATGGCGAGCAGGTGAAGGTGAATGGAGGCAAGGCTGAGACCGTCCTGCTGCCTTCTACCCATACCGTGGTTATCAAATTTCTCACCGCATCTGATTCGTCTTCCGATAAGACTGCCGACAAGGATGCTGCCAAGGATTTCAAGGTGAGCGTTACTGCTGCCGGTGGCAAGCAGCTGAGCGTGGGCGAGGCTTCAGCCAATACCAAGCGCGCCTTTAATATATATGATGTAATCTGCATGCCAAACTATTCAAGTGTGGCACTTTCGCCAAATGGCAAGTTTATGATTGTGCGCAAGACTTGGGTAGACCGTCAGGGCAAGAACCATAGCATCAACGAGCTGAGAAACAGCCAGACCAACAAGGTCGTTGCTTCCTTTGAGGAGAACGTAAGATGGATGCCTCGCACCAACAAGATGTACTTTACCGAGAAGGCGGGCGATAATGCCATTGCCGGTGAAGGAAAGGCAGACGGAGCCATGCAGCTTATCACCATCAATCCGCTGAATATGGAGCGCGAGGTGATGGCGGCTAATATTCCGGAAGGCTGGTTCCAGTTTACTCCTGATGAGAAATCGCTTATCTACACGCTTTATACAGAAGGCAGAAAGCAGGATGCTCAGGTGTTTGATGTGAAGGAACCTGATGACCGCCAGCCTGGATGGAGAAACCGCAGCTATCTTGCCAAGTATGATTTGGCATCGGGCATCCTCCAGCCGCTTACTTTCGGCTATCACAATGTATATCTCAACGATATCTCTGCCGACTCCCGCTATCTGCTTATCGGCAAGAGCGAGGAGCGTCTTACCAAGCGTCCTACAACGGTCAATTCCCTCTATCGTCTCAATCTGAACGATATGAGCGTGGAGACTTTGGTAGAGAAGGGAGAATTCATCAATAGTGCCCAGTTCTCGCCCGACGGCAAGAGCATCCTCATAACCGGTTCGCCTGAGGCTTTCAATGGCATCGGAAAGAATGTAGAAGAGGGACAGACACCAAGCATGATAGATACACAGCTCTATCTGATGACTTTGGCAGACAAGAAGGTGAAACCGATGACCAGGGATTTCAATCCTAACGTGCAGAGCGTGGATTGGAGCAAGGCGGATGGAAACATCTATTTTACAGCAGAGGATAAAGACTGCATGCATCTCTTCCAGCTCAATCCTAAGACCGGAAAGTTCACTCTCCTGAAGACTCCTGAAGAGAATATCAAGAGCTTCTCCATTGCAGCGGCTGCTCCGGAAATGGCATTCTCAGGTCAGAGTGCTTCCAATGCCGACCGTCTCTACAAGATGAATACCAAGGCACAGAAGGCTCTGCTGGTGGATGATCTCAGTGCCCGACTGCTGAAGGACATCGAGCTGGGCGAATGCAAGGCATGGAACTATGTGAACTCTCGTGGCGATACACTCTGCTGCCGTTACTATCTGCCTCCTCACTTCGATGCTGCGAAGAAATATCCTATGATAGTGAATTACTACGGCGGTTGCAGTCCTACCACCCGTATGTTCCAGAGTCGCTATCCTCATCATGTATATGCAGCGATGGGATATGTAGTTCTGGTGGTTAATCCTAGTGGTGCTACCGGTTTCGGTCAGAAGTTCTCTGCCCGCCACGTGGATACGGCAGGCGAGGGCGTGGCAGAAGACATCATTGCCAGCACGCAGGCTTTCTGTAAGGAACATAACTTCGTGAACAGTAAGAAGATAGGATGTATCGGTGCAAGCTATGGTGGATTCATGACCCAATACTTGCAGACCAAGACCGACCTCTTTGCTGCAGCCATCTCTCATGCCGGTATCAGCGATCATACCAGCTATTGGGGCGAGGGTTATTGGGGCTACAGCTATAGCGAAGTTTCCATGGCGAATGAGTACCCTTGGACCAACAAGCATCTCTTCGTTGATCAGAGTCCGCTCTATAATGCTGATAAGATTCATACGCCATTGCTCTTTGTGCATGGTACTGCCGATAACAATGTACCAGTGGGCGAGAGTATCCAGCTCTATAATGCATTGAAGCTCCTCGGCCGTCCAACAGCAATGGTATTGGTAAAAGACCAGGATCATCACATCGTAGACTATGAGAAGCGCCTCAAGTGGCAAGATACTATCTTCGCCTGGTTTGCCAAGTGGTTACAGGATGATGCCAGTTGGTGGAACGACATGTACGGCACCGAGAAGATGTAGTTTCTCTTCTGCCTTCTTCACGCTTCCTGATTCCAGAATCAGCTGTTTCACTTCTTCGTAATCCGTATATTGCGGATTGCGTTCCATGAAGATGCGGCAGGCACGGTCGATGAGTTTATGGTTGATGAGTTTGGCGTTCACCATCTTGTTGCCTTCCACTCGTCCTTGCCTGATCTGAAGGGAAGTGCTTATCATGTCCAGAATCATCTTCTGCGATGATCCTGCTTTCATGCGAGTACTTCCCGTTACAAATTCCGGTCCCGTGATTACTTCTACGGGATAATCTGCAGCCTGGGCGATGGGAGCGTGGGGATTGTTGACGATGCAACCTGTAGGGATGCCTTTCTTCTTGCAATGCTGTAAGATGGAAAGCACGAAGGGGGTTGTGCCGCTGGCAGAAAAACCGAGTACGAAATCCTGCTTTGAGATATGTTTATCGCAGAGCTGGTGCCAACCATTCTCCAGGTCGTCTTCTCTTGATTCCCTGGTTTGCGTAAGGCAGCCGATGCCTCCAGGGAAGATGGCTTGTATCTGCGAACCGTCGATGCCATAGGTGTTCTGCACCTCGATGGTATCGAGGGTAGCCAGTCTTCCGCCCGTTCCGCAACCGGCATAGAAGAGTCTTCCGCCCTTCTTCAGCTGCCCTTCGATGGCGGAAATCAGTTGGTTGATGGCAGGCAATGCTTCTTCTATTGCCAGAGCCACCTTCTTGTTTTCTTCATTGATATGAGCGGTGAGTTCATCTACGCTCATCTTTTCCAGATGTTCGTAGAGCGAGCTCTGCTCTGTTATTCTCTTTTCTTCTTTATTTGGCATAGTATTTTATTTTTGGTTGTAGATTACGAAAAGCTTGATTTCTGGCTATTTCCTATGGCTATAGCCGATAATCCTGATGCTGGTTTCTATTCTTCTGCCAGGAAATAAACCGGAGCATTGCGTGAACCTTCTTTAATCAGAAAACCGGATTTTTCCAGTTGCTTCAACCAGTTGAGTGCAGTCTGTTTGCGGATATGAAATTCCATTTCCAGGGTTCTGCGGTTGATGGAGCGATGGCTTTTCATATACTCTCTTATTTTCTCCTTCAAGGTATCTTCAGAGAAAGGATAGGAGCGGGAAGTATATTGCGATTTCTCGAAATGAGTATGATACTTCACCTGTTTCAGCAGGTCTTCATTGGGGCGGAACTTGATGCCCCTTACGCTAACGTAGTCGGCTCTCACCTTGCTGTCAGGCTTCAGTTCATCCATATCCAGATTTACCGAGAGTGAGAGGTATCCGATTTCCGGGATGTTGATACGCTTTCCATCCTGCAGGTCTTCTTCGATAATGTCACGCAGTTGCATGAAGACAGTAGCCACTTCTCCCTTTCCCAAACAGCTATGTTGGGCTATTCGTTCTATCATCTGTTTGTCTGTCATCGCAGGTTGCTCAAAGATATGGGCGAATCGGCGTGTCTCTTCATTTCCTCCAGCATTGGGAAGATAATGTATTTCATATTTTATAGCCATAGTTTTCTCAGTTTTATGTCAGCAAGAATAAAATGTTCTTGTTATCACCCGTTATTGTCTGGTTGACGTCGCAAAGATAAATAATTATTCTGAGAATCAAGAAGAAAAGAGGAAAGAAATACAGATAGAATTTGGAAATACTGTGATTGGCGGTTTGAAATGACAGAAATAGTTGTTGGAAAAGATAGGATAAGTTGTCGTAAAAGATAGGAATAGTTGTCGTAAGAGATTGTATCGTCAGCCGCACAACAGCTGTTATGCAATCGCACATCAGCTGTTGTGCGGTTGTCTGCCACGTGTTGTGCGCTCGGAAAGCGGCAGTTGTGCAGTAAACTTTCTAACCCCCTTTATCATATTGTAATTCCTTCCTTATTTACGTTATGATTGAATAAGGTGTATTTAGGCGTGGTGAGAGTTGTTTGCTGGTATCTAAAGAAGAAAAAGGTAAGGTTTAATAGAAGTTTTTCGATGAAAGGTGCGCTCGTTTCAATAATTTGTTGTATCTTTGCAAATGGATTTGGCTACTGCCATTTCCAAGACATCGTTGGTAAACAAAAGCATTCGCTATTATTTCGCGTTCAGCCAAAAGCCTCGGAAACTTATTGGAAATAACGTAACAAGGAATAATTGTGATTAGGCATTCGGTATGGGGTGCCTTAATCCTTCATGTATTAGCAATGCATCTACGCATAGGCGTGGTGCATTCTTATTTGAAGGGTTGAGGTTTCCATTCCGAGGCTGCCTCATAGCTGAACGCAATAAGAGCATCACGCCCTTTTTGCGTCTTGGCGTGATTGATAGTTGTATGCACTTATTGTATCGTATAACTAACAATCAAGCATTATGGCAAACAAGAATTTGAATGCCGCTAAGGTGGCAAAGAAAGATGAGTTCTATACCCAGCTTTCTGATATAGAACGAGAGTTGCAACATTATTGGCAGCACTTCCGTGGCAAAGTGGTGCTCTGCAACTGTGACGATCCTTACGAAAGCAACTTTTTCAAATATTTCGCTCTTCGATTCAATCAGTTAGGATTAAAAAAACTCATCTGTACCTGTTACAATGGTTCGCCTGTAACAGGTAATGAACTGGCAATTCATTTCGATGGCTTCGATGATGACGAACCAAAGAAGATTGCCTATAAGGTGGAGATAACGGAAGTAAAAGATGAGAATGGCGATGGAGCTGTCGATTTGTCCGACGTACAATATCTTTTGAAAAATGATAAGAATGTATTGGCGATTTTAAAGACTGGCGATTTCCGTTCGCAGGAATGCATAGAATTGTTGAAAGAAGCGGATATTGTTGTGACCAATCCTCCTTTCTCTTTGTTTCGTGAGTATATTGGACAGTTGATGGAATATGGGAAAAAATTCTTGATTATAGGTCATCAGAATGCAATACATTATAAGGAGGTCTTTCCTCTTATAAAAGACAATCTTGTATGGCTCGGTTATGGCTTCAAAGGAACTGCTGGTCATTTCTTTTCACCTTATGAGGATGTCGCAACTGCTGGAGACCATAAGGAAAATATGATAAGAGTTTCTGGAGTAACATGGTTTACAAACTTGGAAATTCCCAAGAGGCATGAAATGTTGGATTTGGTTTGTCGTTTTAGTCCAAATGAATATCCTAAGTATGATAACTTTGAGGGGATTGATGTTGGCAAAACTGTAGATATTCCATTTGACTATGATGGGGTGATGGGAGTGCCAGATACCATGCTTTATTCTTTTAATCCTGAACAGTTTGAGATAATAGGATTGGGAAATGGTGATTTGGCTAAGCAGATTGGAATTACTAAAAATTATCGAGGACGAACAGATTTAGCCTTCACTAAAGATGGTAAGCACAAATGTCCATATAGTAGAATATTAATCCGTAACAAACATCCGCAAGCATCATGTTAAAGATAGAAGAAATGAAAATAACCGTTGGCGAAATCACCAAGGGTTACATTAATAATGACGAACAAGGAGTAAGAGGATATAATGGCCTCCTGGATATTCGTCCACCTTATCAGCGTGAGTTCATTTATAATGAGCAAGAGCAATGTGCAGTTATTAATACCGTCTTGCATAATTATCCCCTCAATATCATGTATTGGGTAAAAAGGAGCAATGATGCAGAATGCCCATACGAGGTGATGGATGGTCAACAGCGTACTTTGTCTCTATGTGAGTATGTGGCAGGAAAGTTCTCTTTTGATTTCAAGAACTTCTTCAATCAACCTGCAGATATTCGGAAGAAGATTCTCGACTATAAATTGACCGTTTATGTCTGCGAGGGAGAAGAATCGGAGAAGTTGGAATGGTTCAAGACTATAAATATTGCCGGCAAGCCTTTGAATGAGCAAGAAATAAGGAATGCCGTCTATGCAGGCCCATTTGTGAGCGATGCCAAGAAGCATTTCTCCAAGACCAATTGTGCTGCATATCGTTTGGGTAAAGACTTGGTGAATGGTTCGCCTATTCGCCAAGACTTTTTCAAGAAAGCCTTGGAGTGGATGGCAGATCACGAAACTCGCAATGGCAAGCCACAGTCTGCCGTTGGTTATATGAGCCTACATCAGCATGACATCAATGCCATGCCTCTATGGACTTATTTCCAGAGCGTATTGCGTTGGGCTATGGATACCTTCAACATGAAGAAATTTAAGAAAATCATGAAGGGCTTGGATTGGGCGAAATTCTATGACGAATATCATGAGAAGGTACTCGATATCAAGGGGATGGAAAAGCTGATTATCGACTTGTTAGGAGATGATGAAATCCAAAAGCCTCAAGGTATCATCCCATACGTACTCACTGGTGATGAGCATTATCTCGACCTTCGTACTTTCTCGGATAAAGTAAAACTTGCTGTTTGGGAGAAGCAGAATCACAAGTGTGTTCTTTGTGGCGAGGAATTCGATTATGTGCTTATGGAGGGTGACCATATCACGCCTTGGCGTGATGGGGGAAGGACCACCATAGAGAATTGCCAGATGCTTTGCAGAGAATGTAACCGCAGAAAGGGAAGCAAGTAACTGTTTTTAATATAAACATTCCTCACTATAAGTCTTTGATTTCGCTGAATATCAAAGGCTTATGGTGAGGGATTCTTTTGTTAGCTATATCATTTTATCCATCAATCCAAATGCTTAAAGCTTTTGATAGCTTGAACTCTGGCAGTTGTGCTATGATGCAACGACGCAAGAAATTGAATACTTCGTTATAACATTCCATAAGTATCTTGCCATCCAAACTCAAAATGGCATAAGTATTATAGATTGGTACTTCGTAGTTCCAACTACCATTTACACGATGGTAGTCATTATCGCTTCCCATTTGATAAGTTTGAAAGCTTTTCTTGTTTAGTAAAGCTAAGCGAGATGGAGTGTCAGGAATACTGTTTAGTTCTTCCAATACATTTGGCGCATCATAGTTGTCGCCATCTTGGTAACGTAATTGATAGAACTTCTCCAAGAAAGGGATAAACTCTTTGTCTAACAACTTTTCGTCAAGTGTGTAAACATAATAATCCTCTGTTTCTTGGCGAACGTAAATGTCTTCAAGGTGATACTCTTTTTCTATCTCCTTGAAAATGTCTTCGAGTGGCATCTCGTCAAGATGCTTCGATATTTCTTTCTTTCCAATGGCTGTTTTTATCTTCAGCCCGATTGCTAAATAACATCCCATGATTTTGTATTTTTAAGTTGTGTTAATAAGGTAAAGTTGTCACCTTGTCATATTGCAATTCCTTCCTTATTTACGTTATGATTGAATAAGGTATAATGGTTC
>ERZ791902.544-NODE-544-length-26876-cov-106.817121_pt1 | contig 26876 bp, 29 predicted proteins | sample MGYA00510149_ERZ791902 | MGnify/ENA primary metagenome ERZ791902 (study PRJEB30046, sample SAMN00792060) | human gut metagenome | study: EMG produced TPA metagenomics assembly of the A metagenome-wide association study of gut microbiota in type 2...
ATCCCCAGTAAACACTGGGGATGGAGTTGTATTGCCATAGGGGTTGGATGCTTACTAACTATCGGGCAGAATTGTGTAATAACAAAAAACATTCCTGATAATAGTGTGGTTGTATGTAATAATGAGAATAGAATTATAAGATAAGTATAATATGAAAGTACTTTGGTTTGTCCAAGAAAATTTTGATCCATCTAGAGAAAAAGGTGGTTATAATGGTGTTGGTTGGATTTCTTCTTTGCGTAATGAAATCGTTAAAAAAGAGGAAATTGATTTGGCTTTGGCTTTTTTTTCACATGAAAGCAAACAGGGAACGGTGAATGGCGTAAGATTTTATTCTATGCCTACGCCGATTCTCTCTTCTTTAAAGAAGATTTGTTTCCGTTTAAAGAAGCAATATACCAAAGAGGAAGAAGCATTGTGGCCAAATTATAGAGCAGAGATGCTTAAAGTCATAGATGATTTTAAGCCTGATGTTATTCAAATATTTGGTTCTGAAAATAAATATGGATTGGTTGCATCGGTGACAAAAATTCCAATCGTATTACATATTCAGGGAATTATTAGGCCATGTTTGAATGCCTATCTTCCTCCATTCTTTTCTTGGGATAAGAGTTTAAGATTTGCAACAGTCTTGAAAAAAACTCAAAAAGTAAATTGGGAAAGTCTTGAATATTGTGAAAAAGAAGTTTTCAGTCATGTTAAAAATTATATAGGAAGAACTCTGTGGGATAAGAGAACAATTCAAGTATTATCTCCTGATTGTAACTATTATTGGGGAAGTGAGATTTTGAGAGATACTTTTTATGATTGCTCTGCAAAAAGAAGCATTCCTCAAAAACTTACTATAGTTTCTACAATATCAATTCCTTTGTATAAAGGATATGATATGATACTAAAGACAGCTTCTTTACTTAAAGAGTGCTATCATTTAGACTTTGAGTGGAGAGTCGTAGGAAATGTGCAGCCTTTCTTAGTTGAAAAAACTATAGGTATAAATCACCAAGATGTGAATGTAACATTATTGGGAGTATTAAATGCTGATCAGTTAAAGCATGAGTTGTTAAATTCTACTTTATATTTCCATCCATCATATATAGATAACAGTCCTAATAGTGTTTGTGAAGCCCAAATGTTAGGATTATCGTGCATTGGAACAAATGTAGGTGGTGTATCATCAATTATAGAAGATGGTAAAACTGGCTTTTTAGTTCCCGCTAATGATCCTATACAAGCAACATTTCTCATAAAGCAGATTTTTGATGATTCTACTCAGAATTTACAGGTTGGTATAAATGCCCAGAAAATAGCTAAAAAACGTCATGATAAACAACATATAGTAGATTCTTTGGTAGATTTATATAAACATCTTATAGGAAAATAGCGTAATGTGTATCTTTTTATATATTCAGTTGCTTATGTTTGTTTTTGTTATCATGTGTAGCAAGGCAAAACAAAGAACTAAAAATATAGTATTCTTAGTTACCACTCTTTTGTGGGGAGTCGTATTTGGTCTGAGAAGAAGTGATGTGGGAAATGACTCCAATATGTATAGAATGTTCTATACAGGATACAGTATACCTGGATTGGGTACTTATGAAATTAATTCGGAGACTGAAGAATATGGCTTTACTTTAGTAGCTAATATTCTTCATAGAATTAGTCCTGATGTGACATTTTTCTACATGGCTGTGTCATTGGCTGTATTTTTATTGTTATACTTTGTTTATAAAAATAAGAGTACAGGATATTGGGGGTATCTTTGCTTTTTTGTGATGAGTGCGTCTTTTGCTTCATTGATTATCGCAATGCGCCAATCTATGTCTATAGCATTCTGTCTTTTTGCCATTTATTGTTTTAAGCATGTAGATTTTGATGGACATATGAAAAATGTGGTTAAATGCTTTAGAGATAAATATTTTATCATAGGCTTGTGTAGTTTTTTATTTTCCATCACGGTTCATAGAACAAGTATAATGATTATGCCTGTTCTTATTCTTGCTTATTTTCTAAGATATAGCAGGAAAGTGGCATATATTAATGTACTTATAGTATTTGTCTTTTCTATATTGTTCTCTGATCAAATTGGTGCATTTTTTGATTTTGCATTAGCAATTGTCGGAGGTTTTTCTGATGATAATGTTAGCTTGTTGGCTGAACGTTATAAGGGTAATTTTGGCGATAGTGGTATGACTTTATTAAAAATCGCATCATGGTGTGTACCTATGTTTTTTACTGTAAGGTATATAAGTCAAGAAAAGCTTAAATCTTTTGAGTTTACATGCTTGATGATAGCTTTTAGCCTTTATATCTTGTTTGGAAATGCAACTATGTGTATTCGAATGTCTATGTTATTCCAAATTATAGGTTTTTCAGTATTTATACCAGATGTTGTATATAAGAAGATGGAAGTACGATACCTTTATTTAGGATTTACGTTACTATTCTTTTATAGTAGTTATAAGACATATACTAATTGGTTAGGTTATTCTTATGATTCCACCTTACCTTTCTATTTCATTTGGGAATAATAATCGTGTAGCAAAAAATACGTATGAAAATTTCAATTATCACAATTTGTTTTAAAGCAGCAGCGGATTTAGAGAATACCATTGCTTCGGTTCGCTCGCAGAAATATAAAGATTACGAGTACATTGTTGTTGATGGAGGAAGCAAAGATGGAACAGTTGAAGTCATAAACCAAAATATTGATGTCATTACAAAATGGGTCAGTGAACCAGACAAGGGTATCTATGATGCTATGAATAAGGGCATCAAGATGGCTACTGGTGAATGGGTTATCATGATGAATGCTGGAGATGTCTTTGCTGATTCGGATGTCTTACAAAATGTCTTCGCTCATGTAATTTCTGATAAAATAACATTCTTGTATGGAGATACCCTTTCCAAACAAAAGAATGGAAAGTTGTTGAGAAGAATAACTTCGTGGAAGGATGGCAATGTAAATCACCAAGCTGTCATTTATCGTCGTAAGTTGCATGAGGAGCATGGATTGTACATAGTAACAAAGAAAATTATCATCTCTGATTATTTGTTCTTTATAAGAATCCCGGAAGAACAAGTGCAGAAGTTAGATTTGGCAATTTCAATTAATGATCCGAATGGCATTTCAAACCAAGGTAATTGGGCGAGACAGCAGGCTTTATGTGCAGATGTTGTTTTTAGAAGAAGAACATTTTGGGGAATGGTCAGATTTTATGTCTGGAAACAGATAAAGGGTATCTTGCCAACTTCTTTTAAAGATAAAATTAAACTAATGATAGGATTACAAAAAAATTATGGATAAAAATAATATTTGTACCAAAAAAGAGTTAGCCTTTTACATAAAGGCTGACTATATGATGGGACATGGAAAGTGGAAGCCTTCGTTTATCACAAGAATAAAAGAAATAATATTTCCAGATCGGATCTATAAGTATTTGGTGTTTATGAGAAAAGCCAACTATTATAGTCACTTTTCCCCATTAAGTCTGGGGGGGGTAAAATTCATTTACTATAAATGGAGATATAGAAAGCTTGGGCTTAAGTTAGGCTTTTCTATTGGCTATAAATGTTTTGGGTATGGCTTGGTAATTCCTCATTATGGTACTATCGTTGTGGGTGATGACAATAGATGTGGTAATTATTGTGTTTTACATACGTCAATTTGTATTTCTGGTGAAAGAGGAGGAAAACGAATAGGCGATGCTTTGTATGCAAGTTCGGGTTGCCGTATCAATAAGCCAATTACTTTAGGTAATAATGTCCAAATCTGTTCTAATTCTGTCGTTAACAAATCCATAACAGACAATGATATAGTCTTGGGCGGAATGCCTGCACAAATCAAAAAGACTAATGTTGCTATCTGGTATGAGGGATGGGAAGCTGAAGACTGGAAAAATAAAGTGGAACAACTGAAAAAGCAAATGGGACTATAGCATGTTATAATCTCCTTATGCTTTTTGCAAATAATACAGAACTACTATAAAATATGGCAAATACAGAATTTATTGGTCCGAATGGAAATTCTGAGTCTATCATAACTCATGCAGCTATAGCATCATGGGCTGGTTTTGTTTACCAAGGACTTTGTGCTTTATGTGTGGCAATGGAGAAATTGCTTGATGAGGATGAGGCTACTACATGGTACTTGAATATTGAAGGATATGAGGATTTTGCCATTCTGGATGCTGACAAACATATTCTTTCTTTTCATCAATGCAAAGACTATAAAGCAAAGAAAGATTGGAAGGATGAATTTGAAAAAATGGTGGATAAAAGAGCCTATTGGCATCAAAAGAATATGTGTGAAGAAAAGACTGATTTATGGTTTCATACAAATCTTGATATAGCGTATTCTCATGGAGTGAAATGTTATATCTATAAAAATGGTAGCTCTAACCCAAATGCCAGTGAAATTTTCGAAATGGTGAAGAGTTTGGTAGATGAGTATTGTAAGAAAAATGTAATTCCTGTATCTTCTGAAAAGGCAAGCAATAGATTGATAGCTTATGTTGATAAGGTTATTTCTGAAATTGATGTTGAAGATAAGAGAAAAAAGAATGCTACTCAACAAATTTCAATAGATTATTCTGTTCCTTTCAAGGTCTTAGACAATTTGATAAGAACAGCAGAAGATAGTTGGAATTTAGATGAGAAAGTTCGTTTGTCTGTGTTCTATATGGAATTTTATCTAAAGGAAAGAATTGAAAATAATCCACAATTAAAAGTTGATAGGGTGAAGCGTTTCTTGAATAGGGTTCATCTTATGAACGAAGAAGAAAAAGTGCGTCTTGTGGAGTTTATATTTCCGGATATTAATGTTGAAAAAGGTTTTAGATCAGAGAAAGAAATCTCAGAAGGTACTCGCTTTAATTTTCTTTTTAAACTTCTGACAAAAACTGCAGAGGAATTGAATCTTGAAAAAGTTCATTGGCAGAATGAAGGCATATTTCAAAGTCCTTCTACTATGGGGTCGGATATGGAGCCAATCGAATATTGCAGTAAAATAGCAACCAATACGTCATTGCCTCCAGAACTTCTCCGGGATTACGATTGGATTGTAGGTTGTTTTGATGAATCTGTTGATGACATATTGGGAATAGCCTCAACCATTACACGTATTACTCCTATTGATTATGATGATATTACCAAGACTCGTAAAACAGGATTACTTTCAATAAAAGACAAGAATGATGGAAAACTTTGAAAATCATATTTTCAGCCTATTTGAGAAATATGGCTATGCCTGTCTGGGGCAATTGCAAGCTGGTAAGTACTTGTTCAAACATCATACAAATGATGATTATTGGATAGTTACTGAAGGCTTGATGGAGGAGGACGAACAATTTGAACTCTACAAAGAGTTGACAAAGGTTCAAGCGAAGAAATATCCATGTGCCAATAAAAACACATCGATACTCTTGTTGGTGAATATGGAAAAATTTGAAGATGAAGTAAGTGTTGTCTCACGATTCGTACGGTTAGAGAACGACCCTTTGTATTTCAAAAAATACGTATTACCTTTTACGCAATCATCGTATGAGGATATGATGAAGGTGGCTCAAGAGAAGAAGGCTCAGTCCTTTGAGGATTTAATCATGAGAGACGAAACTTTTGAGGATTTGAAAAATGGAGAAGGGTATGCTAATCTCCTTTATTCGATAGTTCATAAGTTACCTTTTATTCCTATAGAAGCGGCGGAACAAAAGGAGTTTCATCAAGAATTGACTTATTCTTCTGAAGCCATCAAAGAATTAGCTGATAGTCTTGATGATTATCCAGAAAATTCCATATATCTTGATGGCTTTATCGAGGAATTAATAACAGATTACGAAGATGAGGACAATTAAAATATTACAAGTTGATTTACTGAATTTTAAAGGATTTTCCGAATTACATGTGTCTTTCGAAGGAAAAGATGCAGTTGTGCTAGGTGGTCTCAATGGATATGGCAAGACAACTTTATTTGATGCTCTGGAATTACTATTTACTGGCTCTATCAAGCGAATGGAAGGGTATTCTGAATATCACGATAATCGTAATGCAATGGGGCAGGATAGTTTGCCTTTGGTTTATAGTAAGGATTTTTCAAAAGAAGTCTCAATTCAAGCTATATTACAGGTTGATCAATATACATTATGTGTGTCCCGAAAGGCTGATGTCAATGATATGCGAAATCCTGTAGATTTTTGCGCTTTCAGTGGATTGATGATACATACTCTTGAAGGTGAAGACAAAGTTATGACAGATGAAGAATTGCATGAATATGGGTTTGATGATTTGAAACGTTCTTATAGTTTCCTCAATTACCTTTCTCAAGAAGAGGCTACGGCTTTCTTGAAACGAAAGGAAGTGGATAGAGCCAATGATATATCAGAGTTGTTCAATCTATCTCCATTCGACACTCCTTTGGGTAAAATCAAGAACGTTACAGCTGCTTTAAAAAATAAAAAAGAAGATGCAAGAAAACAAAAAGAGAATGTACTGGAAAAAGTGGAGTCTTTGAAGAATACTGCTGGGCAAAACAAAGCAGAAGTCCCTTATTATCAAATCTGTACAGAATCTCAGTATTGGGATGTTGAAAATCCCAAACTATCTCATGAGCAGTTTCATGCTCTTTTGGCAGAAAATGGACTGATGGATAAGCTTAAGCTTTATGTGGAACATCAAAAAGAGTATAAGCAATATCGTATCAATAAATATGTGGATTCTCTTTTGCAAGACAATAATAAACTTAAGGCTATTGCTTTTGAAATAAAATATGGACATTTGAAGGAGGTAATAGAGCTGTGGAAGTTGTTTAGAAAAAATGTATTATCTCCTTGTCTAAATCTTTCTTTTGGAAACTTAGACCAGTTGTTCTTACATATACCAGAGCAATTGATGCCATTCATAGAAGCTTCGGATATAGATGAGTTTGAATCCATGCGAGATAACTTGTTGCAGACCTATAGATCTTTAACGACCTTCCAACAACAAATGTCTAAATTGTTGGAGAACCGTGAAGCGTTAGCTGTGGATGTAAAAGAAAACATAGACAACTTGCCTTCTGTGGCTTGTCCTTTGTGCGGAAGTCATTTTGAAGACAAAAGGAAATTGTCGGAATCCATTAGTGAATATGGTGATGTCTTGAATAAATATTTCACGGATAGTGGAGTGAATCAGCAGAAACAATTGAATATTCTTCGTGGATACATGCAAGATCATTTTGTCAAACCAATCAATAATTTCTTTTTACATCAAGGTGTTACGCAAAATCTCAGCGAACAGTATTCTCAATTGGATTTGCAGTTTGCTCGTAAAAGTATTCCTGCGTTAAATAAACTTGATATACAAATAGACAAAGAACTTACGCTTGATTCAATAGTGTCTGCTCTAAATATGCGATTGTTTGAGAAAAAAGCAAAGTTGCCAGAGAATTTGGATTTCGAAGAGCTAGATAAGGCTTTTCAGTTAGGTGGAAGATACATCTCTAAGGAGTTCGGAAATGTTGAGGCTATCACCAACAAGAAATTTTACCTCCAAATGGTTTGGAGTCAGATGGCATCACAAGAATTGCAGAAATGGCAGAAAGATTTTGATAAATACGCTAAGCGAGAAAAAGCCATTGTGAAGCTTCAGAAAGACTTGGGAAAACTTAGAACTGGTTTAGAGAAGCAGCGCCAGGCATATTTTAGTGGCTTGTTGTCCGACATCAAGATTCTTTTTTATATTTATTCTGGTAGAATCATGCAAACTTGTTATTTTGGCAGAGGATTATTTATCAAGCCTGATGACAAATGCAAGCATATCATATTTACGTCGGATAGCAATCAAGCTAATGATGTGGATGCTTTGTTCAACATGAGTAGTGGTCAATTAGTAACACTTGTCATATCCTTGTTGTTGTCTCTAAATAAACTTTATGGAAAGACTTCGATTTTGGCAATTGATGATCCTATTCAAACGATAGATGATATAAATCTTTGGGGATTGATAGAGACTTTACGTCATGACTTCGATGACCATTTTTTGCTCTTGTCAACCCATGAAAGAGATTATAGAGATTTATTGGCTTATAAATTAGACAAATGGGGAATCAACACGAAGATTGTTGATATGTCTGAAGTTGAATCCATTAGATAAAGGAAGGGTGAAATATGGAAAATAAGATAAAAGTATCTGTGATTATGCCAGTTTATAATTCTGGCGAATATTTGCAAACTGCTGTGGATAGCATACTTTCTCAGAGTTTGAAAGATATTGAGTTGATTCTTGTGGATGATGGTTCTACAGATGGTAGCTCAGAGAAATGTGACGAGTATGCAAAAAAAGATAAACGAGTAGTTGTAATTCATCAGAAAAATGGAGGCATTTGTAATGCTCGTAATGCAGCATTGAAGGTGGCTAGAGGTGAATATATAGGATTCTCCGATCATGATGACGAATATGTTCCAGGGTATTTAGAGCATGCATATAATGCTGCTATATTTAATAATGCTGATTTAGTAAAAGTTGGTAAACGAGAATATATTATCCAAGGTAATAAGGTGTTAAGAATCAAACAGAGTAATCTGCCATCTAGAGTTTATCATCAAGAAGATATTAAAAAAGAATACTTTGATCTTGTTAATAGTGATGAGTTAGATTGTTTATGGGATGCTTTGTTTAGACGAAATATTATCTTTAATAATGGAGTATGGTTAGATGAACGTTTCAGAAATGGCGGTGAAGATATTGATTTTATTCAAAGAATCCTGCGTTATATTAATACATTCGTTACCATTAATAAGATTTATTATAAGCATTATATTCGTAAGGGCTTTTCTACATCAGCAAAATTTAATCCAGAGAAGATACAGGCAAAAAAAATAATAATTTTCGATATTGAAAATAACATAAAGTATTGGTCCATAGATTTGAATCAATATAAATTTGATTATACTTATCTGTTATTGAGACAATATATAGCACCTATTTGTTCTTTGTATTCAAATGAAGGATGTAAACTTTCTCTTAAGGAGAAAAAAGATAAGATTCATGCAATAAAGGCTGAAAGTTTCTTCTTTGAATTTTGTAATCGACAAGATATTAGAAAAATTTTCAAAAAATCGAAAAGGTACGGATTGTTGTATTTTCTTTTTAAGTATGGTTTTTATGGCTTAATATTAAAAATGTATTTAAGAAGAAGTAAAAATGCTTAGAATATGAAAAAAATAAGTATTGTTGTTCCATGTTATAAAGTAACTGATTTCCTTCCTCAATGTGTTGAGAGTCTGATGAACCAAACCTATAAGGATATTGAAATTATCCTTGTGGATGATGGATCACCAGATGCTACCGGTAAACTTTGTGACGAATATGCCAAGAAAGATAATCGCATCAAGGTTATACATAAGCAAAATGGAGGTTTGGTTTCTGCCCGCAATGCTGGTTATGAAATAGCAACAGGTGATTGGTTCTGTTTTATAGATGGCGATGATTGGCTTGATGTCGATATGATGGAGAAAATCGTTCATCAGTTAGATACTCATACAGATATTGATGTCGTTTTTTGGAAACTTGTTCATGAGGTTAATGGGCAGCAGATAACAGGTAAGTTAGAATGGAAATGTGATGATTATACTCATGTGTATGGTTCTGAGGAGTGTAAGCAACTGGCGGTTGATACCTTGATTTATAATTTAGGAGTTTCTTCTCCTGTCATAAGATTAGTGAGAATGGACTTTGCAAAAAAATATAATGTTACCCACGATTCTAGAACAAAACAAGGTTTAGAGGGGAATATTTTTGCAATGCGTTCGTTCTATTATGCTCAGAAGGCTTTATTTATTAATGAGTATTTTTATCATTATAGATATAATCCAACCTCAATTTCAAAAAGTGTAAGTGAAGCCAATGTTAAATGTATCATCGATTGTCTTAAAGTTATGGAGGAAGATATTTCTACTTTTAGTAATAAAGAAGATTTTCGAAAGCCTATGTATGATAAGGCTATATATGTTATTTTAGCAATGGCAATGAATACTTACTTTCATCCTGCAAATACTGATTCACTTGTAAAAAGAACAACGAAGTTTGCTAGAATAATAGACGAGAATTTATTATTCAAAGAATCGATTAAAAAAGCTTCTTATAACGAAGTTGATAAATTCAGAAAAATTGCTTTATTTTTTATTAAGATTAAAATGTATTTCGTTCTTGATATATTTGGTAGAGCAAAACAGTTTATGCTGAAAAGAGGTAAATATAATTATTGATATTTTGTATGACGAATAAAATAGCACTTGTAACCTGCTACTTCCAACCTAATTATGGAAGTCAGCTCCAGGCTTTTGCCACTCAGAAGTTCTTTGATGATATTCATGTTCCTAACGAGACTATCTTGATTGATGGTCTAAAGGGGGAAATCAACAAGGCGAAGTATAAGTACTTTTTGAGTAAGATATTTGATGCCAATACCATCAAGGACAAATGGGCCACGGTAAAGAAGGTGATAGCTAAGAAAAGTAATCATACCTATGCTTCACATCTTATGGAGCGATATAATATGTTTGATACCTTCGCTCAGCATGAATTTCATCTATCGAAGCGCTATGGTTCCTATGCAGAATTGAGTAAGGCTGCTCATGACTATCAGATGTTTGTAGTTGGTAGTGATCAGCTTTGGTTGCCTTCAAATATAGCAGCCAACTATTATACCTTGAACTTTGTGCCAAGAGAGGTGCCAAGAATGGCACTTGCAACAAGCTTTGGTATATCTCAATTGCCTTCTGCACAGGCAAAGTTGGCTAAGGAGTTTCTGCCTCGTATCGACTATTGCTCTGTTCGTGAGATAAGTGGTCAAAAGCTTATCAAGAATTTGATAGGAAGAGATGTACCTGTGGTATGTGACCCTACGATTTTGTTTACTGCCGAGGAATGGGGGGAAGGTATCAGTAAGGAACGATTCATAAAGGAGAAGTATCTGCTCTGCTATTTCTTGGGAAATAATCCTATCCAGCGTGAGTTTGTCAAGAAGGTCAAGGATTTGACGGGGTATAAGATTGTACAGTTGCAGCATTGTGATGAGTTTATCGCCAGTGATGAGGATTTCCCTGATGAAGCTCCATATAATGTTGGCCCTAAGGAGTTTATCCGATTGATTCGTGATGCAGAGTATGTGTTTACTGATTCATTCCATTGCTCTGTATTCTCTATGCTTCATGCCAAGAAGTTCTTCACATTCCGCAGATATAACAGCGATAGTATTGTTTCTACAAATGGTCGCATCTATTCACTGCTCTCATTGGTAGGAGAGGAGAACCGTCTGCTGAAGGGAGATGAAGAGCCAAAGGATATGCTGGCTATGGATATAGACTACAAGAAAGTTCATGAGAAATTGGCGGAATTGCGCCAGTTTACCAAGAACTTTGTTTTTGATGCATTAGATAAATCTGGTATCAAATATGATAGAGATTAAAGATAAGAAGGATTGCTGTGGCTGTTGGGCATGTGAAAATGCATGCCCAAAGCATTGCATCTCAATGGTCGAAGATAAGGAAGGATTCCGTTATCCTCTGGTGGATAAGAATACCTGCATCGACTGCCATCTGTGTGAGAAGGTGTGTCCAATTATAAATGTTAAACCAGAGGAGAAAAAGACTCAGAAAGGTTATCTGCTTCAAAACAAAGATGCTAAGGTTCTTGCGGAAAGTACATCTGGAGGGGCATATACTGCTATAGCCAAGTATGTATTAAAACAAGGTGGTGTAGTTTTCGGAGCCGCTCTCAATGAACATAATGAGGCAAGACACATCTATATAGAAAGCGAGAATGAACTTTGGAAGTTCCGAAATAGTAAGTATGTACAGAGTCTGATAGGTGATACTTATCAACAGGCTAAGGAGTTTTTGAAGCAAGGTCGTTTGGTATGTTTCAGTGGTACTCCGTGCCAGATGGAAGCTTTGGTATCATATCTTAGAAAGCCATACGATAATTTGATTATCGTTGATGTGGTTTGTAGAGCGGTTCCATCACCTAAGGTGCTTCGTAAATATATAGAATATCAAGGCTTGACATACGGAGATGACTTAAAGAATCTGAAGTTTAGAGATAAGGAATTCTATGGTTACAAGTACTCGAATATGAGCTTCGACTCAGTGAAAGGCTCTTATCATGCAGGTATTGATACCGATCCTTGGCTTCGCTCGTTCTTCTCTGGCATCAATGTACGACCAAGTTGTTATGCTTGTAGATTCAAGAAGCAATATCGTGTGACAGACTTTACTATATGGGACTGTTTCGAGGTGTACCAATATAGTAAGGAAATGGATAATGATAAAGGTGTAACTAAAGTCCTTGTTCATTCAGCTAAGGCTGAAGAAATCATGAAAGCCATAGAAGCTGATGCCTATATAAAAGAGGTAAGTGTTGATAAGCTGATAGCTGGCGTACATGAGCTGACAGCTCAGCCAAAGAACAATCCTAGACGCACAGCATTCTTTGAAGACTTAGATAGGCTTTCGCCTAAGGAGTGTTTTGATAAATATTTTCCTGTTACTTTCAGAACCAAGATGGAAAAGCATATTAGAATCTTAATGTTGCAGTTAGGTATTTATAAGCAATTCCGTATGTTGGTAAAGAAGATGGTGGGGGAAGTGCAGAGATAATATATTTGATTTTTCAACTGTATTGAAATGAAAGGTATTTTGGAATGAAAGAGACTAAAGATATACAATATTTCTTGGAGGCAGAAAAGAAGTTTCGTAAAGAACATCCTGATTATGGTGAGCTTTTCTTTGATGAGAAGTATGGGATGCGTGAAATCGGTGACGAGGATTCTGCAAGCTTTTTAGTCAATATGCCGATAGGCGAATATTATAAACAACATTCCCAAATAATAGGAAATGAAGAGAAATATGGCTTAACAGAAGTTGAAAGGACCTTCTTGTGTATGTACTATGCTGAGCATTCTGCCAAATTTCGTGACGACTATTATCATGGGGAAATACCTGAAGTCGTCAGGCAGATGTTTATAGGAATCAACAATGTGGTTTCCAAAGCTCCTCAAAACAAAGATAAAATTCTATATCGCTTTTGTCAGGATGAAGACCCTAAAGGGATGAAAGTTGGTGATGTGGTAAATTTCCCATATAACTTGACTTGTACTAATTTTGATTGGAATCAAGCAAAATACAAGAATGTTTATGTGATTACTCCATTACCAAATGGAAAGACAAGAGCTCATAATCTGTATGAGATATATGAGCATGGGGATGAAAAACAAGTAGACTTCTTACGAGATACTTCTTTTATGGTTACTAAAGTAGAGGAGACTAAAGGAACCCCTTATAGGAAATATTATTTAAAAGAATTATCTGATGCTTGATTTTATGTTCTTCATAGAACAATAATTTGATGTTTGCTAAGGAGGTAAAATTACTTTAAAACAACAATATTATGTGGATAAGACATCTTCCTGCTGATTATTATAAGCAGCAATCTGATTTTGATAATTTAGTTTTCTTGTGGAAAACTAATAATGTTTATGTTATGGATAATCATCTTGCTGCCGCATGGTGTTGGATGCAAGAATGTAATACTGATACTAGATATAATTTTTTGCACATTGATAGGCATAATGATCTTGGCACAAATACACCTTTTGATATATATAGGCATATCAAGGATAATCAACATCTGTCTATAGATGAATACACAAATTTATCTTGGACAAATGAAGGTAATGGTATTTCGCTGAAGGCATTTCGCTGGGATAATTATATTACTCAATGCATGTACTTATTTCCTCAATGGTTTTGGGATGTTGTGTATTCAACTCGTACATCTTTAGGCAGAAGTGAGCGAGAAAAATTACTTGGTGCTACTATACAAAGTGTATCGGCATCTAAGCTGTTAAGTTATATAGAAGATAATCTTCAAGTGGATGAAGATGGTGAACAACTTAATAGAACCATTGGACGTGAATCTGTCAAGTGGATTGTTAATTTGGACCTGGATTATTTTTATGAATCTAATGACGATGGTTTCTTTCAGCTTCTTTCTGATGAATACATAAGTATGTTAGCTTATAAATTGAAAAATATTCGAGACCAAATACAAGTCTTGACAATTGCTCTTAGTCCTGAATGTTGTCGTAACTGGGATAATTCGCTGCATGCTCTTAATATATTTATGGAAACTTTTGAAGGACGTCCATTTTGTTTCCCAGAAGACTATCAATAATTATATTCAAACAAAATAATGAGGATATTACATATTGCAGAATGTGCAGGAGGTGTAGAGCGTTATCTCCAGATGCTCCTGCCACGATTGGAGAAAAAGGGAATAAAGCAGTATTTCATCTGTTCTCTCAATTATGATGAAAGTACATATAGCAAGATGGTGGATGGTGTTAAGCAAATGGATCTTATGCAATCATTCTCACCTTTGAAAGTGATTGCTAAAGTTAGAGCTATTCGTCAGGAAATCAAAAAAGTCAATCCTGATATTCTGTATTGCCATAGCAGTTTTGCTGGAGGTTTAGGGCGTATGGCTGCCATAGGTTTACATTGTAAGGTTGTTTACAATCCTCATGGTTGGGCTTTTAACATCAAGTAAAAGGAGGTTGCTATGAAACTGAAAAGTATGATATATCTGTGCCTGGAGAAAATCTTGGCTCCTTGTACGGACAAGATAGTTTGTATCTCTAAAGCAGAGAAGGCTTCGGCAGAGCGTGAACACATTGCTAAGGATGATAAGCTTGCTTTGATTCCGAATGGTATTGATGTGAGTGCAGTAAAGAATGCTGTTGCTAAGTCTAGAAGTGAACTTGGCATTGCGGAAGATGCCTTTGTGGTAGGTATGATAGGAAGACTTTCTCCACAGAAGGCACCTGATGTGTTTATCCGTGCAGCCAAGTTGATACATGATGAAATTCCTAACTCTGCTTTCATCATAGTAGGAAGTGGTGAGGAAGAAGCAGAAGTCAAGGCTTTTGCCAAGGAGAATGGTTTGGAACTTGTTGTAACTGGTTGGACTGACGAGCCATATAGCTATTTGAAAGTTTTTGATGTAGCGATGCTCTTGTCTAGGTGGGAAGGATTCGGATTGGCTGTTGTTGAGTATATGGCAGCAGAGAAGAATGTCGTTGCCACAAAGATTGATGCCATCCCTACATTGGTAGATGATGGTGTTGATGGTTTGTTGGTGGAAATGGATAATCCGCAAGATGCCGCAGAAAAGGTTCTCTGGTTGTATCGTCATCCAAAGGAAGCTGCTGAAATGAAATCCAAGGCATTGAAGAAAGTGATAGAGAATTATGATATTTCAAGAGTTGTTGATCAACATGTTGAAATGTTTGAGGAACTTACTGAAGAAAAGTAGGTTTTATCATCATGATTTTAATCAATGTAAATTTAGATGAATGTAATCAAAACTGATATTTAAGGCGTGCTCATCATTGAGCCTCGCCTGTTTAGAGATGCTCGTGGTTATTTCTTTGAAAGCTTTAGCGAGCGAGAGTTTAAAGAGAAGGTTGAGCCATTGGTTGGCTAAAAGGTGGAGTTCTGCCAGGACAACGAGAGCATGAGTTCTTATGGTGTAATGCGTGGCTTGCATTTTCAGAGACCTCCGTTTACCCAGAGCAAACTGGTGAGATGCGTGAAGGGTAGAGTGCTGGATGTTGCCGTGGATATCCGTAAGGGTTCGCCGACATACCGTAAGCATGTGGCTGTGGAACAGACGGAAGATAATCATCGTCAGTTCTTTATTCCTAAGGGTTTTGCTCATGGCTTTGCAGTATTGTCAGAAACTGCGGTATTTCAGTATAAGTGTGATAACTTCTATCATCCTGAAGCTGATGGTGGTATCTCAATATTGGATGAATCTCTTGGTATTGATTGGCATATTCCTACGGAGCACGCTAATCTTTCCGAGAAGGATACGAAACATGCGGTGCTGAAGGACTTTGAAAGTCCTTTCGAATACTAGAAGAAAGGGGCTTTTCTAAAAATATTGAGGTGATATTTTTCGAATCCCTCCGTCTCCCTTTAGCCAAAAGGAGGTTTTTCTAAAATCATCCCGTCCTTCTTTACCATTAAAGAAGGCTCCACCTTTCTCACCAAGCCTCTCTCTTGCCCGAAGAGAGAGAATGTAACCGCCCTCCGGTGCTCGGAACCGCTACGCTCTAAGGATGGCGGACCATCAAAGGTCTTCGCCATAGTTGTGCGGGCTGGGACCGCCTGGGTAACTCTACTTTTACAATGTTAATTATCGGCTTTCTTAAATTATGGAATTAAAACGTGCTTTTATAGAAACGAAGATAAAAGAGTGGAATGATTTGTTTCTGTTAAATCAGAAATTTATGTCTAACTTTATATTTCGTGGACAAGCTAATTCTGAATGGTCTTTAAGGACTTCGCTTGAAAGGTTGATAGAAAACCATCATCCAACACCTTCACGTGACAAAGCTCTTTATTATATCTACGAGTATGAGATGATCAAAGAGTTTAAATGGAAATTTCCTAGTTATGAGAAAAATTTAATACCTAAGGATGGTGAATTGATAGAATGGTTGTCTATCATGCAACATTTTGGTGCTCCAACTAGACTATTAGACTTTTCCCAATCCATGTATGTTGCTCTTTTTATGGCAATGGATAATTCCTTTTATGATAATTTTTCTATCTGGTGTATTAATAAAAACGAATTAAATTTGCCTATTTACCAAAAGTATTTTGAAGAAAATCATGTAAATTCTGTATCTATGGATACATTAGATGATATGGTGTACAATATGGCTAATGATTCTATTGTAAATCAACAAGTACGGATTGACCGTATTGCGAGGCCAAGATACTTATTTATGGTTAGACCAAGGATGTGTAATGAGCGCATCAGTCGTCAACAAGGTTTATTCTTGGTACCATCCACGGTCAACGTTCCTTTTGAAGACATTTTAAAAGGATATTATAATGAAGAAAATCATTTTACGGTTGGTATAGATGATTTGAAAAAATGGTCGTATGAAAAAACACTTTCTCAGCAAGCTATTTCTGTACTGAAAATAAATATTGGTAAAGAAGATAAGCTCAGGTTGACAAAGGCTTTGCATCAAATGAATATTACCTCGGAAACAATGTATCCAGGATTGGATGGTCTTGCAAAATCAGTGGGTAGATTACGAGAAGGATTAGGTGATTATAAAGATTGATTATTATGGAGTTAAATGATATTCTTGCAAAATATGAATCGGAAGAGAATTTCGAGTTCTATGATTTGTCTTCTGACCTAGGCAAACTATCCTCAGAAGATAATTCTTTGGCTGTTAAGGCAGAATGTTTAGCCATGGCTTTTTCTGAAGGTGGTCATGATGATTGGGAAACTTTTTATGGACCAACGATTACATGGACTGTAAAAAGTACAGGTGAATTAGTTTATTCTCCTGATAAGAAAGAGATAACAAAGGAAATTCTTGAATATTGGTACAATCGAACAGAAGAGACTAGTAATCCACTGCTGAAAATGCGATATACAGGTTTACTGTGGGATTTTAGTAAGAATATAACAGGTAAAGAGGCTGATTTTAAAAATGTTAAGTTGGTATTTATCCGTTCTGTTTTTGATATTATAAAAAAGGATAAACTACAACATTGTATGACTGGCTTGGTTTATTTGAACATAGCTATTGAAAGAGCTATAAGTTTAAGACAGTCAGAGCTCATAAATGAAGGTATGAAATTGCTCCTAGGCTATGTATCCAAATATGCTGTTGATTCAAAGCCTGGAATATGGGCAGAGCCCCTTTCTCTCTTGACTAAGCATAATAAGGCTTTGGCTGATTTCGAAATGGAAATCGTACAAGATAACAAGGATAGGTTGGAGCGGTTGTTTAATCTTTGTAAGGAGAAAGGTTGCATTACTGATTCATATGCTCATGTTCTTTTGGATGAGGCAAAATTGTTAGCTGATTATTATAAAAATAAGAAACAACAAGATTGCATATTTGAGGTTTTGGATAAAGCTTTAGTAGGTATACGTCTTTCCTTTAAGCTGAAAGGAGCAATGTGGGCGCAAACTATGTTGCAGAAAATGCAAGATGTTTTTAGGAAGTTTAGTTTTGATAAGCAGGCAAATAGCTTGTATCAGGAAATACAAGATTTAGGTTCTACAGTATTTGAAGAAATGACTCCTAAAGAATATTCTGTTCCTATTGACGGAAAAGTGTTTGATGATTATTTGGAAAAGGTTACATCAGGTTCCATAAAAGAGGTCTTAGATGCATATACCATAGAATATTTACCTAATATGGCTGTTGAAATAGAGCGCCAAAAGAAGGAAAAAGAATTAGCACCTTTGATGGATATGATTCATACTGTTATTTATGATTGGACAGGTATGCCAATTTTTCATTTGGGCTCAGGAAAGAATGCAGAGAAAAACAAATTGTCTTATGGTATATATAGAAGAATGATTTTCTTCTCATTCTATATGCAATTACATATTCGAAAAATGGAAGAGAAGCAGCTTTATACATATGATAGTATTATTGAACGATTCAATGATTCTCCTTTTATAGTAAAAGACCAAAGAGAACAATTTGAGGGAGGAATTAAAGCTTATTTTGATTCAAACTTTTTAGTTGCTTGCCATTTACTTGTTCCTATTTTTGAGTCAGCTATAAGAAGATTAGCTGCTTATAGTGGTATAAATGTATTTAGTCTTAATAAAGACGGAGACAATGAGTATAAAACTCTTGATAAATTATTAGAGAATTTGAAAGAGGATAAGCGCATTCCTACTGATATTTATGAATATTTCCAAAACTTATTTACCGATAAGTTCGGATGGAATATCAGAAATCTAATCAGTCATGGACTATTGCAAACTGGGGCTTTCAATAAGATAATGGCTGATAGAATTATACATGCCTTCTTAACACTAAGTCTTATTAAGGCTAATCCCGTTTAGAAGAAACAGTATGCTGTATTTGCTGAAAAGGAAAAGTATATAATTTTATATTGCGTAATTATGGGCAAAGAAATTGAAAGTTCAACTATTAAAACTGCAGATATGATATTAGCGAGTTGCGTAGTTGCAATTATAATTGTATCAGCTGTTTGGTGTTGTAGAACGTGTTTTAAGCCTGAAGTTCAACCCATAAGGATTGAAATAACGGCTTCCGATTCCTTGAAAATGGCTAATTATTTATCTAAGGAACAGGCAGATAGTTTGATATCGATCGTCAGGAGGCATGAACGGGAATTAGCAGAAAGATACCAATATGCTTTGGAACAAAAAATGAATCAAGATCAGTACTTCTCGTTTGGTACTTTTTTAGTTGGTGTTATACTTTCAATTTTTGGATTTTTTGGATATAAATCTATAAAATCAATAGAAGAAAAGGCTAATAAAGATGCAGAACGTGCAGCTAAACTGACATCAGAAGAGGTTACTAAGTCTTATTTGGATGAAAAGTTGGGCGGAAAGGTGTCTATTGCTGCAGAGAAAATCTTTAATTCTATCGGAGCTGAGACAATGAAGGCGAAGGTCGTAGAAGAAACTATTAAACATGATGATGAATATATAAATTCTTTAATTGCAAATCTTGAAAAAGATCTTAAAGAATATATACGACAGGATAGTGAAAATCAAGAAGAAAGTGCAGAGGCTGTTCAGCCTAAGTCGGATTCACAAGATAGTGATGATTCTTCAAGTATGTTTTAAAATAAATGGGTTATGAAAGTAAATGTGTTAAGTGGAGACGAAAGGTCTCAAAAATTATTATTGCAGGCATGTGTCCCTTTCATGGACTTAAAAGATAATGCGCGTTTTTTCTATAGGGAAGATCCAAATCAAAATCCTTATAAAATACGTACAGGTAAAGAAGACGAGTATTACCAAAGGAAGATAGACGAAAATCGTGTTAGTAAAATAAAAAAGTACATTCGTACAACAATACTTGGGGATTACCGAAAACAAAACGTTGCAGTCATCTTTCCTACAGCTATGCTGTTGGCTTTTACCATAGATGATACTCGTTTTTCTATAGGAGATACTCCCGATCTTGTTATGCCACAAGATTTTTATATAGTAGACGGACAACATCGTCTTTATAGTATGATTAAACTATATGAGGATGTCTCTGGTTTTATGAAAACAGAAGAAGATATAATCGTCAAAGAATATTTAGAAAAGTTTCGTTTCAATTGTACCATTATGATGAATTTTGATACATGGGAACAAGCTCAAGTCTTTGCTGAGGTTAATTTCAATCAAAAGCGTGTAAGTCGTTCTTTATATTATGATATATATGGTATGAATTATTCTGAGGATTCAACGGATAAAGAAAAAAACTTTATTTATATCTCTCACAATCTTGTGAAGTTCATGAATACCAATCCAGATTCTCCTTTCTATCAAAAAATAAAGATGTTGGGTTCTGGTCAAGGTTTTGTCTCACAGGCATGTATGGCAGAAGCTTTGATGAGACACATGTCTTCTCCCCAAGGAATTTGGTATGTAGATTTCTCAAAAATAAGTGAGAAGCCTAGATATCGGTATATGGCCTCAGAGTTAATTAGTTTTTATACCGTAGTTACGAAATGCTTTCCTGACTATTGGCCAATATGTATGAAACATCGCTCTATTCTTAGCAAAACAACCGGTGTTGGTGCTATGATTCGATTAATGGGGTATATACATGTTAGCTTCCTTAATGATGAAATAAGACAGGGGTTGCATAAATACGATGGCTATTTTTATGAACCTTATATAAATAAGGTTGAAAATATCTTATCTGCACTTAAAGATAAATCTGAGAGTTTGTTTTCATTTAAAGGGGATTTCAGTGGAACTGGTGGTAGAGGTCTGGAACTTGCCTTATATAATAAGATGTGTGAAATCTTAAATGAAAAATTGGGATAGTTGAATATATTATCATTATTGCGTTAGGTGTTTAAAACACATTAAGTTTTTTATTAGCATAGCCCAATCAATGGGCTATGCTGATGAGTTTACTACCTAGAGCTGTTTCTATACGAGCAATGGTTTGAGTCGTGAAGTTATGTCTGCCTGTTAGCCATTTTGAGATTTCTGAGTCTCGCTTGTTGAGTAAGCGGGCAAAATCCTTTTGGGTGAGACCCTTGGCTTTCAGAAGCTCACTAATGCGCTCGGCAATACCGAAAGACAAATCGAACTCTGCCTTTTGCTCGGCTGGTATCGCAGCGAGACAATCACGGAATAATTTGTTCTGTAACATAACGCTTAAATTTCAAATGCGCTTATAATTCGTTGTCTAGGATTTCCATCATTTCTGCAGCTGTAATCACTTGCGGTTCTTTAGGGAAGTGTTTGAGATTACCTGTTACTAAGAAGGAATCTTCCTTGCTTAGGCAGACTTCATAGAAGACTCGGTCGTCCTCATCTGGCATGGTGCCATCATAAGGAAAACGGGAAGAATCAATGCCGTATTGCTTAAAAAAGTTCAATAACTCATGGATTCTGATTTCACTTAGATGAAATTTTGACCTATTTAGTACATCAAAGTACTCATCCAAGATTTCTTCATTATACAATGGCTTAATTTTACCACTGAGCATACTATTAATGACCCTTCTTGTTGCAGAAGAAGGGTTCTTGGTTATAAACGAGGACACGATAATGTTCGTATCAATGACTGCATATATCATTGCGTTCTTTTCTTAATCGTCTGACTTCTCTGATTTCTTCATTGATTTCATCAAGTGTGAGATCTGGGGTTTCACCTCTTTCTGCTTTAGCTCTAAGTTGCTTGAACGCAGCCTTTGCTTTCGCAGTCACTTCATCTTCTTCTTCATTCTTTGCCTGAATGGAGAATGGAATGCTCTTACTGCGAATTACGGCCTTAACAAAGATGTTGATAGCGGTATTCGCACTCATGCCGAATTGCTCGCAGAGTTTATCAAACTGTGCTTTCTGCTGGTTGTCCATACGGACTGTCATTGCTGTCTGTGCCATAAGCCTAAAATGTTTAATTAATAATCATTCTGATTGCAAATATACATCATTATGACGTAAAATGGTGCGATAGTATTAATAATTTAATAAAGATTAATAGTTGAATGAATGATATAACTGCTTGTTTCGCTTTCTTGAAGTATTGCCTTGGAAATAAGGAGAAATATGCATTTCTTCTGGAGACTTAAACACGGAGATAATCTTTCGAAATCTTCTTTTCTTGAAGCCCTATTGGGGCTGGAGTTTGGTCACGCAGATTTCGCAGATGACGCAGATTTTCTTCTTTGCTGTTTATTAGTCCCACAGATTTCACGGATTTACACAGATTTCTTTTGATTTTCTTGGTGGTTTCGAGAAAAAAGCGTAACTTTGGCGGCAAAGTTGAACGTTTAATTGAAATAGAATGGAACAGACTGTATTTAACCCTGCTCAGATGAAGATTCTTCAAATGATGTCTTATATCAAGACTCCACAGGAATTAGATAATCTTGAAAATGTTCTCTCTCAATACTTTGCAAAGAAGGTTGATGAGGGGATTGATGAGTTGTGCGATAATGGAAGTATAACTCTTGATACCATCGAGAGCTGGGGAAATGAGCATTTACGTACTTCTGGCAAATGAGAAAGATAGTTCTTGATACTAATTGCTTATTGATGAGCCTTCCAAGGATAAGTCCTTATCGTAGGATTTGGGATGATTTCTTGAAAGGTAAATTGACTTTGTGTGTCACAAATGAAATTATTGAGGAGTATTTAGAAATCATAGAGCAGAAGACTAATGCCAATATTGCAAGTAATGTTGTGTCTGTGATTCTAAGTCAAAAGAATGTGGAATTTGTAACACCCTATTATAAGTTACATCTCATTTATGCTGATGAGGACGACAACAAATTTGTAGATTGTGCTTTTTCTGCTGGTGCAAGTTGTATAGTGAGTAATGATGCTCACTTTAAAATTCTCAATGAGGTTGAATTTCCTCGCATTTTTGTTGTAAATATAAAGGATTTCGTGGAGTTATTATTGCGGAATCAAGGAAACAATCATCTTAATTAATAGTTTAAGATGTCGTAACTATTGATTATTGCAAGTAGCAGAAGGAACTCATCTCGGTCTTCTTCAATGGTCTTTACACCCCCTTCGGTTCCCCCGTTAGCGGGGGACAGAAACCTCAGGAAGCGGGGATGTAACCGCCCTACAGTGCTGACTTTTCTACCTCTCCGTCTCTCCTGCAAGGAGAGCTCCACTTTCTCCCCAAGCCCCTCTTCCTCAGGAAGCGGGGATGTAACCGCCCTCCGGTGCTCAGAACCGCTACGCTCTAAGGTTGGCGGACCAAAGCGGTCTTCGCCATATTTTGCGGGATGGGACCGCCTGGAGAGGGCTTGATGAGGCAATGATCAAAGGTCTACGCCATGTTGTGCGGGATGGGACCGCCTGGGGATAAGGTGGAGACAGTATGGGGTGGGTTTGCTATAATGGGGGTATAGATTACTGATTTTAAGGCTAATTCGTTGATAACTTGCAGATTTCTTGTGGTTTTCTTGGCGGTTTCGAGAAAAAAGCGTATTTTTGCGGCAAAGTTGAACGTTTAAAAAGGAGAAAATTATGAATATTGTTGCTTTAAGTAATAGGCTCGCAAGTAAAGTTCCTCATTGGCATGAACTCGAAAAATTAAGTAAGGAAGATAAGATAGAGGTTATTGCTTTACTTTCCATGTCGATGGCAAATGCAGAGGAAATAAAAACGCCAGCAGATAGAACTAAAGAAATGGTAGAACGTTGCTGTGGTTCTTGGGTTGGCGAACAGTCGGCAGAAGATATTATAGCAAATATCAACGAAAGTAAAATGTCAAAGTCAGAACCTGTCAAGTTTGGATGATATGAATTACTTGTTGGATACCAATATTTGTGTATATTTTATGAGGGGTAAACGAAATGTAGCTGCTAAAATTTCAGAAATTGGTCAAGAGCATTTCTTTATCTCTGAGATGACTTTGGGTGAAATACATAGGTGGTGACCCGATGTCCGGAACAAGCTATCAGATTATCATACAAACAAACGAATAAACATATGAAACGTTTCTTTTTATTCTTTTTTGCCAGCCTGTGTGCGGTAATACCGGTATGTAGTCAAGTTAATGTCTTGGAACGTTGTACCCCCGAATCACAAGGAGTCCCTTCGGAAAAGATTACAGCTCTGTTCGATTCGCTGATGACGTTTCCGAATACAGATATTCATAGTGTAATGGTTTTGCGACATGGGAAAGTCATTGCAGAAATGTATCCGGCTCCTTTCAAGCCAGAATATGGTCATCAGTTATTCTCTTGTTCGAAGACATTTACTGCTGCTGCGGTGGGCATAGCCATTATGGAGAATCGTTTAAGACTTGACGACCGGCTTGCTACCTTTTTCCCCGAACTTTTACCCGATTCCATCTCTGAATGGTTGGCTGAAATAACTGTCCGTGATCTGCTGACAATGACTTCCGGTTTTGAGGTGGATACGAAGATGAGGACATTTTCTTCACATTGGATAGAGGGATATTTGAAACATCCTATGGTGGCAAGACCAGGGGAACGGTTTGCATACGACTCTATCGACACTTATTTGCTTTCGGCCATTGTTCAACGAGTCACAGGAATGAAAATGATGGATTACCTTAAGCAACGTCTTTTTCTCCCATTAGGCATTACAGAGGCTTATTGGGAAGAAAGTCCCGAAGGCATCAATAGCGGAGGCTGGGGTTTGTATTTGCAGCCTGAGTCTTTGGCCAAATTCGGGCAATTGTTGTTGAACAAAGGGGAGTGGAATGGAATGCGGTTGTTACCTGCGAAATGGGTAGATGAAATGACCTCACGGAAAGTAAATCTACCTAACGGCGACGATTATGGCTACCAGATGTGGATGTGTGCATACCCCAATGCATCGCGTGCAGACGGGGCGTATGGACAATATATTATTGTCATTCCCGACAAAGAAATGGTCATCACTATCACCCAGTGTATGACTGGCAATGGGGGGAAGGAGCAGAGCCATATATGGAATGTCCTTTTGCCTCACGTCTCTGAAACTCCTTTGGCAGTAAAAAAAACAAAAAAGTTTGCAAAACGTTGGCAACAATATAGCCATCCGATACCGCAGGGAAAGGTGTCTTCTTCAACTATGAAGAAAATACAGAGTAATAATTACCAATTGGAAGACAATGTGTTAGAATGGCGTTCTTTCCGTTTTGAACCTTCCGAGAATGGCTTGTCTCTCTACGTGATGGATAAAGCTGGGAAAGAAAGTAAAATCGCTTTGGGTTATAAAGAATGGAAAACCACCCCCATCTCTTTCTATCCACCCAATTCCCGTCGATCCACATTGGGCAGTTTCAGCAATATTCCCACTCCTTTTTTAGTAGGTGGAGCTTATGCGTGGGGCAGCCATAATCAGTTGGAAGTTAAGCTCCACTTCGTTAACTGGATGAGTGCGGTTAAGCTGTTTTTTAATTTCCAAGACGACAAGATGCACGTTGATATTTACAGAAACTTCGACAACTCCCACACATTCACACGAAAGAAATTTTCCGGATTATAGGGGGCGGCGTGGCTGATCCAATATTTCCATCATTTCTGCTGCTGTAATCACTTGCGGTTTTTGGGGGAAGTGTTTGAGATTACCTGTTAATAAGAAGGAATCTTCCTTGCTCAGGCAGACTTCATAGAAGACTCGGTCATCCTCATCTGGCATTTCGCCATCATAGGGAAAACGGGATGAATCAATTCCGTTTTCCTTGACATGTTCTATAATAGTGCTGATAAGGGCTGATACAAATATGTTTGTATCAATGACAGCATATACCATTGCCTTCTTTTCTTAATCGTCTGACTTCTCTGATTTCTTCATTGATTTCATCAAGCGTGAGCTCTGGGGTTTCACCTCTTTCTGCTTTAGCTCTAAGTTGCTTGAACGCAGCCTTTGCTTTCGCAGTCACTTCATCTTCTTCTTCATTCTTTGCCTGAATGGAGAATGGAATGCTCTTACTGCGAATTACGGCCTTAACAAAGATGTTGATAGCGGTATTCGCACTCATGCCGAATTGCTCGCAGAGTTTATCAAACTGTGCTTTCTGCTGGTTGTCCATACGGACTGTCATTGCTGTCTGTGCCATAAGCCGATAATTATAAAGTTATACATTCTGACTGCAATATACATCATAATGGTGTAGAATGGCTTATAATTTAATAAAGATTAAACTTTAGAATGTAACCGCCCTACAGTGCTGAATTTTCTACCTCTCCGTCTCTCCTGCAAGGAGAGCTCCACCTCTAACCAAGCCTCTCTTCAATGGTCTTTACCCCCCCCCTTCGGTTCCCCCGTTAGCGGGGGACAGAAACCTCAGGAAGCGGGGATGTAACCGCCCTCCGGTGCTCAGAACCGCTACGCTCTAAGGTTGGCGGACCATCAAAGGTCTTCGCCATATTTTGCGGGATGGGACCGCCTTATTACAACTTGCTTCTGGTCTGCGCCAGGTTGTGCGGGCTGGGACCGCCGGGAGACAACTTGCTGATGGGACCGCATGGGGGAGGAAGTTTATAATTTATAATTGATAATTTATAATTGATAGTTTATAGTTTACTGTTGATTTTGTAGTAATTTCCTGATAACTTGCAGATTTTTTGTGATTTTCTTGGTGGTTATGAAAAAAGTCGTACTTTTGGAAAGTTATATAAATAATATCAGAGAAACACAAAGGGATTAGATTTTAAATTTTAATTATATACTTTAAGATTGGCAGGGCTTTTGATGAAGCTCTGCCTATCTTTTTGACTTTTCTTTTTTTTAAAAAAAGATACCATATTACTTTTTAACATACTGATAGGTGTCACTGCTTGGAATATAGCAGGGACGCTATATTCATTATATGCTTTTATATGAAG
>ERZ791902.545-NODE-545-length-26821-cov-4.621161_pt1 | contig 26821 bp, 28 predicted proteins | sample MGYA00510149_ERZ791902 | MGnify/ENA primary metagenome ERZ791902 (study PRJEB30046, sample SAMN00792060) | human gut metagenome | study: EMG produced TPA metagenomics assembly of the A metagenome-wide association study of gut microbiota in type 2...
AAGATACGGCTTGATTGCGGAACTGTTCTGCGGTCAGGCCGTTTTTTGACGCATAAGCACGTTTCCTGTTGAAATAGTCTATTACACCCTGAACTAATGTTTCAAGCTCTTCAAGATTGGCAGGCCGTGGATGATGATCCATCTAGATGTGTTCCATAGGTGAATTCTCCCATGGATGCCCGGGACGAGACATACTGTGAACACATTTATTCTCTGTCAGATAATTATTGAAATCCATTGAACAGTATGCTGCCCCGCGGTCCATGTGCACCATCGGATGAGCGTCTGGCTCGCCTTCAAACGCCCGCTTGAAAGTGGCGATTACATCCGATGATGTCTCTTGTAACTCAATGCATAACTGGACTAAATCGGAATGCTCAAGCACTCTGCGAAAGCATATTACCGCCATCGGGAAGGCCGTATTCCGTCAGTAATCTCTATAAACGTATGCAATTAAAAGTGCTGGCGGCTGAAACTCCATTCTGGCAAGCTCTAAAAAGCTCTCAGCTCTGGCTCGACACGTGTTTCTCTCCTTACAGAATCTACACCAGGACCCAGACACAAGCTCTCCTTCTCCCTTTGTAGCAAGTTCTGCCTTCGGCTTAAGAACGTTCTCGGCCCACTGATAAAGCTCTGCTGCGGTAATCGTCCAAGTGCTAATACTTGATAATCTTGGCTGGAAAATCGTCATTGTTACCTGCTCGATATCGTACAAACAATCAAACAGATTTAACGCCCCCAGCGCATAAAGCATCATCTGTGGGTTATGGTCTGCATACACAGCCACGCCACCCTTCCATATTAAAATCCACTACATTTAATTCCTTATCAGCTACCAAAAGGAAATCTCCGGTACCAAAACCATCCGGAACATAACAGGAGAAATCTAAGTGTTGTTCAATCAGTGTTACCGGATCCTTACAATGCTGCTTTGCCTGTCCAACCAAATCCATAATAAAATCACGATAATCATCAGTGAACTCCTCCATCTCATCGGTCCAATAATCACTGATAGGTCTACGACCGGCTCTCATTCTTAATGCCTTACAAACATTCCATTCACAAAGTGCATGTGACGCTATACCTTCAGCAGCAAAAGGTGTTGTCTCATCCTCCATGCCGGCGGTAAGCTGGGCAGATGGAGTACAATTTATCCATCTGTCCACAGCCGATGCACCGAGGACTGAATGTACCTCTGGTGACATTAAGCTCTCACCTCCAGTCCAAGCGATGCAATAATAGCTCTGTCAACCCTGGCCATATCAGCATCTGTAAGATGATCAATGACGGAAATCACATCACCTTTATCAATGGTGGCAAGCTGCTCAGTCTGTACTACAGACACTTTCTTAAGTCCTCTATACCACTGAAGAACCACATGTGTCGGAAGTTCCAGTCTTTTAAGCTGGGATGTGATGTATGCAATGATTAGGTTATTGGAATGTTCATTTCCAGCATCATTCTGAATCACTACCGCCGGATGGTTACCGGCTACTACATGTCCATGTGGTGTCTGCATTGGGTTCTCTACAAATACAATGTCGCCTCTACTAAAATCACACATATCAATACCTCCTATTTAAGCTGTGCAGCTTCTTCCATCAAAGCTGCGTAATCATCAAGGTTAATTACGGAGAACTCGTTCGCTCCATACTTCTTCAACAACTCTTTTACTTTAGAAGTAAGTCCGTCCTGACTCTTTTCCGTCATGACTACACGTACCTGCTATATCGTGATACTTTTTTCTACTGACTTAGCAGCCTTTGCAACTAGCTTTTCCGCTGTATTATTTGCCTTATCTCTAGGAATTCCTTCATAAGAAAAATAGCTGCAATAACGTTTCACATTTTCAATATTCTTTTTGACGTCTCCTCTGTATGGAGAACAAATAAAAATCTTATCCATAAAAATTTTCTTTCCTTTCCAGAACAGCTATGCTATACTGTTCCCAGTTGTAGAGCATTTCAAATTTTTTCTTCTGCCAGGTCGAGTAATTTGAAATGCTCTATTTTTTAATGTCTACATTACCGCAACAGTTTGTGTTTCTCTTCGGTAACACCTCGGCTAAAAAAAGTTTTTCTACTTCCGCCTCTGGAAATGCTTTTAACAATCCTTCAAGCGTTTTTGCTCCTGCTCCACGCTTATCACTTAATATTCTACTAAGTTGAGCCTTGGAAATCCCTAATTTTACGGACAACTGCCCAAGAGTGTATCCTTTTTTTCATTAATTCTTGAACATACTCTGTATTCAACATATCTATTACCTCTCTTTCTGTCTACCATTGTTACTTATTGGTAACAATAAATTTAATATATCATGCACGTTACCCATTGTCAATCATTTCATCAAAAATTGTTGCCTTTAGGCAACAGTAGCGGTATAATTACTTTTAGAAAGGACGGTGCTATTATGGGCTTAGGAGATTTTATACGTGCAAAAAGAAAGCAAAAGAACTGGTCTCAAAGAGATTTAGCTGCTGCCGCTGGTATAAGCAACGCTGAAATTTCCAGAATAGAAGCGGGAAAACGAAAGGAACCTTCAACCAGTGTTTTGAAAGAAATAGCTAAAGCTCTTGATACACCATTTGAAGAATTATTATTAGAAGCAGGAGTTATTGAAAAAAGTAAAAATTTTGTAGATACTTTCTTAGAAAAACATGGTTCTGAACCAATCTCTTCATTCTCGGCATCTTCCTCTAAGCCAACTATGCCAGATGACTTAACCGAGGATGAATTACAAGAAGTAATGAGATATATCGATTTCATTAGAAGCAAAAGAAAATAGTCGGTCAGAATTTTTTCCTGCCCGACTATTTTTATAAATTTATCGTACTGATACTCGCGTAGACTGAACTGGTGTAAACCTTCCAGCAGTTTCTTTTAATATCTCTGTATATATATTTCCACTTTCAGTCAAATCTTCGACAGTAATAACAAGAGAATATGGAATTTCATCGTCATCACCCACTCCCCATCTTGTGAATAATTCTAACCAAATTTCCCAATCTCCTGATGCAAAAGCTGAAAATTCATTTGAAAAATGATAACATGTATCCCATTTATTTCTGTTATCACTAACAGAAGGGTTGGCAACTACATTATTGCCTTTACTATTCAATCTATGAATAGAAGCAGAAATGTATGCAGCAGAATATTCACTTCCTTTGGTGCGATCAATAGGCGGTTGCGCAATGCATGTCACCGTTACACGAGCCTTACTTTCGCCTCGTTTTACTTTTGTATCTGCAAGTACCTTTGGAATATGAAATTTTATTCGCTTTTTATTTAATCGATTCATTGTTCCAGAATGCATAAATGTCACTTTATTTTCTGATGAATACATACTATTTTCCGGTGATGATAACCCTCTTCCATACAAATTTCCTGCAAGATCAATTTCTTCCTGCCCAATTCCTACCCTATCATATAAAGGAATCGCGCCATTATATAAAAGGGCTTGTGCTAATTCGATGTCTCCATCAGGTACTGAGGTAAATACCTGTGCAAGATCTCCTGCAACCGTAGGGGCAGTAAAACTTGTACCAGCAATTGCACAATAACCTGTTTTAGAAAGACAAAGTGAATATGGATCCGGTGGCACCACTCCATTTTTGAATTGTGTGGCACCATATGCTGTAATATCAGGTTTATAAAATCCAGCAAAACCAGGACCTCTTCTAGAATACGGTGAAATTTCATTCATTTTACTTACACTTCCAGGATGAGTTTGTCCGACAACTGCACCGACCGCAATTCCTAACATCGCATCTGCTGGCTCTGCAATTTTAGAATCATCATCATCAATTATATCTTTAAGATTATCCTCTGAAAAAACAAGTTTATGATTTCCTGCTGAAAGAACAAATTTTATATGGTAAGCTCTGCACAAAAGATCCAGTTCACTACCAAGGACACTCATATCATCGCCTTCGATAGGAATATCTGCATTGTAAGAAAAATTAAAGATTTTTCCAATCGGAGCAAACTCCGCTACTGCCTCTTGAATCCTTTGAAGTACAATATTTTCTGGTGTTCTTTCCGTATCTATTATTGTTGCATCTACAATCTTTGCCCTTGGAGATAAATATGTATCTCCAATGTGCATACCAAGATCAGAAAAAGCAGCTCTACTTGCAACTGGTGTTCCATGTCCACCAAAAAAGCTCGTTTTATGTACACCGGTTGCCAACCAATGCACTGGCACTACACTTGATATACTGTTAGGTAAGTCTACACCATCATCAAGTACTACAACTATTGGCAGTTCATCAATATTCGTTCTTGGATCCAGTTGCAGACCGGTTTTAAAGCCAGAAATAGCACTAGGAGCTATCTGTTGAAAAAATGCTGTTCTCTCCACCCTATAAATACCTTGATCATCACTTAATTCATCGATACTTGAAACAGATACCATTGCACGAATAATAGCAGTTCCATCGGTCAAATGATATGGCTCATCCTGGATTTTACCATTCTTTTCCATAATTTTTTCTTCAATCTTTTCCTGAACTCTATCCCTAACTTCAGGTGAAAGATCTGGTAATAACATCATCTGAACATCTATAGACAACTCATCCGGATTTTCCTTAAAAAAACGTACAAGATCGTTTGTCTTCTTATCAGCTGCACGAAACGGTTCAAATCCAGCAATATACTGAAAATCTTTCTTTCGTCCCTCATCACGATATCTACTCACACGTTGTTGCAAAGTTCCAAAAACATCTCTTTTTACTGTAACAACTGCGTGATTTTTATCCTTAACGGCATTTATCTTCATTCCTTCATCTTCTATCAATTGCCTACGTGAAGCAAAGTCTTCCCCGTCCTGAAGAACCACCTTAAAAGTAACAAGTTCCTCTTCTGAAAGAGAATCACTGGCCTTAAATCGTTCAAAAATCTTTAAAATTTTTTGTAATCCTTGTGATAATTTCTGCCCATGCTCACTTGGAGTTACTCCATAATCTTTATTTCTAGCTGTTGGAGATTTGGGAACATTTGTAACTTCCTGAGCTGGAATCCATAAATGATTTTTTTTATCTGACATTTATTCCTCACCTCGATACCTTTTAACCTGATATTCTAAGGTACTATGCGTAATACCTAATGCTTCTGCTGCCGCCCTTAGCGAAACACCATCATCTAGCATCTCGCAAACTACCTTCATTGTCTCATCACCACCATCTGAGAACTTTGTCTTCTGCCGTACCAATATTGTAACAATATCAGCAGTCTTAATTGAACCTTTCATCAACATTTTTTTTGCTGCCGCTGTCATTAATTCCGCTATACCAGCTCCGCTAAGTCCTTTAGTAACCTTTGCTAGCGATTTGGAACTTATTTTTCCTTCAATTTTATACTTATCAATCCACCGCTGAATCATAATCATTCGTTGTTTCTCTGTTGGAAGATCTAATGTAATTGTTACATTAAATCGTCTCCAAATGGCAGGATCTAAAAGATGCTCATGATTTGTTGCTGCAATTAGTAGCACATTAACAGGCATATTATCAAAATTCTGTAGTAAGGTCGTAACTACTCGTTTCAACTCTCCCAATTCATTACTATCATCACGTTTCTTGGCTATAGCGTCAAACTCATCTAAAAACAACACTATTCGCTGATTCTTCACTGCATCAAATACTTTTCTTAAATTTGTACTTGTCTGCCCCAAATATGAAGATACTAAACCATCCAGCCGCACATAAGCTACTGGTAAATTCAACTCCCTTGCCAATGCATATGCTGTCATAGTTTTTCCACATCCTGGTGGTCCACATAACAATACTCTATTAATCGGAGCCATTGAATGTTGTATCAGTTTCTCCGAATTCTTTTGTTCTTGTATAACTTGTGTAAGTATCTGCTTTTGATTTTCCGGCAAAATAACATCCGCAAATGATATATCTGGTTGTACTATTTCGTATAACTCCAACAAACTATCTTTATCCCTTGGTGTTGCATTTATGCTACCCGATGAATATAAAGATGCCGAAGTTAGACTTGCTCTAAAATCTTGAGCTGTAGATTCTGTTTTTTTCTTACTCTCATAAGCCCTACGTAATCTGGAAGCTGTCGGTGTATTTCCTTTTTTTTCTTCATCACCAGCTAATCTATTAAGTGCCTCAGAGAAAAGTTGTTCATTGCCACTACAGTGTGCTATGATTAAATTCTCAACAAGCTCTGCCTTCATTGTAATCACTCCTACAACATATTTTTCGTACATATTCGTACATTTCTATTGTAATATAGACCTTTTTCTCAATTTTGTCAATCGGTTATTCGTACATATTCGTACAAGCAAAGCAGATGATCTTATTTATTGTTTGTGGCAAAATAAAAATACACAACATTGCCCGGATTGATCTGACCGTCAAGGACCGTCTTCAGCAAGACTTCCTTGTCATAAGTCGTCACTGAAGCAGGACCGCCTGCAAGCGTGACGTTTCGGTAGAACGTTTCTGCCGGATCCATCCTGGCGCCATGCGGCAGGCCGACGCGGCCGATGAAGCCGCCGGGACGAACGACGCCGTCACCGACGACGACCTTGTCGCCCGGTTTGACGTGTGCGGTTTTAGCGGCGTGGTAGCCGGTTGCCATGACGTCGGCAAGCGTCAGCAGGGATTTGAGCACCCTTTCGCTGTAGTCAACAGGAGAACCCGGCACCTTGACCAAAGCCCAGTCGGCGTGCTGGAAGCGCAGGTACTGCGACTGTGCACCGATGCTGAAATTATCGTCATGATCGACGCAAACGCCGTTAAAGCCTGCCAGACATGCGGGACAGTGCCCGCAGCCGTGCGTGAACGGCACGATGACGAAATCGCCGGGCTTGACAGTCGTCACGCTTTCTCCGACTTCTTCCACGATGCCGATTGCTTCGTGTCCGTCGTTGATCGAGTGCTTTTGCTTGCTGTCGCCGGCGGAATATGCCCAAAGGTCGGAGCCGCAAACGCACGAGCGAATGATCGCATCGTCTGCTTTTTGAATCTTTGGCTTGTCCAGATCGACAACGCTCATTTGACCTGCTTGTTCATATTATATCAGAGAGCATTATAAAGAATAGTGGTACTATCTGCAATAGATTTGAAAGAAAGCAACACTGAAGCATTATTTTATAGCTGCATTTACAACATAATAGTGGTATATATTATATAGTATGATTATACTATGATAGTATTTACATATTACGGAGGAAATAGATATGTTATCGGTTACGCAGAGAATCAAAACTGTATCACAACCTCAAAAAGGATATGTGCCAAAAGAATTATTCTCTTTTGAAAAATATGAAGATTATCGGCAGATAAAACCTATAAAAACAGCACTTGTTTCTATACAAGGATTAGCCGTTGATTACTTATCTCGTTTTATTATATCGGGTGACAAGATAAAATCTTTTGATATTCCACTCAAAGGTGCCAGAATTGTAGATGAAACATATGAATCCAATCATGCCACTGAAAACATTTTATCTTTAATAAATGGTGTATCAGGCTTAGACCGAGCATCTGTTATAAATGTGTGCAAAATTGTGTGCTATGATACTGCATATCGTGCAGGGATGGCACATTATCAAGCACCTGATGATGTGTCTTTTGAGGATAATTTATATGATAACGTTATAATTTTAGTTGAAAGAACGTTATTGTTATTTAAGAAAATCGGAACAATCGTAAAAGATAATTTTACATTTGAAGGTGGATATACAAAATTAGTAAGTGCAGGTGATGGAGATTACTTGACAAAAGATACACTAATTGACCTCAAAACATCAAAAAATGAATTTTCATCAAAGTGGTCTTTACAATTGCTGATGTACTATATTCTTGGAATTCATTCTGTCAATTCTGAGTTCTTATCCATCACGAAATTGTGCATTGTAAACCCATATCTTAATCAATATTGTATTTGCAATATTGATGATATAAGCGATGAATCTAAATATAATGTATCCCATGATGTACTTGGATATAAAATGGTACATAGCTATGTACATTATGATGAAAATTTCCACCGTGTATACGACTACTCAAAATGGAAGGATACAGACGGCACTGATAACAATGTATTAAAGCAATTTTTAAGTAAACGCATTAAAAGAACTGATTTTAATATCAATAATTATGGAAATGGCATTTTTGATATAACTATTGATGATTACTGTACATTTATACGAAATAAAGAAGATTCTGATTATGAGAAAAAATTTGGAAAAAAGCCTCCTTTTGCATCTACATTTTGTCCTCCTTTTAGACATACAGAATATATTAAATTTATAAAACATAATAATTACTATATGTTTGTTTCTGTATCTCCAAAAGGAAAATACAGTTTATTGCATAAAGCGAAACTGCATTCTTTGAATCATCCGTTAGAATATTATTACGATAAATTACAAAAATATGCAGAAACGGTCAGTCTTCGTTTTTCAAAATATTGGGATGCATTAGATTTATTATCGAAGCAGATTCAATCTTTACACCCTGATGAGACGAGTTTAAGAGTTCAATATTCTCAATATCTTCAGCAATGTAAGTTAAATAAAATTCCAAAAAAAGTAAGAAAAACTTTCAAAGAATGGTCTGCTACACACAATTGCAATGCGAGTGGACATGTTCACGGGTGTATTATTGATATAGATTATTCTAATCATATTTATTTTAATCCATACGACGGCACAATAGCACCTTATTACGCCATTTCAATGGACGATAAAGATGTTTTTGAAAATGTGCAAAGTTTATTAACGGTTAGACGACCTGATTTGTTAGAATCATCCTTATCTTTAATTGATGATAAAACTAAAACATCAACCATGTTAACAATCAGCGATACTGTTTCCACTGCTTTAATATCAAAAGATGATATCATTAACACTGAATCGGTAAAAGAATATTCTCGTGATATATATACCATATCAAACAGAATTAAGCCGTTAAAAGATATTTCGGATAGTGGTTGGATTCAAGTTTGGTATGATGATGTTCTTAATGAAAATGAATTGTTGTTAGAAGATAAATATAAAATCAAAAAATCCATTTCAGATAAAAAGTCATTTAATAAATCTGATGTTTATAAACAATACATTCAGAAAGCTGAGCAAAAGAAAAAACATAAATCACAGGCAACAAAAAGTAAATATATTGGAAAGACAATAAAAACTAATTGTGGTTTATTGGCGACATGTATTGATTATATTGATTGTAAACATATTACAGTTCAATTTGAAGATGGCATGATAAGAACAGATATAAGGTCAGACCATTTTAATCATGGCAAAGTGGCACATAAAGGCGGTTATTATGAAGACAAATAACAATAAAAAAGAAATCAAATATCTGAATGTCTGTATGGATAAGGCTCTGCACGAAGAATTTGAAGCGTTCTGCAAGGCTTACGGTATGAGCAAGGTTGGGGCGACAGAGTAGGCTATCAGACAGTATATGGATAAGGTAAACAAGACATTTAAGAATGTGAAGTAAAAAAACAAACCGCTATTTTTATAGCCAATGTTAATTAGATAAGAGATTTCCAATCTCTAAAGCCACATAATTAGCATCAGAATCTCAAAAGTCTATTCAGCTAAGACAGAGAAAAACAAACAAAGACCTATCAGCAGAGAAATCTGTTCGGTAGGTCTTTTTATTTTAAAGATCTGAGCGTTGCATTTATGCACTCCACGCTCGATACTGTTGATATAGTTCTTGGTTAATTTTGTTGCATCTGCTATCTCTTGTTGTGTTATCTTTGCTGATTCTCGATATTGTTGGAGCATCTGTCCAAATCGCAGAGCTTCGGCATCAATCTTTTCTGCCATCTTTTTTATATCCTATCTCACATATTTATTAGATTCTACTCGCTTTCATGGCTTGATGAATTGATCATATAATCTGAAGTTAACTTCAGGTCAAGCGATTTGCGTGATGAAAAATCAAGTGTCCTCCTTTTTCTCAAGAACCATTTCCTGAACACCTGATTCATGCCTTCTTTCTGAAAAACATCATATCAAAGCTCTGCATTTCAGAAAAATTCTAACCGTTTTTTAACTTACGTCATCCGCTTTCAGTGTGCTAGGATAATCAATGTTGTATTTTTACGGAAATTGTGACAGTCAGGTCGCAGTAATGCGACGGTGGACAAGTCTCCCGATCTTTGCTTAAGCAGAAATCGACTGCACATGGATTGAGAGGAGAGATTTTTTTGGAAAATGCAGAAATGCGTATGAACACTGCAATTGTTGAAGTTGACCGTCCATGGCTTGCCATGTCATCCATGCTGATTGGTGCGTTCGTCGGGATGCTCAGCGAAACTTCCCTGAACATTGCACTGCCGACGCTTGGCAGGGTCTTTTCAGTCGGAACCGGCACGCTGCAGTGGCTCGTGACGGGGTACATGCTGATGATCGGCATTGTGCTGCCGTTTTCAAGTCTGATTTCAAAGTGGTTTTCAACCCGTCAGATCATCATCTTCGCTTTGGCTGACTTCACGGTCGGGGCATTGATTTCCGGCTTTGCAAACAGCTTTGGCATGCTTTTGTTCGGACGGATGATTCAGGGAATCGGCACCGGACTGATTCTTCCGCTGATGTTCACGGTTGCGATGCTGATCTTCCCGCCAAAGAAGCTGGGACTTGCGATGGGCATCAACGCACTTGTCATCATGTTTGCACCGGCAATCGGACCGACCGTCACGGGCATCGTCCTCGGAGCCCTCTCATGGCGTGCCGTCTTCTTCATGTTTGCAATCATTTTACTTGTCGGACTTCTTTTTGCCTTCATCGGTCTGAAGAACGTCAGCCGCATCACCCGTCCGAAGATTGACTTGCCGTCAGTGCTGGGATCCGTCATCGGCTTCAGTTCCATTGTTGCAGGAACAAGTCTCGCATCAGAAGCTGGTTGGACTTCACCAAGGGTTCTCGGTCTTCTTGCCGTCGGCATCATCGTACTCGTCCTTTATGCAGGACGTCAGCTGAAGCTTGATGAACCAGTCCTGAACCTCAGAGTCTTCGCCAAGCCTGCCTTCCGGACCGGCGCCATCCTCGTCATGCTTGATTTCGGCATCATTTTGTCCGCGATGTATCTCATGCCCCAGTTCATTCAAAACGCCATGCTGCTGCCGGTTGCGATGACCGGGATCATCATGCTGCCGGGTGGCATCGTCAATGCCTTAGTCTCTGCATTTGCCGGGAGAATGTATGACCGCATGGGGGCCAAGCTGCTTGCTCGCTTTGGCTTCGTCATTGCCCTGATCGGCGTTTTGATGTTCTGTTTTGCAGATGCAAAGTCGTCTCTTGCCTATGTCATCGCTGCTCACGTTGTTTTGATGATCGGCTGTCCGCTTGCGATGTCGCCATCCCAGACGCATGCTTTGAATGCGCTGGCCGGTCCGGAATCTGCCGACGGTTCAACGATCATGAACACACTACAGCAGATCGTCGGCGCAATTGCAACGGCGCTTGCGACGAGCTTTCTTGCGATGGGTCAGGCTTCTTTCCCGGCTTCAAACGAAGCGCTTCGGTTTGAACACGGCGTTCGCTACGGTTTTTGCTTCACGGCCGTCCTAGTGATTTTAGGATTGCTTGTGTCGCTGACACTGAAGGACCGCACGAAGAGTTCGGATGTTGAAATGTAGACTGCGTATAAATGAAGAAGAGGCTGGGATAAAACCATGTCTCTGACAAAAGTCCCGGATGAAATTTGCAGTTATCTGCAAATCATCCGGGACTTTGTTTGTATATGCGACGTTAAACGTGTGCTTTGACCGCAACCAGTGGCTGCCATTTACGGATTACAGGCAATTTGTAACCTACGGGAAAAGCCCGTATGATTTGCAGTTCATCTCCCGCAAATCATATGGGCTTTTGAATTTGAGACAGAGTTCTTACGGTCCATCTAATTAATTGTTGTATTTCCTTCCTTGAAACTGACCGGAATCATGAAACGTCTGATATCATCGCTCGTTTTGCCAGAAATCTGACTATCCAATAATTCAGTCGTTTTTAATGCTATCTCTTGAACGTTTTGTCTGATGGACGAAATTCCAAGATCGGTTCCGATATAAAGCTTTCCTCCGTCAAAACCGATAATTTGGATGTCGTCCGGAACTTTAAGACCGTCGCTTTCAATTTGAGATTTAAGATGTAATGCCGTCTCATCAGAATAAGCAAAAACTCCGATTGGTCCTGCTTCCTTAAAAGATTCGACTATCTTTGCCGAAACGGTTTCAATTGCCTCATTGAATCTTTGCGGATTTCTGACTGAGGGAACGTCATAAATATCATATTTGATTCCCAAGTCGTTGCACTGATCGATAAATCCTGACTGTCTTGCAATCATCGGTGAAAATCCTTCGTGGGAAGTTCCGATATAAACAAGATGTTTCAACCCTCGCTTGGAAAATTCAACCGCAGCTGTCTTCCCACCGCCGTAATTATCCGATGTCACCAACGGGAACATCCCCGTATCATCCTTTTCAATCGAAACAAGAGGGATGTTTGAAGGAACGTGACTGTTCAAATCAGAATACGAAATCGAAATTATCCCTGCCACTCGCTGTTCTTCTGCCATTTTGACATATGACTTTTCTTGCTCATACTTATTTTCAGAAATACTTAAAATCATCTTATAGCCTTTTTCATTCAAGTAACGTTGAACCCAAAAAGTCAGCTCTGCAAAAAACGGGGACCAAACAGTCGGCAACACGAAAACCACGTATTTCGATTCGCTTATCTTAAGTGCTCTGGCAGCATCGTTTCTGACATAATGAAGTTTTTCAATTGAACGCTTCACCTGTTCTTCAACTTCAGGCCTGACCTTCTTGCCATTAAGATAGTTCGAAACGGTCGCTACCGATACATGGGCATCTTTTGCCACGTCCTTCATATTAGCCAACTATATATGCTCTCCCTTCGTACGGCTGCAAGTAAATCACGTCATTCAGTTCCGGCTTGGCTGTTTCATAATTGCTCAACAGCAATTTTCCGCCCTTGCCTTTAAACGGATTATTAAACTTGATTTTCTTGTCAGCAAAAGAACAAATAACCAAAATTTTTTGATTACTCGATTCTCTAACAAAAGCAATAATATCAGAATCATCGGCCGCAATCAATGCATAGGCCCCGTCAATCAAAATTTCATTGCTTTTTCTGAGATCGATTGCCTTTTGATAGAAACGATAGATTGAATCTTTGTTTTCAAGATCTTTTTCAACATTGATTTCCTTATAATTCGGATTTGCTTCAATCCAAGGCTCTGCATTTGAAAAGCCGGCATTCTGCTTGGAATTCCACTGCATCGGCGTTCTGCCGTTGTCACGCGTCTTGCGGTTAACCATTGTCAATGCTCGTTCTTTTGAAATCCCGAGTTTCATGAAACGTTCATACGTGTTGTAAGCCTCAAGATCGCGCATTTCATTGATTGATTTGAAGTCAACGTTCGTCATTCCGATTTCATCGCCTTGATAAATGAAAGGAGTTCCTCGTTGAAACATGATCAGCATTGCAAGCATTTCAGCCGACTTTTCGCGATACTTTCGATCATTTCCAAAACGTGAGACAATACGAGGCTGATCATGATTTCCAAGATAATTTGAATTCCATGAAAGACCTTTTTGCCATTGGTCAAGATCATGACGTAAATCGCTTAATTTAAAGGAAACGTCGGAATAGCGACCGTACTCGCCATAGTCAACGTGCATGTGCTCAAACTGAAAGACCATGTCCAACTCTTCACGTGAAGGATCCACGTACTTTTCGCCTTCTTCAACGTCAGTATGCGGAGTTTCTCCGATGGTAATCAGATCATATTTTCTTAAAACCTGTTCATACATTTCATGAAGATATTTATGGATATTTCTGCCATTGGAAATTCCGTAATAATATGCACCGTACTCTTTATTTTCAACAACTGGGGCATCCGAAAATTCCTTTGGCTTTGAGATAAAACTGATGGAGTCCATTCTGAAACCGTCAATCCCCTTTTCGGTCCAAAAACGCATCGTATCATAGATTGCCTTGCGCATTTGTTCGTTATCCCAGTTCAAATCAGGCTGTTCCTTTGCAAACAGGTGCAGGTAATACTGTTTTCTTTCCGGACAATATTCCCAGGCCGATCCGCCAAATGCAGAACCGTGATTCGTCGGAGCGGATCCGTCTTCTTTCGGATCTCGCCAGATATAATAATCAGAATATTCATTGTCGCGACTTTGCTTAGATTTTTCAAACCATTCATGTTTGTCGGAAGTGTGATTGACGACAAGATCCATCACGATTTTCAAGCCCTTCTCATGAGCCTTTTCAATCATTTCATCCACGTCATCCATGGTTCCGTACTGAGGATTGATCTTGCGATAATCCGCAATATCATAACCATTGTCAACCAACGGGGATTCAAAAATCGGCGTAAGCCATAAAATATTGACGCCCAAATCTTTCAAATAATCAAGTTTTTGAATAATTCCCCTGATATCTCCGATTCCATCATTATTCGAATCGTTAAAACTTTGGACATATATCTCGTAAACTATGCCCTCCTTTTTCCAGCTATTCATCCTCATCATCCTCACTTAACGCCTGTAAGGCAACATTCACATACTGAACCTGATCTCTTGCCTCATCAACAATCTGATTGATTTTTTCTTCGGTCAAATATGAATCGGTCGACTCCATTGTCAAAGCCATTGCAAGCGAGAGATTCATCCCGGTCAAAAGGTGGGTATGAGGTCTTGCAATGCGAGGCATGAATTTTTGATTGACGGATCCGGCCATCAAATCAGTCAAAACAATCACTTCATCTTCATCCGGAATATCGGCAAAGATTTTTTCGATTATTCCTTCAATCGGCTTATTGTCAACATAGGCTGTAACGATGACAAATTCAGCGTCTTCTCCTTCAAAGAATTTCAATGTCTCCGCCATCCCTTTTGAAAGCGTGGAATGGCTTGCAATAATTACGCGTCTTCTCATTTTCTTTCCCCTCACTGTATTTTTATTTGGCAATGCCAAGGATTCCTGTTGCCGCACCAATCAGACAGATTGCAATGATCAAAATAATGATACGCGTAGGCGTCCATGATTTTTTGCCTAAAAGCCAATAAACAAGGAATGCTAAGGCTACTGGCAAAAGTCCGGGCATAATTTTGTCAAAAACGCCTTTCTGAAGAGAAAGAGAAACCTTTCCCGTTGCAAATTTGAGCGGCGTATAGACTTTGACAACGGTCGGAATAAGAGAACCAACGACCATCAAACCCATGATTGAAATTGCATCAGTAAAGATGTTGATTTTTTCTCCAAGAGTCGTAATCAGCTTTGTACCAGACTCATATCCGAGGTTGCAAAGCCACATCTTGAGCCAATAAAATGCAACGTACATGATCATCCATAAAATTGCGCCGATTGCATTTTTTTGCAATGCCATATATCCTGCGATAGATCCCATGATTGTCGGAATCAAGATCCAAAAAACCGAATCACCGACACCTGAGAGAGGCCCCATTAATGAAGTCTTAAGCGATTGAACGGCATCTTTTGCACCGATTCCGTCCTCTTCTTCCATTGCGAGCGTGGCACCTAAAATAACGTTTGCCATTTGCGGCGTTGCGTTAAAGTAGTTGTAGTGATTATCCATCGCAGCAATATATTCGTCATCATCCGGATAAATTTTGCGCAAGGCTTTCCGCATGGAAAAAGCTACTGAAGGAGCCTGTTGAGATTCATAATTATATCCGAGTCCTGCTGAGAAGATCCAACGTCTGAACATGCTTTTGCGCTCTTTAACCGTTAATTTATTATTCATCAAAATCGTCTCCTTCCGCTGCACCAGCTGCTGTTTGCGATGCAGATTGCGTTTCTGCTTTTTGAACGTTATTCATATAAACCGCATAGGCTGCCGCACCGCCAAGCAATGCGATGCCTAAAACCGGGACATTAAGATATGCTGATACCACATATCCGATAATCAAATACGTCATATACTTCTTAACCGGCATATAACGGAGCAGCATCCCGATACCTACGACCGGAAGCATGCCACCGGCAATTTGCAATCCGTTCGTAAACCATGTAGGAATCACGTTCAAGACAAGTTTAACGATCGGAGTACCGAAAAGAACAACCAACGTTACGGGGATAACGTACTTCATCATCCAAGTTACGACAGTCAGATAAAAGACCCCATCCATCTTGGCAAATTTCTTTTCGTGAAGCAAACGCTGTGACCAATGAGCATAGAAGTTGTTAATAATCTTAAGAACGACGTCAAGCTGCAAAGTCAGCATGCCGACGGGAAGACCGACGGCAATTGCGGTACCGGTCGACGCTCCCGTTCTGATAGCAAGATAGATGCTGACGATCGTTGCAACGCCGTATTCAGGGACTGAAGAACCGCCGATACCTGCAACGCCCAAAGACATCAGCTGAAGCGTCCCGCCGATTACCAAACCGACTCCGACGTCTCCCATCACCAAACCAACAAGCAATCCGATCGTCACGGGCCAATTACCGGTAATCTGATTTCCCGTTCCGTTATCCCAAGCCATGTAGGCCGCAATCAAAATGACTAAAATGTCTTGCAAAAAATTAGGCATATTATTCTTCTCCCTTCTTCAACAAATCATCCAGAGAAACCTTCTCATCCTCAGGCGTATATTGTGCGTAAGTCTCAATGCCTTTTTCCTTAATTGCCTTAAGGTCGCTGATTTCTTGTTCATCCAATGCTATTCTTGACGTGAATGGTTTGCGATCTTTTTCTTCAAACATTGCGCCCAAATCGATCGCAGGTATTTTGACACCGCCTTCAATCATTTTTAAAAGCGTTCCCGGTTCTTTAACCAAAACAAAGACTGAATGAGAATCGTACTTGCCGTTATTGAAATTCGTAATAGCCGTTTCAGTGTCAATAATCGACATCCCCGTTCCTGCCGGCTTGCTCATTCTCATCGTTGCTTTAATCATATCGTTATGACTGATTTCATCGTCAACAACCATGTATCTTTTTGGATGGAGTTCACTGTTCCATTGATTAACGGTTACGCCGTGAATCAATCTTTCATCTACTCTTGCTAAAACTACTGGCATAATATTTCCTCCTAATTTTAAATAAAACGTTTAACAATAAATAGCATAACACTGTAAAACAACACTTCATAACAACTTTAAACGTTTCAAGTTTTCTTTACGCTTTTTATTATAAACCCTTTTCATCAAAATGCAAGCGTTTTATTTAACTTTTCTTTTCTATTCATATAAAATGCAGAGCTGACGGCATCCTTTGCCTTGGTCTGCTTCACGCTTGCTGACAAATTTTCGGTGTTCCCGCTGATTACGGGCATATCCTAAAAAGCGCCATTTTGCCCGTAACCGCGGGCTGCATTTTACGGGCAAATTTCAAAAATCGTCGTTTTGCCCGTAACGGGTGACTGGATTTTACGGGCATATCTTAAAAATCGCCATTTTGCCCGTAACGGGTGACTGGATTTTACGGGCAAATCCCAAGAATCGACGTTTTGCCCGTAACCGCGGGCCGGCTTTTACGGGCATATCTCAAAAATCGTCGTTTTGCCCGTAACCGCGGGCTGCATTTTACGGGCAGATTTCAAAAATCGCCATTTTGTCCGTAAATACCCGCCACGCTGAACAACCAGGCGACGAATTTCCGTCCGAGCTCTGCATTTTATGACATAAAAAAACAAGCGCCGTTTGACGCTTGTCTTTCAATCTTCAAGATTCTTGACCAAAACGCTGTCATGCTGCTCATCTTCTCCGAGCATGAAAACGTGGGTACCGACCTTTTTAAAACCATATTTCGTATAAAAGCGATAGGCGCACTTGTTTTGCTCTTCGACTCCGAGCCACATCATGGGGCGTTTGAGTTCGCGCGCAACGGAGATGGCATGCTCCATCAAAGCAGCACCGATACCGTGACCGTGGTATTCTTTCAAAGAATAAATTCTTTGGATCTCCAACGCCTCCGGATAATCGGGTTCGGTTTGAGAATCAGCCCAGTTGACCTTGACGAATCCGACGGCAGCGCTGCCGTCAAGATAGAAGTAATAATCCGACGTCTCACACTCGATTTCTGATTTGAGCACGTCAAAATCATAGGCGGTCTCAAGATATTCCTTCATGTCTTCTTCGCTGTTTTCATAGGCAAAAGTGTCATAGAAAGTCTTTTTTGCCAGCTTTTGCAGCATCAAAACATCTTCGTTCGTGTCGCTTGCTTTCCTGATCATGATTTATCCTCCATTTCGCTAAAAATCCGTTTCAACGTAATGACACACAAAACGGATGTCACGATTACTGAAATAACGTCAGAAACCGGTTCTGCAATGTAGATGCCTTTCACGCCTAAAAATTTTGGCAAGATGAGTGCCAACGGAATCAGCAAGATGATTTTCCGCAGCGTGGCGATAAAAAGCGAAACCTTCGCCTGTCCCAATGCGAGAAACGTCGCTTGACAAGCCGCCTGAATCCCAAAAATCGCAATGCCCAAGAAAAAAATCGGCATGATTCGACATGTCAAAGCAACAAGTTCGGCATCGTTCGTAAACATTGAAGCATAAATGCTCGGACAAAAAATCGCAACGCCCGCCAAAATGAGCGTTCCCAGCAAGCACACGGAAACCAGGCGAATCACCGTTTCTTTCACGCGCAGCCTGTTTCCTGCGCCGTAGTTGTAGCTGACGATCGGCTGGACGCCTTGAGTAATGCCGTTGACCGGAATGACGATCAATTGCATGATGCTCATCAGAATCGACATCGAACCGACGTAAAGGTCGCCGCCGTAACGCTGAAGGCCAGTATTGAAAGTGATCGTCACCAAGCTTTCCGTGCTCTGCATGACGAACGGTGCAATGCCCAAAGCAGCGATTTTAAGGATCAAAGACTTGTCCGGCCTGACAAGTTTCAAGTACAGCACGCTTCTTTTCGACTTCAAAAACGAGACGACCCAGACTGCGCTGACAAACTGCGAGATGACCGTTGCAAGCGCTGCTCCTCTTACGCCCAAATGCAGAGCAAAAATGAAAATCGGATCCAAAACGATATTGATCATGGCACCGATCAAAACAGAAAGCATCGCTGCTTTGGCAGCTCCTTGTCCGCTGATGAACGCATTCAGACCTAAGGCAAGCTGAACAAAAATCGTTCCCAAAAGATAGATCGTGATGTAGTCGTTGGCATATGTAATGGTTTTCGAACTGGCCCCGAAGGCATGCAAAATCGGAATCTTAAAAATCAAAAAGCCGATTGTCAGCACAATGGAAAAGAACACGAGCAGCCAAGCCGAATTGCCCATGATCAAGGATGCTTTTCGTTCATCTTTTTTTCCAAGCTCAATCGCTGCAAGCGGTGCTCCGCCTGCTCCGGCAAATGCACTGAACGCTGCAATCAAAGTGATGATTGGAAGCGTAACCCCCACGCCCGTCAAAGCCAGATTCCCGTCGCCCTGCATGTGTCCGATGTAGATTCGATCGACGATATTATACAAAACGTTGATCAGCTGTGCCAAAACCGTCGGCAGCGCCAATGAAAGCATCAGCCTGCCCAATGGAGCCGTTCCCAATTTTTCGTCGTTTCTCATTTAACCGCTTCTTCCCAATTTGGATATACGAGTATTTTACCATTGCAAATGCGCAAAAAAAAGTTTTGTCTCCCATATGTCGTTTGAATTAATGTATAATGTAAACAGTTACTAAATTCAGGAGTTTCATATGATCAAAAAATTACGCGCAAAACATGTTCCGGAAACGGCTTATTTAATAATGTTTACGATTTTCTCGGCAGCTGCCTTCATTGAAGGAACGACGCTGACGCATGTTTTTGGCGTGGATCGATTGATGGCTTTGACATATCGCATCTACCAGCTTTCGGTTCTCGGCGTGCTCGGAAAAATCTTCTTTTTGGACGACTCGACGAAAAAAACAAAAACAGGCATTTTCCTGACGCTTGCCGTGCTCTATTTCATCTGCCATCGTGCGCAGGCAATGGCGCCTTTTTTCATGGCCATTTTCATCTTCGGTGCGGTCGGAGTCGATTGGAAAAAGATTCTGAAATGTTTCTTTTTCACTGGTCTGCTTTTGACGTGCCTTTCGCTTTTTGGCGCTTTGTTTCGCATAATTCCTAATATGGCACAGTCAAGAACGTATTTTGGCATCCCGTTCCGTCGTTTCAGCATGGGAATTGCGACTCCGACTGATTTTGCGGCGCATGTCTTTTCCTTGATGATGGCTTCTGTTTTGCTGCGAAATTTTAAGTACGACAGAAAATGCCTGATCCTTCTTTCATTGATTGCTTTTCTGACGTTTGCTCTCACTGATGCGCGGCTTGACTTGATTTTAATGATTCTGCTGCTTTTGTGCACTGCATTTTATGATAAGATCAAAGCGTTCATCACGGCTTCCGGACCCGGCTTCTTTGGCATCATTATCGGCGGATATGCTCTGTTTGATCTTTGGATAACTCACGTCTACTATATGCCAAGTCGTTTCTGGGAAACTCTCGACCGCTTTTTGTCAAGCCGCTTGTTCTACGGCAACGTTGCCATGAAACAATGTCAGGTTCCGCCTCTTTTGGGGCGTTTCATCCCTCAAAACGGCAACGGACTCATGCTGAAACCCGGTGAGCGGTACTTTTTCATCGACTCGTCAATCGTTCGCATGTGGACCATGTTCGGCATCGTCTTCACGATTTTGATGATCATGCTGACGTCATTTCTCATCATCCGCGGGTTTTCGACAAAATACGTTCCGCTGTTGGTCATCTTGGCACTGATCGTGATTGAATCCGCAATCGATCATCATTTGTGGGACATATCCTACAACGTCTTGTTCGTTGCAGCTTTTGCCGACTGGAGCAGCCTGACTAAAAGGCAGCGCTGAATTCCTATTTTGTCGTCTGAATGAACTCATACGGCGTCGTCTGATAGACGTAATAATTCAGCCAGTTGGAATACAAGATATTGGCGTGCGATCTCCAGGTCAATAAGGGTTCTTTGGTGTCGTCGTCATCCGGATAATAATTTAAAGGCGGCTCAATCGGCAGGCCTTTTTCCTTGTCTCTCAAATATTCCTTTTGCAAAGTATAGCGATCGTATTCGGGATGGCCCATCACAAAGACCTGATGCCCGTCATTTGCAATCACAAGGTAGATTCCTGCTTCTTTTGACTCTGCCAAAACGGAAAGTTCCGGATGCTTCAAGACATCCTGTTTGTCGACTTCCGTATGACGCGAATGCGGCGCAAAGAAAACGTCGTCAAAGCCACGAACGAGCGGCACTTTGCGATTCAACAGCCGGTGCTGATAAATACCGAAACGTTTTTCTTTCAACAGGTGCTTCTTGATCCCGTAATGATAGTACAGACCTGCCTGAGCGCCCCAACAAAGGTGCAGCGTCGAAGTGACGTGTTTTTTTGACCATTCCATGATTTTGCAAAGTTCGTCAAAATAGTCGACTTCCTCAAATTCCAGCTGCTCAACGGGTGCTCCCGTAATAATCATGCCGTCGAAATTTTTGTCGGAAATCTCGGAAAAAGGCTCGTAAAACCTGTTCAAGTGGCTGAGTGCCGTATGCGTCGATTCATGCGTTTCAAGCGACACGAACGAAACGTCGACTTGCAGCGGCGTGTTCGACAAAGCCCTCAAAAGCTGCAGTTCAGTAGCCTCCTTCAAAGGCATCAGGTTCACGATTGCAATTTTGATTGGTCGAATGTCCTGATGAATCGCACGCGTTTCATCCATTACGAAAATATTTTCCTGATTCAAGATCTCGCGTGCCGGAAGATCATGTTGTATTTTAATCGGCATCTTGCCTACCTCCTTGTATCTAAAACAAAAACGCCCCCGTGAAAGAACATCTTTCACAGGGACGCATCCTAGCGTGGTACCACCCATCTTCGCTGCATCATCCGCAGCCTTCTCCGGCACCGTCATGCCTGGGATTATATCGTATCCTCACGAACCTTGAGCTTTCACTCGCAGTTAAACTCAGAGCTCATCTTCAGCTTGTCTGACCCGCCTTCTTTCACCAAACAAAGGCTCTCTTTGGAATCCGAGTCCGCCTACTCTTCTCGTCAACGTTTTGTTTTATATTATTGACTGAAGTTTATACCCTTTTTCTAATCTTGTCAACACCTTGCTTTAATGTTACTGCAAAATGCAGCAAATAATCAGCCGTCTCATCGGTCGCCGTCAAAAGACGGACAAAACGGTCATCTCTTTTTGCGTGACGGCAGCATCAAAAACGGCCACCTGCCAAAAATAAGATAGCCGTTCCGATTATTGACGAAGACGTCTCCGTCACCTATTATGCAATTTGTCTCAAAAGACGCAGCCACATTCTTGAGCGTTTTATGAACAGCAGGTTGCAGAATCAGACCTGATGAACCTTTCTGCCGTTTTCAAACAGACTTCTCGTTGCCTGCCAAATGTATTTGGCAGTTTCAGCATCATTCATCGTGTACAGATGTATGCCGGCAACGCCTTGAGTCACCAAATCGACGATCTGATCGATTGCGTATGCCAAGCCGGCTGCTTTAAGTGATTCCGGATCATCCTGATACTTGTTCAAAATGGCCGTAAATTTCTTTGGCAGGGTTGCCGAACTGGTCTTTAAAATTCTCAGGGCCTGATTGCGCCTGACGATCGGCATGATGCCGGCAACGATCGGCGTATTGATGTCCGCTAACTCGCAGCATTCCTTGAAGCCGTAAAAACTTTCATTGTCAAAAAACATCTGCGTGATCAAACTGTCGACGCCTTGATCGGTCTTGTACTTGAGATGCTTGATGTCGTCGACGCGACTGTCTGATTCCGGATGGATCTCCGGATAGCAGGCCGCACTGATGTGAAATTCAGGGAAGTTTTCATGAACGTATGCAATCAGATCGCTTGCGTGCCTGAAGTCATCTTTTGGCTTTCTGCCTTCGATGCGATCTCCTCTAAGTGCCAATAAATTCGTGACGCCGAGTGTTTCCAGTTCGTTCAAAATCTCCGAAACCTGCTGCTTGTCAAGATACGCCGCCGGAAGATGCGCAATGCTCGGAACATTCAGCCTGTTTTTGACGTACCCGGCCAGTTTGACCGTCAGCCGTGCCAGATCATCGTTTTTGTTCGTACAGGTTACGCTGATGAAATCAGGCGAAAGCCCGACCAGTTCATCCAGCGTTTCCGTCAGCTTTTCGGCCGCGCTCTCCTTGTTTGGAGGAAAGATTTCAAAGGAAAACGTTGTTTGACTCATGTCATCACAGCTCCTCTCTGATATTTCGTGCTGCCTGCGTCAAATTCTTCAGACTGGCTTTGGTCTCCTTTTCTCCGCGCGTTTTCAGACCGCAATCGGGATTAACCCAGACTTTTTCTTTTTTGACTTTGGCCAAAATGCGATGCAGGGCCTGTTCGATTTCTTCAACCGTCGGGATGCGCGGCGAATGAATGTCGTAAACGCCAGGGCCGACTTCGGTCTTGAAATTCTTTTCCTTGAGTTCGTCAAGAATTTCGAGATTTGAACGCGAAGCTTCAAATGAAATGACGTCCGCATCCATGTCGTCGATTGCCGGAATAATGTCGTTGAACTCGCTGTAGCACATATGCGTATGGATCTGGGTTTCCGGCTTGACGCCGCTGTGTACCAAACGGAAGGCCGGGATTGCCCAGTCAAGATATTCGCTTTGCCAATCGGAACGTCTCAACGGAAGCTTTTCACGCAAAGCGGCTTCATCGATCTGAATGATGCGAATACCGTTTTTCTCAAGATCCAAAACTTCTTCTCTGATTGCCAAAGCAAGTTGCAGAGTTGATTCTTTGATGCTGATGTCTTCGCGCGGAAACGACCAGTTCAAAATCGTCACCGGACCCGTCAGCATCCCTTTGACGATTTTTTTCGTCTGCTTTTGCGCATAAACCGACCAGCGAACGGTAATCGGGTCTTTTCTTGAAACGTCGCCCCAGATAATCGGCGGCTTGACGCAGCGAGTTCCGTATGATTGCACCCAGGCTTTTTTGGTGAAGACGTATCCTTCAAGATGCTGTCCGAAATATTCGACCATGTCGTTTCGTTCAAATTCGCCGTGAACCAAAACGTCCAAGCCGATTTCTTCCTGGAATCTGATCCACGAATCAATTCTTTCAGCAATAAATTCGTCGTATTCTTCCTGGCTGATCTCATGCTTTCTGAATGCGGCACGCTTTTGCTTGACTTCTCTCGTTTGCGGGAAGGACCCGATCGTCGTCGTCGGAAGAAGCGGCAGATTGAACTCTTGCTTTTGAATCTTTTCGCGCACGGCAAACTCCGGATGGCGCACGAAGGCTTCAGGCTTTAGATCAGCAATTTTTTGATGCAGCTCTGCATTTTCCAAAACGCGCGGCTTTTCGAACAGCTCAGCGTTCTTCCTTAAAAATTCAGGGCTTTGATTCTTGAGCAGCGCATCAAGCTCGACAAGCTCTCTGACCTTTTCTTCGGCAAATGCAAAATGCTTCGTTACGTCTTCTTCGAGCTCTTCGCTTGCGACGGTATACGGCACGTGAAGCAGAGAGCAGGAGGTCGTCAGCACCAGGTTTTTGACGTTCAGTTTCTTCAGCAGTTCAAGCGTTTTTTGGTAATTGTTGCGCCAGATGTTTTTCCCGTTGACGACGCCGGCAAACAAGACTTTTCCATCATCAAAGCCTCTTTCGACAAGTTCAAGCGTTTTCCTGCCTTCGACAAAATCAAGTCCGATTCCGTCAAAAGGAAGTTTCAGCAAAACGTCATAGGCATCGCGAACGTCACCGAAATATGTCTGTGCCAAAACTTTGAGCCTGCCTTTTTGCAAAAGCAGCGGCTCATAAAGCGCCTTGAACAAAGCCAGCTCCCTTTCGTCAAGATCTTTGACCAAAGACGGCTCGTCAAGCTGAATCCAATTTGCGCCGAGATCTTCAAGCTGCTTGAAAATCCTGGCATATGCTTCGATGAACGCACCGACAAAATCTTCTTTGACGCAGCCGTGAAATTCGCTCAATTGAAGCAAAGTGAACGGTCCGACCAAAACGGGACGCGTAATCGTTCCGTCTTCTTTTGCTTCGACGAATTCATCAAAAATTTTCGTTCCTGCCAGTTTGACGTCCGTATCCGCCGTAAACTGCGGCACGATGTAGTGATAGTTCGTGTTGAACCACTTCTTCATCGGCCAAGCCTTGACGTCGCCCTTTTCGCCTTGATATCCTCTGGCCAAGGCAAAATATTTGTCCAGGTCGGACAAATCGAGTTCAGCGATGTTTTCAGGAATCACGTTGAACAAAAAGGCAGCATCGAGCATCTGATCATAAAAAGAAAAATGGTTGCTCGTAAAATTCGTCAAACCGCTGTCCAAAAGCAGCTTGCGATCATACTGGCGGAGATCTTTGGCCCGTTCCTTTAATTCTTCTTCAGTTGCTTCATGTTTAAAATATTTTTCCGTAATAAATTTAAGTTCACGATTTTCTCCGATTCTTGGAAAACCCACAATAGTTGCCGTCATAAGTCTGCCCCCTTGATTTGTTATCTACAAATCTAACACTTTTGCGTTAATTTGAATAACAGAAAAAAATATGCATTCGTTATAGTTTTAAACTATAATAAGGTAACGACATATAAAAAAGAGGTTATTTTATGAGAATCCAACAGCTTGAATATTTGGAGAAAATCGTTGAAGCAGGCTCCATCAACGAAGCGGCCAAAAGGCTTTTCCTCACTCAGCCCAGCCTGTCGAACGCCGTCAAAGAATTAGAAAACGAAATGGGAATTCAAATTTTCCAGCGCAGCTCGGGCGGAATTTCGCTGACCGCAGAAGGGCGCGAATTCATGACGTATTCCAAACAAATTCTGGATCAGGTCAACCTGATGAACGAACGCTATAAAAACGGACAGCAGCGCAAGCAGTCCTTTTCCGTTTCCGCACAGCACTATGCCTTCGTCGTTCATGCATTTGTCGAACTGATCAAAAGCGTCAATGCAAACGAATATCAATTCACGCTGCGAGAAACCGAAACCCAAAATATTTTCAATGACCTTGCCCAGTTCAAAAGCGAGCTCGGCATCCTCTACACGAACGGCTTCAACCAAAAGATCATGCAGCGTCTCTTCAAGGAAAACAACCTCGTTTTCACGCCGCTGTTCGTTGCCAAACCGCATATCTTCGTCAGTCGCTATAATCCGCTCACGTCAAAGTCTTCTGTGAATCTGTCAGACCTCGAAGACTACCCCTACTTGTCATACGAACAAGGCGAGGTCAACTCGTTTTACTTCTCCGAAGAAATTCTCAGCACCCTGAGCCACAAAAAAAGCATCAAAGTCAGCGACCGTGCGACGATTTTCAACTTGATGGTCGGATTGAACGGCTACACCATCAGCTCCGGCATCATCAGCAGCAAGCTCAACGACGATAAAATCGTTGCGATTCCATTGAACGTTGATGATGACATCACCATGGGCTGGCTCAAGCATCGCCAAGTCGAACTGAGTCCTTTGGCCGAGCGCTATCTGACAATGCTGAAGGAACACATCAGAGGATACGGATTCAAAATCATCAGCTGATTTTTCTCCTTGAAAAATGCAGAGCATTGCCCCGAATAAAGCGGCTTCAAAACACCGATCGTCATTGACGGCACGGCTTTTTCATAATTTTCGTCCGAATCAAGAGACTGCGACAGCCGAAGCAGACAAAAAACGGGGGAAATGACTCTTTTTTGTCTACCTGACTCTTCGAATCCGGCCCGCGCGGCCTTGAAAGTAGAACAAAATCCTCCAAAATCGGAAAAATGTTCTACCGCCGACTCCAAATTCAGCTCGCGCAGCCTCGAAAGTAGAACAAAATCCTCCAAAAT